>Ga0247841_10006599_pt1 | contig 17802 bp, 22 predicted proteins | sample LaCruzMarch2015__2_FD_192410 | JGI IMG/M metagenome (GOLD analysis project Ga0247841, IMG submission 192410) | Freshwater microbial communities from meromictic Lake La Cruz, Castile-La Mancha, Spain - LaCruzMarch2015_18m | ecosystem: Environmental > Aquatic > Freshwater > Lake | place: Spain... | reverse complement strand
TTGGCTCGGCAGGCTTTCAGCAACTTGCAGCACGCGCAAAGAGGAAAGGGGACAAAGCATGATCCGAATCGCCCTTAAAATGCTCTTCGGTGACCGCGCGAAGTATGTCATGCTCATCAGCGGCATCACCTTTGCGACGCTACTCATGGCGCAGGGCATGTCGCTCTTCTGCGGTCTGATGTCCTGGACCTACTCCACGATGCGCAACGTCAACGTGCCCATCTGGGTGGCTGATCCCAAGGTCGAGCAATGCAATGACAATAAGCCGATGCGCGATACCGATACGACGCGTGTCCGTTCTGTCGATGGTGTGGCTTGGGCCGTGCCGCTCTACCAGGGCATTTCTATGGCTCGCCTGACCGACGGCACCTCCAAGATGATCACTCTTGTCGGACTCGACAACAACACATTGATTGGCGCGCCGACGCGCATCATTGCTGGACGCCTCGAAGATTTGCGCATGCCCAATACCGTGATTCTTGATGATTTTGGCGTGGAGCGCCTGAGCGCGGGCCGTGATCGCCCCATCGGTGTGGGCGACATGTTTGAAATCAATGATCGCGAAGCGCGCATTGTCGCCATCTGTCAAAGCTACCGCTCCTTCACCGGGGGGCCGTATGTGTTCACGACGTATGATCGCGCGGTCCAGTATGCGCCCAACCAGCGCAAGATGCTCAGCTTTATCCTGGCAGCTCCGCAACCAGGTCTTTCGGCTCATGATGTCGCCCACCGCATTTCCGCACGTACAGGCCTTGCCGCCTTTACCCATCATGAGTTTATGTGGTCGACGATCATGTGGTATATCAAGAATACGGGCATCCCCATCAATGTCGGTACCATTGTCATCATCGGCTTTATCATCGGCGCAGCAATCTCCGGACAGACGTTCTACTCCTTTGTGCTCGAAAACACGCGTCATTTTGCAGCGCTCCGCGCCATGGGTGCCAGCAGCGGCGAACTCTGCGCCATGCTGCTCGCACAAGCTGTCCTGGTCGGTTTCATTGGCTATGGTATCGGGCTTGGCTTTGTCTCTTTCTTGGGTAACAACCTCCTGCGCCTTGGCAAGGTGCCCTTTCTCATGCTTTGGCAGATTACGGCAATCGTCGGGGCCGCAGTCCTCATCATCGTCGCCATCTCTGCACTTATTGGGATCTTCCGCATTGCGCGGCTAGAACCCGCCATTGTTTTCAGGTAATTAATGTGAGTTCACTCGGCATACATGTTCAGTCTGTAGATAAAAGCTTCGGCCGTGGCGAAGCGCGTACGGTTGTGCTCAAAAACACCGACTTTGTGGCCGAGACTGGCCTGCTCACCATGCTGATCGGCCCCTCGGGATGCGGCAAGACCACCTTGCTGAGTATTATCGCAGGCACGCTTCACGCTGACAATGGCGAGATCGAAGTCCTCGGCCAACGCCTTGATAAAATGAGCGCCAACGCAGTCGCCAAATTCCGTTCACGCAACCTTGGCTTTGTCTTCCAGCAATTCAACCTTATTCCAACCTTGACCGCAGCAGAGAATGTCTCTGTGCCTCTTATTATTCAGGGTTTCGGACATCGCTATGCAGAGCGCAAAGCCCGCGATGTTCTCGAATGGGTCGGGCTGGCCGACCACGCCAACTTCCGTCCCAACAAAATGTCTGTGGGGCAGCAGCAGCGTGTGGCCATTGCCCGCGCCCTTGTCCACGAACCGCCGATCGTCCTCTGCGACGAGCCGACCTCATCCCTCGACAGTGAAAATGGCCACCACGTGATGGAACTCTTGCGCAAGGCTGCCACCCAGAAGGACCGTCTTGTGCTGGTGGTGACCCATGACAATCGCACCTACAGTTTTGCCGATCACATGTCCGAGATGGAGGATGGTCGCATCTTCCGGACCCTCAAGACAAAAGAGGAGATACACGTTCACCATCCGCCGGGCTCTTAATGACTAAACAGGAGGCATCTTATGTCTATTCTTCTCACGCGTTTTAGCTTTTACCTTTCGATTGCCGGCATGGTCTTTGCCGGGTTCCTGGTGTTGCGTCTCTCGGCGCAGGATCCAGTACCGCCGCCGCCTCATAGTCCGCCGAGCAACCCCTTTGCCAGCTCCGTGGCTGCCGCCGGCATTGTCGAGGCTCAGGGCGAGAACATCGCACTCGGCGTTCCAGTCGCTGGACTGGTAACAGCTGTCCATGTCAAGGTCTGGGACAAGGTCGAGTCTGGCCAGCCCCTGTTGCAACTGGATGACCGCGAACTGAAGGCTTCGCTCATTGGACAACGCGCCCGTGTGCTGGTTGCTGAAGCGACGGAGGCCCGTCTGCGCGGCATGCTCGCCCGCTTGGAGAAGGTCTCCGACAACCGCGCCATCACCCGCGAGGAGCTGGAAACCCGGCGCTCGGATGTGCAGGTCGCTGCTGCTGAGCTTGCTTCGGCCCGTGCTACTGTGGAGCAGACGGAGACGCTCCTCACCCGTCTGACGGTCCGAGCCCCTCGTGCCGCCACCGTCTTACAAGTCAACACCCGTCCAGGCGAATTTGTCACGCCAGGTTCGACGCGCTCACCGCTCGTCCTGGGCGATCTGACTTACTTCCAAATTCGCGCGGACATCGATGAGCAGGTCGCCCCTCGCGTGCGCCCCGGCATGAAGGCTGTCGGATATCTCAAGGGCGACACCCAGAAGCCCATCTCGCTGGAGTTCGTCCGCGTCGACCCCTTCATCATTCCCAAGGTGTCCCTGACGGGCGGAAGCATTGAGCGTGTGGATACGCGCGTCTTGCAAGTCATCTATCGTTGCCCCTTCTCCCCAACGAACACGCTATATGTCGGTCAGCAACTCGATCTGTACCTCGAGGAATAGGAATATCCAATATCCAACAAGGAATTTCCAATATCCAAGTAAAAGGCCGCATTTAAGATGGTTATTGATGATTCCGTGTTCATGATTGGATATTCAAGTGTTCAATATCCAAGAGAAAATTACCAACTGTGGAAGGAGGAAAGATGCCTGAGAAAAGAAGTTCCTTTGATTTGCAAGAGCGCCTGATTGATTATGCGGTACGTATTATTGCAGTTGCAGAAACGTTGCCAAATACAAGGGCTGGCCAGCATGTCTCAGGTCAGCTCCTCCGAAGCGGTACGTCACCAGCTCCAAACTATGGTGAGGCACAAAGTGCTGAATCGCGATCTGACTTTATCCACAAGGTAAAGATAGCGCTTAAAGAGCTTCGAGAATCTTTTGTTTGGCTCAAGATTATTGTAAGGACCGGAATGATTAAGCCTGCTGACAAGTTGAGTCCTCTTCTGATTGAAACCGATGAACTTATTTCTATTCTGTTTGCAAGTGTCAGTACGGCAAAAAGGAATCTTAAAGACGATGAATAGCGTATTTCAGTTGGATATTGGATATTCCGTGTTGGATATTGGATATTCAAAAACTTCATGTAAAGCCCTTCAGCGAATAATGATGGGGGGGCTATTCGGAGTCTTTCTCATTTTCGCCGGCTGCGTCGCCCGTCCAGACAAGCCGCTCATGACGCCGGCGCCTGCACCCGCGATGGCTGTCGTGCCTGTCTCTTCAAATGCGCTTGAACGTGCTGTACGTCCCTTGCCAGTGGCGTGGTGGACAGCCTTCCGAGATCCGGAACTCGACCGTCTCATTGCCCGTGCCCGGGATCAGAACCGAAATCTTGCCCAGGCCTCTGCCCGTATTGAAGCTGCTCAGGCTGCAGCCCGTATAGTTGGCGCAGAGTCCGAGCTTCAGGTCAGCGGCACTGCAAGTGCGAGCCGTTCGCGCATGTCTGCCAGCACGGTCTCATCCTCCTTCATCCCGCTCTATCAGACGCGCTTGGGGATTGGCTTCCAGTTCGCCTACGAGGCTGATCTTTGGGGACGCATCCGCGCGTTGCGCGAAGCGGCTGTCAAGAACGTAGAACTCAGTGTGTCCGAGCGTGCTACGGCCGAGATCACACTCTGCGCCGAAGTTGCCAAGGCCTATCTCAGCCGTCTCGCACTGTTGCACGAAACAGAGCTGCTAGAGCGTCAACTTGCTGCATACAATGAAACGGAGAAGCTTCAGACCATTCGAGCCGATGCGGGCTTTGCCACAGATCTCGACAGTGCGCGTACCCGCATAGAAGTCGCAACCCGTGAGGGTGAGCGTGCTGGACTGCGCGAGCGCGCGCAGGCTCTTCGCCATGCACTTGACCTGCTCTGCGGGGATGCCGCAGCTCCAGGCGGCGCAACAAACGCGGTTCCTGCTGAAGCATTCACTCCCGAGGTTCCTGAAACACTCTCCCTGGCACTGCTCGAACAACGTCCGGACGTAGCATCAAAGCGTATCAAGTGGGAAGCCGCTGTCCAGCGCGTACATGCTGCACGCACGGCGCGTTACCCCGCTCTGACACTCTCTGGAAAAATCGGGACCGAATCTGATAGCCTCTCAGACCTGCTGGACTGGCGCAGCCGGCTTTGGTCGATTGCCGCTGGGTTGACGTCGCCGATTCTGGATGGCGGCAGACTTGCGGCATCCCTGGATCTTGAGCGCGCAAACCTGAATGAAGCCTCGGCAGGCTATGAGGCTGCAGTCCTGACAGCCTACCGTGAAGTGGCCGACGCCCTGAACACCCTGCATGCGCTTGTTGAGCGTCAACGGGCCGCTGAAGCTGCCCGTGAGGCATCGCGCCGCGCCATCTCCCTCTCACGTGAGCGCTACGACAAAGGATTTGTAACTTATCTTGAGGTTATAGAGAGCGAACGTGCACTTCTAACTGCAGAACGCACACTTGTGCAACTTCAGGCTGGACGCCAAACCGCGACCATTGATCTCATCCGCGCCCTCGGAATTCCATGAGAAGGGCAAGGGAGCTATATTTTGAGAATGGCCAATTGAGCGTGAGGCAAAGCGTTCGTAGAAAGGAAGGAAGAAGGATGAGTGCATCCTTAACATCTGGTAATGGAGGGCCACGCTCTGTCGTGGCCGAGGATTGTCTGTCCCCTTGTCATCCCATAGGCTCTGTGCCCGTCAGGCATGGTTGTGCTCAACACGCTTTACGCAACATGTGGCAAAATTTCCGCTTGCGCTGAATTCTGAACCGTCCTATACTTGCCGCACATTGCATTAAACGCTAAACGTTATGGGACGGTCCCCACCCTCTTATGTTCGCAATATGAAAACAACCATTACAATCGCCGAGTTCAGGCAGAAGGTGGCAGCTTTAATAGGTATGCCTGTGTCCAGGCCCTGGAAAGGTTACGGCTCTACCATTTTCCTGGATCTTGGACTACTGAGTGAGGCGCTTCATGGCAGATCAAAGGAGGCCGAGGCTTGCATCTCCATCGACTGGGATTGGCGTCTTGAGGACGACCGGAAGATCATCTGCGGTAGTTCCAATAGCGGCCCGAAGATCACTGCCTGTCTGGCAGCAATCGAAGGGTTAACCATTTCTGCCGTCGCCCTCGAAGGAAGTCCGCAAGAGCTGGTTGTGACGTTCTCGAGCGGGGCTCGACTCAGATCCATGTCGATGGTTTCTGGCCACCCGCAATGGATGATCAGTCTCCCTGGAGACTATTGGATGTCATGCGAAGAGAACTCATTGGTTTCCAGCAATGGCACCGACGCAGATGGAATGACTCCTGAGGAACAGGCCATCTGTGACCATGCCGAAGTAACAGCAGAAAGATGGGGCAAGCCGGTCAAAGAACCGAAAGCAGGATTTTGTATGGACTGTTGGTTTCATGTTCGACTTGACGGGCATTTTGCTTTGCTTGATTATGGGGTATGCGGCGCACCGGATAGCAGTCTTGATGGCCGAGTAACCAACATGAAGAGCGGTTGTCCCAGTTTCAGAGCGCGTGGATGAAGAGATGCGAAACAAGGCTTCTCCAAATTTGGGCCAAAAAGATGATGACAGTGTGTTGACAAACGGCACACATTAATTTAATATAATGCGATGAATTTATTCAGCTGGGAAGAAGGCAAGAATGAATGGTTGAAGTCCAATCGGGACGTCTGTTTTGAGCAGATCGTTGTCTTGATGGAACAAGCCGCTTTGCTGGATATTATCGACAATCCAAATCAGGACAAATATCCAGGACAGAAGATTGCTGTGGCAAGAATGAATGATTATGTGTATCTCGTGCCTTATGAGCAGAAAGGCGAGGAGATCGAACTAAAGACCATTATACCCAGTCGTAAAGCGACACGGAAATACTTAGGAGGTAGTTATGAAAAAGATAATTCTTGATCAAGAAGAGAAGGACATCCTTGATTTATTTGACAAAGGCGAATTTAAATCTGTCAAAAACAGGAATGCGGAAATCGCCAAGCTACGGCAATGCGCCACCAACACCCTGCACAAGAACAAGAGAATTAATATCCGCTTGTCGGAAAGGGATTTGTTTGGCATTCAAACAAGAGCTGTAGAAGAAGGACTGCCCTACCAGACGTTGATCTCAAGCATTCTGCACAAGTACCTTAGCGGAGCATTGAGAGAAACCAAAAAGGCTTAACCAGAGGCGACAGGGGGACAGGCAAGGGTTGCGATATCTCAGTGTTATGAACGTTAAAGAAATCAGACATGGTTCAACCGAATACCAGCAGGAATGCGCGCTGCGGCAGGAGGTGATGCGCAAGCCTCTGGGGTTGAATCTGTATGATGAGGATTTGGTTGCGGAGCGCGGACAGATTCACTTCGGACTCTATGACGATAACGACCAGTTAGTCGCATGCGTCATTGCTGCGCCTGTCACCGCTACGGAGGCGAAGATCCGGCAAATGGCTGTGAGACCGTCATTACAAGGCAAAGGCTGCGGACGCGTGCTTCTGGAAGCCGCAGAGAAGGTCTTGGCCCAACGGGGCTTCACGGATCTTTTTTTACACTCCCGTATGACTGCTATCGGCTTCTACGAGCGCCTCGGATATACGCGAACTGGCCCCGAGTTCATGGAGGTCGGAATGCCCCATGTAAAGATGTGCAAGAGCGTATCGTTTTAATGAAAGGCACGTCTATAACTTAAGCGTTAAGAGTTGGGCGTTGAGCGTTAAGCGTTCAAATACATTTCTTATGGGGGTCAAGGTGCTGCCGGAGTAGGGACATGAGTGACGATAGGGACGTGAGGGACACCCGTGCCCAAGAAGAAAAAGTCCCTGCTGTCCCTCCAGTCCCTCCTGTCGCTTCAGTCCCTTTGCCGCTTTTATCTTTGCCTCCGCCCCGCTCTCTTCCGTATTGGAACACAGTTGGCCTAATCACGGAAATCACTATAAAAAGCGAACGGCAGACCTTGCTTTTTGTAAGAATTGTCTATTTTCATCTTGTTTATGCCATCCCGAGCAGCAATAATACAAACAATCTTGGTTAGTTTCCCAGGAAAAGACAACGAACCTCCATTGAACGTTGGGAAAAAAGGAAAAATATGGCTAAAAAAGATCTGTATACTGAAGTTTTTCAGGGTGTTCAAAAGATGCTTGAGGAACAATACACAAAAAACACAGATCCGGATAAATTATTCCTCATTCATAAGATTAGAACATATCTTAGCTTAGCCATTGAGGAACTTGAAGAAAGGCGTGCCCGTCACGATGCAGCTTTTGATGCAAAAACACAAATTATAAAGAATGCGCTCAAGAAATTTATTAAAGATTTAGACAAGATATATTTATCATATGAGGAATTGGGTGATACAGATGTTCGCCTTCAAATGTTTAATGCAATCCTTAAGGCCTTTATAAGGCCAGTGAAAAATTACAAATTGCCATCTACTTATGGCATGTTTAGCGAGGAAGGTAATGAACTCATTAAAGAAGCTATACATAACTTTGTTATGCATCCAGAAGTAACTCAAGCATGCAAAAAACTAAAGACTCCTGAGGCACGCTTAAATGCCTTTCAAGACAGAAATGCAAGATCCACAAAAGGTCATTGTTACAGCGAGTATTTTGGGCACAGACGAGTATTACCGGATGAATAATTTAAACAGAAACAAATTTCCAACAAGACAGATCGAGGATATTTGCTAATCGCAAAATCCTCATCTACAACGTTCGGTTGAAGAAATAATATGGGTGGGTAGGTGGACAGACTATGAGAAGCGACGGACGACTTCATCCGCGCCCTCGCCCTTCCGCAAGAAAATCACTCGGAGATATTCCATGTAGAGCTGCTTTATGGTAGAGTAATCAACACAAACTGGATGGAGGGCGAGCGTGTGAGAAATATTCTGCTGATGGGTTTAACACTTGCAAGCTGGGGCGTTATTGCTGAAACAAATGAAGTAGTGGCGCTTCGCGCTGAGGTGCGCGGCAAAGGCTGGATCGCATACGCTGCCCGCACGGAAAAGGGCGACATGGATATCTTCCTGTGCCGGCCCGACGGTGGTTCTGTGCGAAATATCACGCAGACGCCTGATTCGAATGAAGGCCTGCTGAAATTCTCGTCCGACGGTAAGATGCTGCTCTTCAGGCGTCTTCCGCGTTCTGAGAAATTCGACAACAATAACCACGGCACACAAGGCGTGTTGATGATTTCGAACAGTGACGGCACGCAGGCGAAGCCACTGGGCGATTCAGAACAGTACCCTTGGGCAAGCTGGAGCCCGGATGGCAAACAAATACTCTGTCTGACGCCCAAAGGCTTTAACATTGTGGACTGCGCGAGCGGCCAGACCATCCGCACCTTTCCGAGAAAAGGATTCTTCCAGCAATCCACATGGTCGCCTGACGGCCAGTGGCTGGTAGGGGTTGCCAACTCCTTCGGCGAAAGCTGGAGCATCGCACGGATGAATATCGCCACAGGCGAGGCAATGGCCGTGAACAAGCATGACTGCTGCACGCCGGACTGGTTCCCCGATAATCAGAACATCATTTTTTCGTGGCGTCCGGCGGGACAACAGACCAACAACCGCCATGGATGGACACAGCTCTGGCGCAACCGTGTCGATGGCAAGGAGCCTCAACTGGTCTATGGCGAGGATGGACGGCATGTGTACGGCGGGTATGTATCGCCGGATGGAAAGTATGTGCTGTTTACTGGCAATATCCAGGAGGACGGCGATCCGGGAAGCGGCGGTTCGCCGATGGGGCTGATGCGGCTAAGTGATGCACCGATCATAGGCGGAGCAAGTCCAGACTTACGGGCCAAGTTTCCGAATGCAAAGTCTGGACCAGTACTGGTGCTGCCTTCGGGTTGGGAGCCGTGCTGGACCCTCAGCGAAGCGCCAGCAGGCGCAGGCGGAGGGCAACCATGAAGCGAAACATAGTGAACGGAATCGCCTTAACAATGCTCTTGCTGGGAGTGGTCGGCTGTCGCGGAAAAGCGAACAGCGGCGAGGACGCGCAGGTGAAATCGCTCGGAACAGTTGAGGTCACGGCCCGGCTGGCCGAGGTGCCGGAGGGCGCGGTCTTCTACCGCGAACTGTACAACTACGCCACAATCCTGAAATATGAAGTTGTCTCCGTGCACAGAGGGACAGTGCAAAAGGGGGCTGTGATCTATGTGGGCCACTACAATCCATGGAAGTCAAGGAGCGAGGCTGCTGACAAGCGTGTGACAGGAATCGGCGGTAATCTAAAACAGTTCCAAGCCAAGCAACTGCATCGCATGGCGCTGGAGACACCCATGGACGATCACTTCATGGGCGGCATTGTTGACAAGTATTTCGGCAACCACGAAGGTCCGAGCTACTGGGCTGTCTGGACGAATCAGGCGGATTAGTCTTCCATGGTTTTCACCTCCTATTTCTTTATCTTCTATTTTTTGCCCGTTGTGCTGGCAGTCTATTACGTGCTGCCCAACAGGACAACCTGGCGCAATCTCTGGTTGCTCATCGCGAGTTATGTTTTTTACGGCTGGTGGAATCCATGGTTTGTTTTGCTGATGCTGGCCGCGACGATGATCAACTATGTCTGCGGCTGGCTGATGTCAAGGGAAGGGGCCAGCGAGGGGCAACGAAAAATGGCGGTGACGGCCGCAGTCGTCCTCAGCCTCGGACTGCTCATTTTTTTCAAATACGCGGGCTTCCTCCAGACGAATCTGAACTGCCTGCTCTCCGTGTTCGGAACAACAGGTGTACGCGTCTGGTCGATCATCCTGCCCGTGGGCATCTCCTTCTACATCTTTCAGGCGCTCAGTTATGCAATCGATGTCTATCGCCGCGAGGCGCCGGCTGCGCGGTCGTTCGCTGATTTTGCCTGCTATATCGCCCTGTTTCCTCAGATGATCGCCGGGCCGATTATCCGTTACAATACGATCGCGCTGGAATTGCGTGAGCGTCCGCATCATGCAAACCATTTTGCTTCAGGGGTTGGACTCTTTATTCTCGGGTTCGCCAAGAAGATTCTCCTCGCAAACCCCATCGGTTCACTTGCGGACAGCGCCTTTGGCGCGCAGGCGCCCAGTGCAACGGCGGCCTGGCTAGGTGTGGTCGCCTATGCGCTGCAGATCTATTTTGATTTTTCCGGGTATTCCGACATGGCGGTCGGCTTGGGCCGCATGTTCGGGTTTGAGTTCCAGCGCAACTTCAATGCGCCATACCACGCTGAGAGCATCACTGATTTCTGGCGGCGCTGGCACATTTCGCTCAGCACCTTTCTGCGCGACTACCTCTATGTGCCGCTAGGCGGCAACCGGATGGGAAATCTGCGCACCTATATCAATCTCGCCATTGTGATGCTGCTCGGCGGACTCTGGCACGGCGCCAACTGGACCTTCATCGTGTGGGGGGCGTATCACGGCTGTCTGCTCATTATGGAGCGCTGGGCTGGGCGTAAGCCCTTATACAATCGCGTGCCACGTGTGATCCGAATAGGGCTGACCTTTGTGCTCGTGCTGTTCTCGTGGGTCTGGTTCCGCGCTGAGAATGTCTCTGCAGCGCTCGCGTATTTCAATGCTCTCTTTGGACAGGGGGGTGTCGATCGTACTACGCCTCTCCTGTTGGCCCAGCTCTGTACGCCCGGAAAGCTGGCAGTGCTCGGGGTTGCTGCGCTGTGTGTGATGGCGAAGCGTCAGGCGTATGAGTGGACCTCTGTCCTATCGTGGCCCAAAGTGTGCGTCCTGATTGCTGTGTTTGCGCTTGCGTTGATGGCGATGTTCACGCAGACGCTTAATCCGTTCCTTTACTTCCAATTCTGATGAAGACACCTCTTTATAACCGGCTGCTGATTGCCCTGTTCCTGCTGATCGTAGGAGCCGTTCCTTTGGTGCAGACGCTGGTCGAACTCCGACGTGGCGAAAGGCCGCAGGTCTTCGACCTCTTTACGGAATGGAAGGATCAGGCAACTCTGCGCGCCTTCGAACAGACAATGGAGCGGGCAAGCGTGACAGCCCGCGCACTGCGACCCTGGATGCAGGCGGCCCAGTTTTTTGGACTGCATGAGGCAGGCGAGAAGGCACTGGTGGGCCGGGATGGCTGGCTCTTCTACGCACCGGGCGTTGCAGCTACGACGCAGCGAGCTAAAGCAGGCAACACGTCCTCAAGTGAAGCTATTGCAGCGGCCATTGATTTTCGGGATCAGCTTGCTTCGCGCGGCATTCGGCTCTTAGTTGTGCCCGTGCCCAACAAGGAGAGCGTGTATCCGGATCGGCTTACGCATGAAATGTCTTCGCCGACTGGCATACTCTCTTCTGAATCGCGTGCGTTCATGGAGCAGTGCAAAAAGAATAACGTGGAGGTCGTGGATCTCTTCGCAACGTTCCGCGATGTGCGGCGTACCTCGCCGGAATTGCTTTACCTTGCGCAGGACAGCCACTGGACGCCTGCGGGTCTTTCCTGCGCAGTCAATGCTGTGGCAACTCGCCTGTTGGAGAACACGTGGCTGGTGCGTGGCAATGAGCGTTACGAGGTGAGACCGGCAGCAGCCCAGCGGTATGGCGACTTGGTGCGGATGTTACAGTCGCCTCTGATTGAGGCGCATCTGCAACCCGAGGTGGTGCGTGCTGAACAGGTTGTGCGGATATCGGATCAGAAACTTTACGTGGACGATCCGGCCTCCGAAGTGCTGGTACTCGGAGATAGCTTCTTGCGGCAGTATGAACAAGATGAGCCAGGGCAGGCAGGCTTTGTGGCGCATCTCGGACGTGCGTTGGGCCGGCCGCTCGCCAGCATCGTGAACGATGGCGGCGCCTCGACTCTGGTGCGGCAAGAACTGTTTCGGCGTCCGGCACTGCTGGCGCACAAGAAGGTGGTGGTGTGGGAGTTTGTTGAGCGAGATCTGCGTCTGGGCACAGAGGGTTGGGCAAAGGTGCCTTTGCCAATAACTTTAGCGTTAAGAGTTGGGCGTTGAGCGTTAAGCGTTTAACTTTTAACTCTCAACGTTTAACTTTTAACTCTTAATTTGAGAAGTTACTCCTTAGTTTATTTCAGCTCCGTTGGCGGGCCCTTATCGGCACCGGGTCTGGAGGCGGCAAGGCGGAGAAGGTGCTGCGGTGGATGGTGGATGAGTTATCCAAAATAGAGTACTCCGGCGATGTGCGGATTGTGAAATACAAAAACCTTGTCATTTCCAAGAAGTGATTCGGCTTGCACTTTCAGCAGATAATCAGTACATTGTACATATGACTGAAATACGATTCGAATGGGACGAGGCGAAGAGCCAGCAGAACAGGAAGAAGCACAAAGTTTCTTTCGAAGAGGCTCAAACCGTCTTCTTGGATGAGAACGCCTTGAGGTTCTTCGACCCCGACCATTCGGCAGACGAAGATCGATTCCTGATGCTTGGCATTAGCTGTCATCTTCGCGTGTTGATCGTCTGCCACTGCCACCGTGCCTCTGATAGCGTCATTCGCATCATTTCGGCGCGAAAAGCGGATAAACGTGAAGAAGCTGACTACTGGGGAGGAAGGTGATTGCCATGAGAGAACATTATGACTTTGGAAAAATGAAGGGCGAAAAAAACCCTTATACAAAATCCTTAAAGCAACCGATCACCATGCGCCTCGATAAGGCGACGGTTGCTTATTTCAAGAAGCTTGCCACAGAGATCGGCATGCCCTATCAAAACCTAATCAATCTATATCTGCGGGACTGTGCTACACATAAAGTTAAGCTCAATCTCACGTGGGCATCATAGATGCTTCCGAGCCAGTCCTCTCAGGCAACGGCTGCGCCGTGCCTAGAGGACGACGTTAGGTACAAGATAATGAAGATATATGATCTAAAGGATAAAGAAGACCGTGTCTATGCCTTCGAGGTTTGCAAATTTCTGTTGACTCGTGGCGGACTCTGTCGGCTTGTCCGACGCATCCCTGGATGTCGCGTTACGAGATGGCCCACCCCGTTTATGCGATGGTCATTCGAGGAGAATGAGGAGTTCTGTGAGTTTGAGATTGACGGTGTGCCGTTTATGGCATGGGAACCATGGGGAGACAACAGTCGGTTTTGGGTCGGACCGAAAGCGATAGATGGACAGACGCCGCAGTGGAGTCCTACAGTTGATCGCGTCCGAGCAGCGTTTAGGATGGCTCGACCACTTTTCGGAATCTGGTGAGGCGTAACGTTGGCACAGAGGGATGGGCAAAGGTGCCTTTGCCTATAACTTCAAAATAATTACCGCTACGCTTTCGGCATTAGCCGAATGGTTTTCGCTTCGCTCCAACGAGCCTTATTGAAAATTCAAATTAAGTTTCACTTGATTTGTAACCCCGAACAGCAATAATCAACACCCTTGGTTCGTTTCTCTGAGAAGGACAACCAACATTAAATGTTGAAACCCAAACAGAGGAGGACTGAGATGAAATTAAGTCTAATCGCAATCATGTGTCTGATAGCATGCACTGTATGCGCCGTTGATTTTGAAGTGAACCAGAGAGGGGAATTCCTCGTTCTGAAGAAGGAGGGTGCAGGGGGTGTCCATCTGTCCACGTATGCAATTCGGATGTCCCATATTTCCACTGCCACGCTGGAGAGGCTCGACTCCCTATACATGATTGTCATCACGACTTCGTTAACGCTGCCGGGCACAACAACACCCGTTCTGTTGCAGTATAAGGTAGAGGCAGACGACCGATCGTTGATGGAAAAAACATTCAATCAAGTTCTCGATCTATTGTGCAAAAAGGCTTCCTAAGAACACATCGAACTCAAAAAGTTGATTCATCAGCTGATACGGTTTTGAGAATAGATAAAAACCGTTTCAACAAAAAGGTCGAGCTTATCGGCTTATCGCCGCAAGCTCACCTAATCGTTGGACCATAATAAATGAATGAGCGGATAGGGGCACAGAGAACGAGAAGCCCTTGAGTTTGTGTGTTTGTTTGTGGGTGTAGTGGTAAATTATGCCCGCCACTACACATAGATGTATGAAGCACAGAAATTCGGGATGTAATCGCTAGAAAATAAAAAAAGCCTGATTTCATTGGGTTTCCCCGCAAAAATCAGGCTTAAACAATGGTAGGGGTGCACGGACTCGAACCGTGGACCCAGTGATTAAGAGACATTGAGGAAAACTGATAATTATAAGCGATTTCGTTATATTTTGTTTGAAAAAGACTGTTGAGTGGTGGGTGTAGTGGTAATTTTGCTTGCTTCACATTTCATAGTGTGGCATACTGCGGCAATCAATAACACATTAGATTCCGGAGGTCGCTATGCCACTCGAAATTCGTCGTGATCGTACCAATAAGATCATTCCCCGCTGGTTCGGAAGATACACCACTTCAGATGGCCGTCGCATACTGGTCAAGCTCGACACCCCGTTTGTCGGGGTCCCTCCTGCCGATGGCCGCATAAGTACGCCAGGAGATGATGTGTTTGAAGCTGGCAAAGAAATCGCGCTGACCGCGTTGCGCGAGGCGCAAGAAAAATCCAAAAGCGGACGCATGGAAAAGTCCGCAGCTTTAAGCGTCTATCGCCAAAAGACGGGTGTGAAGCTGAAAGAAGTCCCTATCTCGCAATTGCCTGAGATTGTGGCAGCCGCGACAAAGGCTGGGGGTAGGGGAGAATCATGGGGGAAATGGAAACTCCAGGCAGTTAATAGATTCGTTGATTGGTGTACAAAAGCTAAAGTCCGGAACGTTCTTGATGTCTCGAAGGAAGTAGCCCTGTCCTATCTGAACTCTTTGTACACACCCGATAAGGAGCAGAAGGACCCGAAGGAACAGAAGGGGAAGAAGGAGAAGAAAGAGAAGTCGCAGACAGCTTCGACAGTCCGACGTGTGAAGTACACGCTGGGGATGGTCTTCGACCGGGCGCTCCCCGAGGGGGCCCCCAATCCATTCCGCGCCAAAGACGTAATGATGGCCTCCGCTGACGGAGACAAACAGTATAACCGCGTCCCTCTCAGCGCCCAGGAGGTCGAACGCTTGCTGAACGCAGCCAAGGACGACCAGATGATGTACGACCTGATCGTTTGTGCGCTATCAACAGGCCTACGCAAGGGGGATATTTGTAGCCTCCGCTGGGATGGCGTTGATCTGTCGGCTAACTCACTAAAAATCACTACCAGTAAGACACAGACAGATCTCTATCTACCCATATTGCCACTCCTTAAAACGGTCTTGGAACGCCGGGCAGCAACACGGATGAAACGTTCACTCTACGTATTTCCGGAAGCGCACCAGATGGAACAGGATAACACGAGCGGAATCACTTGGCGTATCAAGAAAATATTCGCTACGGCCTTCGCAAAAGATGCCCAAGCAAAAGCCATTGAAAATGATGAGCTGCGTAAGTCATCATTAACCAGTACCATCCCTGAAGTCATTGATACGATAAAGGGGGCCTCTATGCTAGACTCCAAGAAAGAGAAAGTTATCGCCTTACTCGGCCTTTATATGAAAGGACAGAATTACCCAGAGATGCAGAAAGAGACTGGAATTTCAAAGGGTGCTATATCCGAGTTATTGCACGAGGCGCAAAAGATCTCGGAAATTAACTTCCTGCCAGTGCGAATGAATGTAAAGCAATTGGTCACTGACGTAACCCGTGAGAAACGGAAATTCGGCACCCGGTCAGCCAGCAAGTACGACTTTCACGCGCTCAGGACGACCTTTGTCACCCTGGCACTCTCAGCCGGGATCGGTGTCGAGATCCTGAAGGCCCTGACCGGCCATGCAACGGTCGAGATCGTGATGCGCCATTACTTCAAGCCCAAGGGCTCCGACTTCGCAGACCAGCTCGCCAAGGCCATGCCCAAGGTCCTGACCGATCTGGCCCCCGGAACCAAACTCCTGGAGATAGACGCCAAAACCGGGCAAGTCATTCCTGAGAAAGTTTCGGAAGCCCTGCGCTTCATCGAAAGTTTGGGGCTTACGGATGACGAACGCAAGACGCTGAAAGGATTGATTTAGCTCTTGAGAATTTGGTCGTTTACAAGCGGTCTGTTTGTAGATTATAGTATCACCACATTGGAAATTAGCTTAGTTGTCCCTTTTAAGGCGATCATATTAACGGAGGTATTAAAATGTCATCGATCACACGTGATCAATATCAGGCTGCCGAGTTCTCGGCACTTTATACGGACAAAAGTTGTTTTTTTTGCGGAGATGATTTGTTTGACGGCCGCTTCGCTACAGGTGGGGTGGTTTTCTGGTCGGGGCATGGAAAAAATCTCTGCTTACATCAGGCTTGCGCAGAAAACTTGGCCGTCCATTTGATCCAGGATGCGAGATCATTAACTCGTAAAGTTAAGAAATGTTCAAAGCTCACGCACGAGGCTCCTGTCGTACAGAATTACTCCGAATCTGTTTAGCCAGGAGCTTTGTATACCGTTAGGTCGAGACAATCCGCAGGAACGAAATGCCTGAGATTCCGATTTAAATGATTCAAATCAAGTTTTAACTATCGACAAAAGAGAATGCGAGCCATTTGTTTTGCGCCCGGCAACTGAGGATGATTGCAGCTCAGGCCTTGATCGCATCCAAGTTTTCTTCTTTATCATCAATGTCCAAAAGGCTTTCGAAGGGTATATTTTTCTACGACAAAGCTGAGGGAGGCAGCAAGCTTACGCGATAGTAACCGTCAATGTGCTCCCGGACAGGTTTGGATTCTTGGCTCCGCGCATCATCAAAGCAAAACTCCTCATGCTCTTTGAACATGCCGAACTCAGGGCCCCAATCCTCATCGTTTTCAAAGATAGTTTGATACCCTAGAAAAAAATTAAGTACTCTTTCGTAAGCTACTTCATCCTTCCATCCGCCATGCAGAAAAATAGTGATCCTCTTTTTATCAGCCGCTTGTCCTGCTAATTGCACGTCGAGAGAATTAAATTCTTCAAGAAAATCGAACTTAGGCCCGAGCCTTAAACAGTAACTGGGTTCATGCTCAAAGCAATACCAATCCACAATAGCATTGTAAAATCCGCCCATAGATTCCGCCTTTCGATCAACGTTTACTTCTTTCTTGGATACAATGGGTGGACCCATTTACTCAAGTCTATCGGATGCATCCAACCGTCTTCTTTAAGTTTCATCTCCCCAATACTCAATCGGCCGCTCAAAATATAAGGCATATAGTACCACGGGGGTTTTCCCCAGACATTTAATATCTTCTGTACCATAGCCGTAATGTCTATCATGGTTTCAGTACTTACGTGCTCTGTTTCACTAAAAAACTCCAATGCGGTTTTCATACTCGCTCGTTTCGCATCCTCTATACTTAAAGTTGCTATGAACGTGCATCCTGTATTTGTTTGAGAGTCTTGCCGTCCTTTGTTTTCCACATTACTCTACCGTTGCATTGCCCGCCAATCATGCATGCTCCAGCGAGAGAAGGGGAGTTAAACTCATAGTCTTGCTGCAATTCATACTGCCCCCCTTTGTCCTCAAGTACACCTTGCTTAACAAGACGATCACGTGTGTTTTTGACAAGTGTCCGAATCTTGGCCGTGGTCTTA
>Ga0247841_10006596_pt1 | contig 17808 bp, 14 predicted proteins | sample LaCruzMarch2015__2_FD_192410 | JGI IMG/M metagenome (GOLD analysis project Ga0247841, IMG submission 192410) | Freshwater microbial communities from meromictic Lake La Cruz, Castile-La Mancha, Spain - LaCruzMarch2015_18m | ecosystem: Environmental > Aquatic > Freshwater > Lake | place: Spain... | reverse complement strand
GCGCACGCCGGCCCGCAGAGCGCCCAGCGCCACAGCGTCATTGCCTGTCAGGATTCGCTTCATGTCCTATCACGACCGCATGGATTATCGGACATCGGCGAGTCCGCGTCACGCGTGCGGAACGAAAGTAGGAGAAGCAGGCTTCCCGCGCCGCTTCTCCCTAGCTGCTGAGCAGAGGCAGAAGCAGCTCAGCAGCCAGCGTCGGAGCTTGTCTCCGACGCCGCGCTTGACGTCATTTCCACTCGCCAACGTCGCACACAAGGTGCGACGCTACATCCATAGCGATGTCGCACGCAGATGGTGGTGCGCTCTCTCGGCAGAACCGAGCGCATCTGCGTTCTCTCGTTAGAACCGAACGCGTGCGACCCTACATCCACAACGACGTCGCACGCAAGGTGCGACGCTACAGTGACCCTGCCGTCCTTTGCGCGCTTCGCGTGATGCGAGCAGTCCATTACCAGTTTGGATCGGGGCGCACAACGTCCTTGCCGGCGTCCGCGGCGGCAAGGACTTTCTCCGGCGTGAAAGGCAGGCTAAAGATCCGCGCTCCAAGGGCGTCGGCGACAGCGTTCGCCACCGCCGGCGCCGCCGGCGTCAACGATGGCTCCCCGATTCCTTTCGCCCCGAACGGCCCGACGCCGGTCCCCGACTCGAGCACGATGACGTCGGTGGCGGGGAAGTCACACGAGGTTGGGATCAGGTACTCAGCAAGCGACGGCGTCTTCGTCATACCTTTCTCGACAACGTACTCTTCCATGAGCGCGTAGCCGAGCCCCTGATGGCTCCCTCCGGCGATCTGCCCGCGTACCGCAGCGGAGTTGATGGCTCGACCGACATCGTGGCAGGCGACGCTCTTCAACACCTCGATCTCGCCGGTCTCGACGTCGACGGCCACCTCAACCGCATGCGCCCCGAACGTAAAGTCTGGCCAGATGTCGCCCTGCCCGGTCTCAGGATCGATCCCCTCCGTGAACGGCGCGTTGAACTGCGCCAAGTGCGCGAGCGGTAGTCCCTCGGAAGCACACTTCGCAGCAACCTCGGCTAGCGGGATCCTGGCTCCAGGCTCACCCTGACGACCAGAAGAAGCCGATGCCGTGCGATCGTCTTCTTCCAAGCTACTCGACAAAGAGGATGGTCGAGTAGCCACTGACCGTGGGCCGTGGACCACGGATGCTTTTCCGTCCGCAAGATCGACTTCCTCAGGCGAGACTCCGAGCATCTCGGCCGCCTTCTTGACGAGGCTCGCGCGCACGACGCCGGCTGCCTGCAAGACGGCGTTCCCCGACATGTAGAGCTGGCGCGTCGCAGTCGATGTCCCGGCAAGCGGCGTCAGCGCCGAGTCGGTGGCGTAGATCGACACCCGTTCGAGCGACACGCCGAGCACCTCGGCCGCGATCTGGCACAGGCTGTTCGACTGCCCGGCGCCGATGTCGGGCACGCCGCAGCGAACGACGACCGTACCATCCATCTCCATGCCCACCCACGCGCGAGACGTGTCGTGGAACCACGTGATCCGCCCGTAGCTCTGGAAATACGACGCGAATCCGCGGCCGATCTTGCGCGTCGGCGAGGAAGGTGTGCGGTCGCCGAGCGCGGCCACGGCGCGCGTCGCGCACTCCTCCGACCACGCCGCCGAACGGATTGTCTGGCCGGTGGCCGTCGTCTCGCCCGTCTTCAGGTAGTTGATCCGCCGAAACGCGAGCGGATCCATAATCAGCGCCCGCGCGATCTCGTCCATCTGCGACTCGTAGGCGAACGCTGCCTGCGGGCCGCCAAAGCCGCGGAACGCGCTCGTGAACGGCTGATTCGTCGCCGCCGCCACGCTGTCGACGCGCACGTTGTCGATCTTGTACGGCCCCGTCGCCATGCCCGTTGCGTAGAGGAGCACGTAGGGCGTGAGGTACGGGTACGCGCCGGAGTCGGCCACCATCTTGACCTCGCTCGCCGTGATCCGTCCGGTGCGCTTAACGCCGGTTCGGTGGGTGATCGTGAACGGGTGCCTCTTCGACGTGGCGAGGAACGCCTCCTCGCGGGTGTAGACGAGTTTCACCGGCCGGCCGGTCGCGCGCGCGAGGAGCGCGAGGAAGATCTCCACCGTCACGTCTTCCTTGCTTCCGAACCCGCCACCGACCATCGTCCCCTGGACGCGAACGCGGTTCTGCGGGATTCCGAGCGCCTTCGCCACCGTGCGGAAGTGCTCGACGACCTGCGTGCAGATGCGGAGGTTGATCACGCCCTGCTCATCGAGCCAGCCGACGCCTGCATCCGGCTCGAGATACGCGTGCTCGACGAATGGCACTCGGTACGTGTTCTCAACCACAAGGTCGGCCTGAGCCATTCCCTTCTCGACATCGCCCTTCCGGATCTTCCAGCGGGCAATGACATTATGATCGCCAGCGCCGGCGTCCGGGTCCGCGCTCTCTCCATAAACGCGCGGCGAGTCCGGCTTCAGCGCCTCTTCGGGGCAAAAGACGCCGGGCAGTGCCTCGTACTTGAAATCGATGAACTGCAAAGCAGCCTCAGCGACTTCCAGGCTCTCGGCAGCGATGAGAGCGATGGGTTCCCCGTGAAAGCGAACGACGTCGGTCGCGAGGACGGGCGCATCCGATCCTTTGCGTGCCGAGCGGCCCGTCTGGCCCGGCATGTCCGTCGCGAGTTTCGCGTTTGGCAAATCGGCGCCGGTCAGGACGCACGCCACACCGGGAAGAGCACGCGCTTTCGAGACATCAAGACGAACGATGCGTGCCGATGGGACAGGGCTCCGGAAGACCTTGGCGTAGAGCATGTTCGGCATCGAGAAGTCGGCCGCGTACTGCGTCGCCCCGACCGCCTTCCCCAGTGCATCCACCCGCCGTAAGGGCTTTCCTATCTGCTTCAGCGGGGGCAGATGATGAGGCGGAAGCGGTTTAGGGGTCACTCGATCGCTCATCGCCTCTCACCCCCGCGCCGCACACCTTGATCCGCACCCGGTGAATTGCTAGGAGAACGCGAACCATCAGTCGCGCGTTGTCCCATACGCGAAGCCTCACCGGCCTCGCGGAGGCTTCGCGCAGCGACGCCCACCGCCTCAATGATCTGCGCGTATCCAGTGCACCTGCACAGGTTGCCGGACAGCGCCTCACGGATCTCGGCCTCGCTGGGATTCGGATTGCGGTCGAGGAGCGCCTTGGTCGAGATGACCATCCCCGGCGTGCAATAGCCGCACTGGACGGCGCCCGCGTCCGCGAACGCCTCCTGGATCGGATGGGGCCTGTCCAGCGTTCCGAGACCGGCGTTCGTCACGATCTCCGCTCCGTTCGCCTGCCAGGCCAGCACCATGCAGCTGTTGACGGCCGCTCCGTTGAGCAGAACAGCACACGCCCCGCACTCACCGATCTCGCATCCGTTCTTGACGTCGGTGTAGCCGAGGTCCCGGAGCGCCTGGAGGAGAGACACGTTGGGATCGAGCGCAAGCTCGTGCTGCCGTCCGTTCACGCGAAGCACGGTCTTCTTCTTAGGCATTCGACCCTCCTCGCTCGATCGCCAGGGCGGCCTCCGCGAGAAGCCGGCGCGCAAGCGCCTCCACGACGCGCAGCTTGTATTCCGACCCAGCGCGCGGTGTGGCCGCCTTCGCGGTCAGACTCGCCGCCGCGGCGATCGCCTCGGGGATGAGCATCTTCCCGACCAGGGCCGCTTCCGCGGCGCGGGCTCGCACCGCGGCGGGAGACGCTGCGGCAATCGCGATTCGCGCGCTCGTGCAGCGCCCGGTCGCGTCTCCGTCCAGCATGACCGCCACATCCACCTTGGCCATGCACGAGACCTTGCGCAGCCCCATCTTGCGGAATGCACTCGTCGCCGTGGCCGACGGAATACGGAACCTCACCGAAACAAGAAGCTCGTCCGAACGCCGGATGGTCGAGAACGCACTCACGAGGAACTTCTCGAGCGGAACGCGCCGCATTCCGCGGACGCTGGCCAGCTTCACCTCAGCATCGAGCGTCAGGAGCGCGGGCGCGGTGTCGGAACACGGCGCCGCCGTGACGAGGTTTCCCCCCACCGTCGCGCGGTTGCGGATGAGGGGGTTGGCGAAGCTGGAACAGGCGCTTACGAGCACCGGCGCGTGTTTGGCGAGGATGGGGCTCGCGAGCATCTCGGCAATCGTCGTGGCCGCGCCAATGATAACTTCGGTGTCCGTAACCTCGATTCCGTGAAGGTCACGCAGTGCCGCGACGTCGACCACGACCCGGGGCCGATGCGTTCCCGCGCGCATGTCCACCATGAGGTTAGTTCCGCCGGCGATCGGCTCGGCGTCCTTGACCTCCGAAAGGATCTTCAGCGCGTCACCGAGACTGAAAGGCTGCATGAGATCGAACTTCGGAAGGGTCACGATACTCCTTTGCAGCAGCACCAGTCCGGTGCGCGGAGAACGCCCCCAGGCGTTCTCACCAGCCGACCCGCAGGTCGGCCCGCCTCTTCCAATGTGACGGGTTGGGCAACTTCGAACTGCGGTAGGCTCATGCCCCACCTCCAGCGCCAAGCCTGGAGAACGCCCCACGGGACGTTCTCCCTAGCTGCGCCCGGCGCGCGGCCAGTGTCTGAGGTTGCTGGACTTCGAACTGCGGGAGACTCATCCCTTGCCTCCAACGCCAAGCCTGGAGAACGCCCCGTGGAGCGTTCTCCCTAGCCGCGCCCGGCGCGCGGCCGCGGGCTGGGCAATCTCGAACTGCGGTAGGCTCATCGTTCTCTCTCCCTCTGCCGCACGACCCTCAGTCCCCCTACAACGCACGAGTCAGGGCTAGCCCAGGAGAATGCCCCGAAGAGGCATTCTCCCCTTAGGGTACGTCAGCATTCCGGAAAGGATCATGTTGCGCCCTTTCCGGACACTCTTTGCACAGCACGGACAATGCTGACGTAACCCGTGCACCGACAATGGTTCCCGCGCAGGTAGTCGCGGATCTCGTCCTCGGTCGGCTGCGGGATCTCTTCGAGCAGCTTCTTCGTCATCATCAGCATCCCGGGAGTGCAGTAGCCGCACTGGAACGCGTCCTCGTCAATGAACGCCTGCTGGAGCGGATCGAGCGTGCCGTCGGGAGCCGCGAGCCCTTCAATCGTTCGGACGTCGGCGCCGTCGGCTGAGACAGCGAGGACGAGACAGCCAAGCGCCGGCTGGCCGTCGAGCCACACCGTGCACGCGCCACACTCGCCGATGCCGCAGCCGTACTTCGAGCCCGTCAGTTCCAGCCGTTCGCGCAGGACGTTGAGCAACAGCTCGTTCGGCGCCACATCGATCTCCATCGCCTCGCCATTGACGGAGAGTGAGATCACAACCGATTCATCTGCATCCACCATGAGCGAGGGGAGAACGGGCGCAGCCCGTTCTCCTGTAAGCGTTGGCTTCTCCCGATTGGCTTGCCTACTCGAAGCCAACGCGGCGTCGACGGACAGCGCCGGGAGACCGCGGAGAACGGGCACCGGCTGTTTGCCATGGGGCGTCGGTACTGCTTGTCCGGAGCAGCGAGTCCATGCCATCTGAATCCCATCATGGACGAGGGCAACTGCAACACGCCGCCGGTACTCCGCCGTCGAGCGAACGTCGTCAATCGGCTGAATCTCGCCAGCCGCTGCCTCCGCAGCAGCCAGCCGTTTCGCGTCCGTGATCGTCTCTTTCGAGAGCAGGAGCTCGCTCTTCCGCGCTCGCAGCACCGTCGGGCCGACCGAGCCGAGCTCTATGCGCGCCGACGCGCAGCGCCCGGCCTCGTCGCGCGTCAGGCGCACGGCGACGTTCACCTTGGCGAGGTCGGCGCGCACGCGGCCGATCTTGAGGAACGCCGATCCCGCCGAGCCGACACTCTTCGGCAGGCGCACGCCCGTCAGGATCTCGCCATCGCGCAGACGCACCTTGCCGGGCCCGGAAAGAAGGTCGCCGAGCGGCACGACGCGTTCGCCCGTCGCGCTCGCAAGGATGGCCTCCGCACCGAGGACGAGCAGCGCCGGCACGGTGTCTGAGGCCGGCGAGCCGTTGCAGATGTTGCCGCCGATCGTTCCGCGCATCGCGATCTGCGTCGAGCCGAAGGCGGCCGCCGCCTCGGCGAGCGCCGTGTAGGAGGTCCAGAGTAGATTCGACGTCGCAAGCGACCGAATCGGCGTCAGCGCCCCAATCCGAACACCCGAGCTCTCCTCGGCGATTCCCGCGAGCCCGGGGACATGTGTGATATCCATCACCTTGGCAGGCTGCGCCTGCTGCTCGAGCTTCATGTCAACGAGGACGTTCGTGCCGCCGGCGAGAATCCGCGCGCCCGCGTGCTCCTTCAGCATCGCCAGCGCTTCCTTGAGCGACGTCGGCCGCAGGTAGCCGAAGCGGTGCGCAATCAGATGAGTATTGGGATTGTGCGAGTCGCTCATCGTGCACCACCTTTCGTCGAACCGGCCTTCTCCAGTGCGGCAAGCACGCGTTCAGGGGTTATTGGCAACTCCGTGAAGCGGATTCCAATGGCGTTCGCGATGGCATTGCCATAGGCCGCGGCGACGGGGTTCATGGCCGCCTCACCGATGCCCTTCGCCCCGTACGGGCCCGTTGGCTCGTAGGTTTCGGCGAAGTAGGTCTGCAGGTTCTCGACCCGCGGGCTCTCGTCGAACGCCGCGATCTTGGCGTCCATCGGGAAGCCGCGCGACGTGAGCTGGCCGTCGTCGCACCACGCGCAGCCCTCGATGAGCGCGTAGCCGACGCCCTTCGACAGACCGCCTTCGAGCTGGCCTCTGGCCATCGCCGGGTTGACCACCGTGCCGCAATCTGCGCCGAGCGCCGCGTTCACCGTGCGCACCTGGCCCGTCCACGTGTCAACCTCGACCTCAAGGAACACCGCCACGTAGGCCGGCGGGCAGCTCGTTGGCCGATAGCTCTCGACCGCGGCGATCGTCTTCCACGACTCCGACCAGCAGCGCGTCGCGATCTCCTTCAGGCTCATCTTCCGATCGGGAATCGACGGCGCGTAGACGACGCCCTGGCCCATCTCAGAGTCGAGCTTGAGATCGAGCGCGTCGGGGTACATGTTGAGGAATTTGGCCGCCGTCTCGAGGATGTCCTTTCGCACCGTGCCCGCCGCCTTGACCGCCGCGCCGCCGCCAGCGTAGACGCCGCGCGTCGCGTGCGTGACGCAGTCGTAGACCGTCGTCGTCGTCCCGACATCGGCCACGCTCACGAGATCGAACGGCATGCACAGGGTCTCGCCAACAAGCTTCGCGACCGCTTCGAGTGTCCCGCCACCGTGGTCCATGAGCGCCGTCACGACGTCAACTGAGCCGTCGACGTTCAGCTTGACGAGCGCACCCGAGAAGTCGATCACGTCACCCGGCTGCGGCGCCCCGGCACTCGACGTGTGAAATCCTCTCGCCATCCCAATGCCGCGCCTTAGGCGCCCTAGCTTGTCGTTCGGCTGAGTTCGGGAATTCCACTTGATTCGCTTCGCACCCTCGTCGAGCAACTGCGGAACGCCGTCCGAGCGGACGACCGACTTCACCTGCGGCCCCTGGCCCCAGAACGTGTCGCCGAGCCCGACGTAGTTCTTCTTCCGCAGCTCGATCGGGTCCATGCCGAGCTTCTCGGCCAAGATATCGATCAACTGCTCCGCAGCGAACGTGATCTGCGGGTTCCCGAAGCCCTGCATCGCGCACGACGGCGCCTTGTTCGTGTACACCGCCGTGCCGCGGTAGCGGATGTTCGGCAGGCGGTAGAGCGACACGAGCCAGCCGATCGACACGCCGAGGAACGAGTACGCCTGGACGTTGTGCGCGCCGATGTCGCCCGTGACCTCCATCTTCGCGCCGAGGAGCGTGCCGTCCTTCTTCGCCGCGAAGGCGAGATCGATGCGGCAGCCGTAGCGCGAGTGGTCGTGCGTGTCCTCTTCGCGCGTCAGCGTGAGCTTCACCGGCCGGCCGCTCTTGAGCGCGAGCGCGGCGCAGATCGGAATCGGCGAGTTCATCTGGATGCTCGACCCGAACGTGCCGCCGATCGGCACCTTGCGCACGTCGATCTTCGAGAGTGGGATATCGAAGATCTGCCCGAGGACAATGCGCACGTTGTGGATCGACTGCGTCGTCGGCCACACCGTGAGCCCGCCGTTTGGCTCCGGGCGCACGACGCACGACTTCGTCTCCATCTGCGCGTGGTAGACCTTCGGCAGGTCGAACACCTCGCGCACCACGACATCGGCGTCCTTGAACGCCTTGTCCGCGTCGCCCTCATCGACCGTGCGTGCGCAGGCGGTGTTGTTCTTGATTTCGATCTCCTGCTCGCCCCACAGGATCTTGTCGTGGATCCTCGGCGCGCCCGGCTTCATCGCCTCGAACGCGTCCGTGACGACCGCGAGGACCTCGTACTCGACCTTGATCGCACGCAGGGCAGCTTCGGCCAGCTCTTCTGTCTCCGCGGCAACCGCCGCGATCGCGTCGCCCATCCGCCGCGCCTTGTCGTAGAGGACCTGATGGTCTTTGTGCAGCACCGGCGGGATCGTGATGATCCGCTGGTTGAATTTCCCCTGCGGCACGTCGGCGAACGTAACCACCGTCGCCCCCATCGCGATCGCCGCCGAAGCATCGATCGATTTCACGATCGCATGAGCGTATGGACTACCGAGGATACGGCCGTGCAGCATGCGGGGGAGAGAGACGTCTACCGTGTAGCGCTCCTGGCCAGTGACACGGGCGATCCCGTCCTTGCGGGCAAAGTCGCGCCCAAGGAGTTCGTGGTCGACCCTCTTCGTCACTCGCAACTCCTTGGCTGCGCGACGAGAACGCCGGCGGCGTTCTCACTAGCCGCTGGAAGTGAACGCCGAACGCGAGCGAGCACGCGGCCGAAGTCATGACCCACAATCTCCAGCTGGCGCTTGTCCATGTTACACCACCTCAGACACAGGAATGGGAGCGTAGCGAGCATTGCTGCTAGCGACTCCGGAGGAGTAGCCGTCGACAGAGTGAACCTCGCAGTCGGTCACGCGAGCGACGGCATCTCTCCGCGCGAAGTCCTGTCCCACAAGACCGAACTTGCGCTCGCCAGTCATCTTCCTCCCCCGTCGCGGCCGTGCGCTGCGTGCCCTGATTGTGCAACAAGTGAGGCGGGAGGGCGAGCGAGAGAGTGCGTGTGATGCTCCGCCTCCCCTGCGCTGAGACCTCGCCGCCGTACTAGCGTCGTCCAAAGACATAGCCATAGCCGGAACCAGCTAGCGGATCGCCGCCGAGAACCTCTCAACAGCATTCAGCCCGGTGAAGCTCGTGTCGATGGCCGCCTGGGGAAAGGCGGGCTGGTAGCGCTCGCGAAGTTGCCGTAGGGCGCCCCCTTCAGCGATGTCAACAAGCACCACCTTGCATGGCTTGGCCGCCGAACGCAATAGGAGTCTGATCGTGAGATCTGTCTCAGGGAGCGAGTAGCCAACAAAGCTGATGGCACCCGCGTTCTTGAGGGCCTCGTAGGCGCGCCCCCAGACTGCCCGTAGTGTCATGTTAGAGTAGAAGAGCGACTTCTCGGAGACCGGCGGGATGATGAGCGGGGTCTTGTCAATGGTGAGTTCGTCGTCCGCGGTACGTGCACCGTCTGTCGGCGCCGTCATGTAGATTGGGTCGCTCGGCGGACCTTCTTGACCGGAGTAGTACCAGTTCGTAGAGCCATGCAGCTTCAGCAAGCGGACCGTGTCCTTGAGACGTGGAGCCAGCGCGGCGCCTCGGCGCGACTGGATAGGCGCGAGTGGGAGCCCATACATTGAGTACGGGGTCTCGTAGTGCCCCGGCTGTTCACCCTCAAGAGCCAACACAAGTCGCTCGAATACCGTGTCGTAGTTGAGCGTGAGCACCGTCGCTCTCTGCTGAGTCAGTGCAAGCGCAAGGTTCTTCGCCCACTCGGGGAGTCCCTTGCTCGCCTGCACTTGTTCAAGCTGACGTATGTGCTCAGCGAGCTTCCGCTGGATCCTGTAGAAGAGCGCCTTGCCTTCATACCAGTCCGAGTCGTTCTTCCAAGGGTGCCGTACTGCAAGATAGGTGAGAAGAAGCTCGAAATCCCCCGCGAATCCTGCGATCGGAGCGCCCCCTCCAGCTAGATCCACGTTCTCGGCGAGCCAACTCGAGAGTTCCGTCAACGTCGGGAGGCCCAGCACGGAGTTTGAGAAGCCTGCGCCCAGCACGACAACCTCATTCAAGTTCGCCAAGTGCCCTCCCTAGAACGTTCCGGGGACACAATACGGAACTCCGCGCCTATCATGATTTGATTCAGTACTGTGTCCCTGGAATCCATTGCCGTTGGAGTCTCTACGCCCTCGCTTCCGCGAGGCGCGGCCGCTTCACGCTCTTGTCTACTCCTTCTCAATCAAGGACGCAATCTCTTGGAGCATTCGCTTCTTGCGCTCCCTTCCTATGGCGGGGTCCACAACTTGCTGGTACTCGACCGCCCTGAATTCGTCCCCCCGCTTCCGGTTCTGGCGCGGCTCAAGTCCTTCGATAAGGAGGGCCTCGAGCGTCGCTACGAGGGCGCCAAGCGTGAGTCCGTCAAGCGATGGCGATCTGATCTCTCCCTTGTCTGTCACGGGGCAGAGACCGAACCAGGAGAAGCGGTCCCAACGACCATTGAGGCGATCCGATGTGTGTTGGAAGAGCCTTCTGCCGAGAGGTTGATCCAGCGCACGCCCAACGTAGACCGCTTCTCGCGTGTCATAGAGCAGGTAGATCCCCAGTTGACTGGCGAGGTCTACGACCGAGGCGCCCGTCTGCTGCTGACCGTAGAGTCGAGGTGCCGTACTCCATGTGACGTAGTCGCGGCGCCAGTACATCCCAAGAGCCTGGACGATCCCTGGACTGGACTCTGGGACAGCTGAGGCTGACTTCTCAGCCTGTTCCGCCTCGGACGAACGAGCGTCGCGGAGCACGTAGCTTCCCCGACTGACGCGCACGAACACAGAAGCATCACCGTTTGCATTGATGTCGGTGGTGATCATTGAGTTCACGGTGCTGCTCGGCGTCGCGCCAACGTCCTCTCGCAGGCTTCTTTGGATGATCTCGTCCGCAATCTCCGTGTAGTGCATCGCCTCGCCTCTATCGCGAAGGACTTTCTCGATTGCGGTTCTCCACGGTGTGTTCGCCATATGCATCTCCATCCGAGCCGGCCGCCACTGGCGCGCCAGCGTACACGTCGACATCCTGCGGCCTCTCCAGTATGGCGATGATCCGGGCAAGGGGCGGCGGGGTCAAATCTTCACTCTTCGCATTCCGGGAGTCAGCAAGAAGCGACTCGTCAGCCGCTCTCGACTCGCGGCAATGATCTCCGACTCGAAGGACGCTCCGGGCATCGTGCGCGCGTACCTCGAGCACCGCTAGACCCAACAAGAGATCGCCGACCACCTCGGCGTCCACTACTCAACCATCAGCCGGCGGGCACGGGCCGTCGGCGAGCGCTGGCTTCGGAACACGATACGCGATTGCGGGATCTGATCCCGCGGCACGTAGTTGCGACAGGGAAGGCGTAGATCGCCAGCCAGATCATTTGCGAGAAGGGACTAGGGTGACTAGACTGACAATAATGATGTTTGGGTACAGAGTTGGCGCAATTGTGGGAGTTGACCTCTCGGTCGTGCCCCCGAGTGTATCCTTCGAGGACACGCACGGTCATCACTTCGAACTCCCGTGTACGTGCCCGCAATTCAGAGATCTCGCTTGTGGTCTGAATGACAGCCAGCTTCTTGAGACGTTGAGCCAGTGTACAATCGCTTTGATCATTCGTGGAGGAGTGATCTGCAAGTTCAACATTGGGCCGGCGGCGGGCAGGCCCGCCCCGCAGCCGGGAGCAGCTCCCGCTCTTGAAGATCCCGATCACTCGCGGCATCCGACGGGAGTGGTTAGTGAGGGGCGAAGCGCAAAGCCAGAGCATCTGGACGTTCACGTTGAAGGCCTGTCAAGTCCGGAGACGAGATCGTATGCAGCGGAGTCTTCTGCATCTTTCACTATCACTGCGGCAGAGAGACAACTGCTCGAGCGGTCACAGGAAATCAGGCACCGAGCCACGGCATCATCGACGATGTACTGCGACTTCTGCAGGCGGAATGTTCCAGTACGACGCAAGAAACGAGGCCAGTTCAGGCTGCAGTGCTACTGCACAAGCTGCGGCGCGATTGTCGAGACCTTTGACTACTCTGACTAGGTTGTCCAGTTTCGCAGTAGGGCGGCGGGGTCTACCATCGGATTCTGTGCAGGTGGCTGTCCAGCAGCGCTGGACAGCAAGGGAGTTGCTGACGCAACTCCGGGTGATTTCGGCGCGACGGAGACGGCGGCGGCTCGTGCGGCCGAGCCGCTAGGGGAGTTGCTGACGCAACTCCTTCAGCATTGACGGGGGTGAGTGGCTGGCTGACTGTGGCGCAGTCAGCTTGGGACACCCGCGGCGACTTGCTCTGCAAGACGCTTTGCAGTCCAAGTCCTGGGAACACAATACCAAACCCAGTCAGCTGTTAAGCGCTCGGCGGTCGCCTTGCTCGAGTGCGTGGCTACCGGGCGCACTCGATGATCCCGCGAGCAAAGGCTCGCGCGCGGGCTTCGTCTTGGGCGTCGGGGTGCTTCTTGGTCTCGGCGATGTACGCAGGCCACTCGTTGGGGTCTTTGATCGCCGCGTGGCGGATGAAGATCTCGATCGGCTTCGAGGGCGCTCCCTGACAGCCGAAGTACCCGCTCCAGACAAGTCCTTTGGTAGCACAGGCCTGCTCGAACGAACCGGCGCATTTGCCGGCCCATTGCTCGTAGAGCTTGCGCTGTCTCCGGCTATCGGCCGTAGCCGATACGCGTCGCCGGCACCGCAGGGACTGTCTACGAGCTCCGCGATACGCAGAAGCAGATCGCGGACAGCCGCCAACGTCGCAACAACCTGAGCGATCACGGGACCTGCCCCTAGCGCTCTTGACTCCACGCTGAGGAGACACGCCGTGTAGAATGCAGCAGGAAGGAGGTAAGGCATGGCGCGCGAGGTCATCTTCGTCATTGAGGAGTCGCCGGGAGGGTGGATACGAGGCCCGAGCCGTCGGCCACTCCGTCTTCACCGAGGCGGACACGCTCGACGAGCTCAGGGCGAAGATCCAGAATGCTGTCCGCTGCCACTTGGAGCCCGCAGAGATGCCAGACCTCATCCGACTGCATCAGGTCCGCGACGAGGTCATTGCTGCATGAGGCTGCCTCGCGACGTCGGCGGGAGAGACCTTGCCAGCTTGCTGGTGGAGTTCAGCCACGCGATTACGCGCCCAAGCGGGAGCCATCTGCGACTGACGTCTGTTGCGGAGGGCCACGTGCATCAGCTCCGATGCGCCGGTCTCGCAGGGACGGTCTGCGCACGTTCTCTGGGCGACCTGAGGCATCCATGACGGGCTTCTGGGATGGGGAGTACCGAGAGCAGGCGTGCTGGGCCGACACGGCGGAGCAGCTGATCGCCCTTGTTCAGTTCCCATCGGGAGCAAGAGTGCTCGACGTCGGGACGGGTGACGGCGGCACGCTCTTCCGGGTGCTCGACCGAGTGGGCCCCGATGCGCGCGTCGTAAGCATCGACATCGAAGGGAAATGGGTCGACTGGACACGGCGCGAGGTCGCGAGGCGTGGGATCCGAAACGCGGACCTCCTTGAGATGGACGCCCGTGCAATGGAGTTCGCGGACGCGAGCTACGATGTGGCTATCCTCGGCCTCGTCGGCCTGGACGACGAGTACGACTTCGAACGGGGCAGGTCGCTCGGCGACGCATCGATCGTCCGCGAGGCTGCCCGCGTCCTCGTGCCCGGCGGGATGGCATACCTCAGCGGCTGGTTGTGGCAGGAAGACAGCGAGTGGATGGGCGAGCTGGTTCGCCTCTTTCTTCCTGGCTGCACGAAGCGCGGCTATGCGCCGAGCACGGAGGCGGGCTACATCGATATCCTGAGGGGCGCCGGGTTCGAGAACATCCGCACCGCGAAGGTGGAGGGATGCTCAACGTTCGAGCACCCGGCGGAGTGGATGGCGACGCTGCGCCCGATCTGGGAGCCAGAGATCAGCCGAATCTGCGCTCAGCCTGGCGCACGAGAGGCGTTTGAGGACGCCGCTCAGACTCTTCTGGCCGAACACCTGGACGCGGAGGGCAGGATTGCCTACGCGCGCCCGGCGATCTGCTTGGCAGCGCAGAAGCCAGACGCGCATTGAGTCATCTCCGTCTATCCCCGCCCGGGCACGAACGGCAGTCGGTGACGCGACAGGCGATTCTGGGGACCAGTTCGCCACCGCCTGCCGCCCTCTCGATCGCCTGATCGCCTCGTTTAGGAGAAGGGCTCGGCCTGCGTGCAGGCAGCTTGCTGGGCAGCGATGCGTTCATCGGGCTTCGGGGGACACATGCCCTAACTCTGTCGTGGAGGTTCGGGCTTCTGCTTCTTGAGCCTGCGGTCGAGTAGTTGCTCGACATGGCCAATGACCGGCTCGTCTCTGAGAGGGCGGCCAGCCTTCGTGTGCTGGCGGATGGGCCCGCAAGTCAGGGGATGTGTCCCCCCCAACTCCCCACAGATTCCCCAGGGCTTCAACCCGCACTCCTGCTCTTGGATTGTCGGACCGACGACCACTGAGTACTCTCCAGTGAGTTCGTGGACTGCTCGCAGCGAAGGGGAAGGTGTATGCGAAGGCAGAGCAAGTGGCGGCTTCTCTTGGGGCTCGGTCTGTGGGTCGGCATCGCTCTTCACGTCAACGGAGCAGAACCTGCTGAACTCCGCCTCGGGTTTGGCCAAGTCAGCTCTGTGATCTTCACCGCGGATGGTCGCTACCTGGTCGCTGGCGGCGAGTCAGGTGTCGTAGTTGCCGTGGAAACGGAGGATTGGGACGTTGCCCGCATCTTCAGCCATGGCAACTGGATCAACTCCCTTGCCTCGCCCCCCGACGGCCACTCCGTGGCTGCGTGTACGCAGGGAAGCGATGTAGCCATTTGGGACATCGCGTCAGCCAGCCTCACGAAGACCGTATGCACGGACAAGATCTACGTGTGGGCATTGGCCTTCTCACCCGACGGTGCGCGCCTCGCACTGGGCGGGCCTGACGTTTGGAGCATTGCCGCTTCGCATCGCGTCTGGCGGAAGTCACCCTTTGAGGGGGTTGCAGCTGCCAGGTCCGCCGCGTTCTCGCCTGACGGCAGTCTCCTCGCCGAGGGGTACAGCGGGTACGAGAGGGTGAGAAGGATCGTTCTCTGGGATACGGAGACAAGGGAGCCCGTCGGAAGTCTTGAGTGGGAGTCGCCGCTTGGCGCATTCGATGTACCGATCGCGTTCTCGCCCGATGGGACCTCTCTTGCCTCGGGCACATGCGACAACCTTGTGAGGTTGTGGAACGTGCCGACGAAGAGTCTGAGATACGTCTGTTCCGGCCACAGCGGCGCAATCAACTCCGTTGCCTACTCGCCCGACGGGACCCTGGTCGCTTCCGGCTCGGATGATGGCACCGTTCGGCTCTGGGATGCAGCTACAGGCAAGCTCGCGCGGGTCTTCGTGGGCCATACGGCGACCGTGTACAGCGTCGCTTTCTCCCCGGATGGTGCTCTCCTCGCTTCGGGATCGGCCGACGGCACCGTGAAGCTATGGAGAGTCGGCCAATCTGGTCAGTTCTAGGGCGCCGAGGTTCAGTACCGAGTTCCGGAAGTCCTGAGGACACCCTACGAGACTCAGTCCTCGACTGAACGCTCCTCGCTTGCCTTTCTTCATTGCGTGGCTACCGGTCACGCTCGATGACCTCACGAGCGAAGCCACGCGCGCGGGATTCGTCTTGGGCATCGGGGTGCTTCTTGGTTTCGGCAATGTACGCGGGCCACTCACTGGGGTCCTTGATCGCCGCGCGGCGAATGAAGATCTCAATGGGCTTCGAGGGCGCTCCCTGACAGCCGAAGTACCCGCTCCAGACAAGTCCTTTGGTAGCACAGGTCTGCTCGAATGTGCCCGCGCACTTGCCGGCCCACTGCTCGTGCAGCTTCCGCTCTCTCTCGCCGCCTTCGGGCGTGTAGGTCGAGTGGGTCACGAAGCCCGCAAGCTTCACGCCGGGGGAGGTCTCCATCTTCTCGAGCAGCTTCTTCACCGGCTTGGCGAGGTCCGAGCTGTGGCACGGCGACCCGAGGAAGATCACCTCGCAGCCCGCGAGGTCCTTCGGCCTCAGCCCGCGAACGCTCTCGAGAGCTACCTCGTGCCCGAGGGATTCGAGCTCGCCCGCAATCGCCCCGGCGATCTTCTTCGTGTTCCCCGTCTGCGTGTGGTACGCGACCAGAATCCGCATCGCGCCTCCTTCACCTCGCCCGACATCCGAGCCGGCCGCCCATCATAGCGCAGCAGCCGGTCTAGCCGACGCGACGGGAAGGCTAGACTCACGGCGCTGCAGTCGGCTCGTGCTTCTTGACGTGCGTCCTACACGGAACCCTCTTCCTCCGCGACGGTTCGCCTGGCGGTAGACACCGCCGTGACAGATCCGTATACTGTCCTGTCACAGCATCGTCTCGAAGGAGAGCCATGGCCACCGGAAGCGCGACGATCCGAATCACGAACCGTTCTCGTGAGACCGTGCGAGCGTTGGCGCGGGATATGGGTCTGCAGCAGCAGGAAGTCCTGGACCGCGCCGTCGAGGCCTACCGTCGCCAGATCTTCCTCCGTGAGGCTAACTCGGCATTCGCTCTGCTCCGCGACAATCCGAAGGCCTGGGATGCCGAGCAAGCGGAACGAGCCGTCTGGGATGTGGCCGTCGGCGACGGGGTCGAGCGAGATGCCTAGCGCAAAACCAAAGCCGTCTCGCGGCGATGTCTGGCTCGCAGACCTCAATCCCACGCGTGGACATGAGATCCACGGAACTCGCCCATGCCTGATCGTCTCGGTGGACAACTTCAACCAAGGCCCTGGAGAGCTTGTCGTGGTCCTGCCCGCGACCACGGTTGAGACCGGAATCCCGTTCCATGTGCGCGTCGACCCACCGGAAGGCGGAGTGGTGAAGTCGACGTTCATCAAGACCGAGCAGCCACGATGTATCAGCACAACTCGTCTCGCGAAGCCTCTCGGTCGAGTCCGGCCGGAGACGCTCCGCCAAGTCGAAGACCGGCTTCGCATCCTGCTAGACCTCTAGGGCGAAAGCTACCGTTCGGGGGCAAGTGCTTGCCCCGGAAGCGAGGACCTAATGAACGAAGCGAACGAGGATCGATTCGTCACGTACTGCGGCGTGTACTGCGGCTCCTGCCACCTCAGGATGGCGGGCGTGGAGCGGGACGAACGACACCTCAGTCCCAGGGCGGCAAAGCTTGATGCTGCCGAGAAGGCGTACTGGACTTCGTGCCCGGGCTGCAGAAGCGGAGAGCACCGCGCCGACTGCGAGTTCCGCATCTGCGCCGCCGCGAAGGGCCACGAGCACTGCATCCACTGCGAGGCCTTCCCGTGCAAGCTGCACGTCGAGTTCAACTCCGATGGCGTGCCGCACCATGCCGGCGCGCAGGCGAGCCTGGAGCTGCTGAAGGAGATCGGCGCAGAGGCCTGGCTGGACCACCAACGAAGGAAGTGGAGTTGTGCGTGTGGCGCGCGGCTGTCGTGGTACCTGCCCCACTGCCTGGAATGCGGCGCAGCGTCGGTGCCCTGCGTCACGCGGCGTGAGGCGCGGGGCCCTGAGAATCCGGCTGCATGACCAGACGGTCCTGATCGCCCTGGCGGACGAACTCACGATAGCAGTGGTCAGCGAACGCGGGCGGCCGGAGCACACGTAGAGAGCGCGGAGTCGGGGTGTCGCGGGGATGTTCGCTCTTTGCTCCTCACTCCCAACGACGCCTGCAGGACAAGGAGTCGCCGATCGCC
>Ga0247841_10006595_pt1 | contig 17809 bp, 14 predicted proteins | sample LaCruzMarch2015__2_FD_192410 | JGI IMG/M metagenome (GOLD analysis project Ga0247841, IMG submission 192410) | Freshwater microbial communities from meromictic Lake La Cruz, Castile-La Mancha, Spain - LaCruzMarch2015_18m | ecosystem: Environmental > Aquatic > Freshwater > Lake | place: Spain... | reverse complement strand
ATGATGTGCTATTTTACCAATCGTACTTAAGGCAGAAATCATCGCATCTTCTTTTTCCGGATCTTTATCTACTGATGAAGCTCCTGTAATATCTTCCATTAAACTTCTATGTATATAACAACCCAACACAGGTGATATTAATTGAGACGGTAATTCTATACCTGATAAATCTTCGACATCAAGCGTATACTTAGGTGTCTTCCATGGCGCAAACGGTGTTATCTCAAATTTCTTACTGAATATATCTGGTTTAACTGTCAAAAGCCATTCAGTACAAATATTTACAATCATTGTCCAAGGGTTTTCTGCCATATGATTACTGACATAATTCCACATGGTCATTTTAATTTGATCCATTAAATCTACGGAAACAGTGCCCTCTGTCGGAAAACTCGTACCATCCGAACTCCAAATAAAATATTCACGTATTTTAGCGAGCATTTTTTTATATAATTCTTTTAGCGGATTAAGCACAGCAGGTAAAGAAGTATCATCCACAGCTTTAGCGTATAAATCTATACATGTCACCATACAATCAAAAACATCGCTTGTTTGTGTTATAGCGCCAGTATATTCATCCGTGTCAATATTGATATTGCTGGGTGCAAAAAGATGTGAGGAACCACACTCCAACTCACATATAGGATGCATTAAAGATACTCCAGCCGAGAGTGTTGACGCTGATGCAGATACTCTATTGAATCCAGGCATAACACAAACCCAGTTGGTTAGAGTTAAATTTTCTGGTTTACCTCCGCCGGCTGGTGTTGCTGTAAATACAAAGGTACCTTTTTTCCTTTCATTACACCAACCTGCCGCCGTGTTATACCATTTAAGATATCGATCAACAGTAAGTGCGATTGGAGCAGCTTGTTCGCCAGTCTTTGGATTAGCCTCCGGATTAATGCCTACTGTTAATACAGGTATGCCTCCTTCAACAAGTTCTAATCTAAAATCAGAAACAGGATACTCAGTACCTTCAATAGTTAAGGTACATTTTGTAATCTCGTAAAACACTATTTTTGATGTAGCCATTTTAAGTCCCTGTATTATTCATTCTAACACTCTCACATTTAAAACAATATGTTAATAACATGGCACCCATCTTTACAGTTATATCAGTTGTCTTTGTGATAATTTCATTTAATTCATTTCTAGGCCATGTACTAGGGATATCTAATAAGTATGTACGAATAGGTGCACTTAACCAGGTTAACTCCATCGTAGGATATATAGTGTTAATATCAAAATCGTCCCGTTGTGCAACCGTCAAATCATAATTATCGGTTTTATATGTAATCCTATTATCAAAATATAACGTGTAATATAGTAGATCTTGGGTATGTAAAAACTTCATCAAATTAGTAACACGCAACAATTGTAACTCAATCGCACTATCCGTTATAAATGTGGTGCGAAAGGTATTTAACTGATTAGTCTGTATAACCGGACTAAAATTACCATCAATGTATTCAACATAAGGCAATCCAGTAGTTAATCCTGCTTCGCTATTATGTTTATTAAGTAATAAAGTACGAAAATGATTTATCATGTTAATCCTATCAGAAGTAGTTTAATATTAAATGATTGTAAATTAAACTCAGCACTTATAGTATCTGAATCCATACCAATAACGTAACCTTCTAAAGCAGCACTTGCACTACCGTATGTTAGTTTTACAGTTTTATTATTTTGAGAGACTCTGTTTGTTGCATAAAAATTTTTCATTTTATCGAGTGGTTTACCGTCTTCTGCCATCATCCCTACTACCTTAACACCTAACATACTAGCATCTAATGAATCACCGAAAGTATAAATAAAGTTTTGGTCTTTAAAGCATTTAACTATTCCAATACCTTCTTCCTTATTAAAAGAAAAACCTACAATTATAATAGAATCCTCTCCCTCTAAACCAGCAAGTTTTGTACCCTCACCACCACCAGTATCTAGTGGTATCTTTCTAAAACAACCTCTATTATATTTACCTGTTGAAAATATCGTGGACATTATCCTTTACCCTTTCCACTACCAATTACCTTACCTGAAAGTTTAGCTGTATACTCGTCTATTAGAACTAACACACCTTCAATGTTTAAACCCTTACCCCCACCACCTTCCGCAACACCTGCTTTAGCCATAATCTCTTTTGCCATAGTCAAACTAGCACCTATACGTCTAGCTTTTGCCTCTTTTGCTTTATTATATTCTTCGCTTCCTGGTACCAATTCCGTAGGCGAAATTGATTCAGCTGTAATGGCCGCTTTGCCTCGACGTTCCGCTATACCTGCTAACTCATGTCCAAAACCAACAAGTTCCTGTTCTGTCAGCGCTTTTCCTTTTGAGAGTTTGCTATCTGCAATTCTTTTTTGTATATCAATAACTTTCTTTTTCTCGTTTATATCAAGTGATTTTATATCCACTGGATTACCATCTTTATCTAATACTTTTCCCGTAACTAGGGCAGTTGCTTGCTTGTTTACTTCTTCCTCGTATGCTTTTGTAGCTGCTTCTCTTTCAGTTGTACCTGCTTTAGGTTCCTTCATTGCATCAAATAACCCCTGCAATTTCTTCTCTCCTGGGTCTAGTGCTTTACTTTCTGCTTTAATCTGTTCTATCGCTTTTCTAGCTTCTTCCGGATCTTGTGATTTAGTTCCAACTATTGGTGCCATTAATTTTTGTAAATCATCAAGGTTACCACCCTTTACAAAATCCTGTGTCTTAGCTCCAAGTGCAGTTGCTGCAATACTGTATAGACCCCTTTGTAATGTAGCCATTTTATCTGCTGATTGCCTATCAGTTGGCCTAAACCCAAGTATAGTCGAACTTTGTTCAGCTACTGTTTTACGAAATGCATCTGCCGCTTCTTGACTGTATTTTTCTAGTCCCTTTGCGTGTTGTTCCGCTTTATTGGGATCACCAAAATAAGACATAGCATCCATAGCTTCCGGTTTAGCTAAAATAAGTCCGGCACCTCCCCGACCTAATGCTGTTACTGCTTTACCGTAGGCTTCTTTTTTCTCTGCACCAGTTCCTGTTACTAATGTAGCTAATAGTTTATCTTTTTCTGCTCTAGGTAAATTAGCTGCCTCTATTTTACTACGTATGCCCCCTAACGTCTTTTCATCTTCAAATTGTTTATCTGTATATCCTCCTTGTGCGCTTGATATACCTATTATACTACTAATTAAACCTTCATCCCCACCTATTGCTATACCTTCTTTACCAGCTGCATTAAATAGACTTTCAGCTGCTTTAGCTCCCATTTGTAATGCATCCCTGGCTGCTTGTGCTTTTTTTACTCGAATATCCGCAGCCTTATTTATAGCATCTTGTTGTGTTTTGTCTAATGGTATTCCGGTCAAACCAAATTCTTTAGTTACTTGTGCTAATGCAACGGCTTTTGCTTTTGCTGGATCGCCTAAATAAACGTCTAATTTAGCTGACTGTTTATCAGCAAGAGCTGCTTCTCTTTGTCTATTCATTTCAGTAAACTGCTCAGGTTTTAATATATCCGCTAAATATTTATTTGTACCAATCACTCCATGTGTCTTATACATTTGTTCAGCTAATCCCATAGTACCGGCGTCTACTTTTGCACTTTCTAAATAACCACGCATTGCCGCCCATTGTGTTGCCTTCTGTTCTTCGGGAGATACGCGTACATTAACACCTAAGTAGTCACCTATACCAATTTCTGCTCTTTTTCTATAATTGGCTAAATTGGTTTTCATCTGATAATTAACTTCACCTTTTTGCATCTTAACTAGACTATCTTGCATTGTTGCCATCTGTTCAGGATTTAATGCTGTCATAGCTTCTATCATTGCTGGGGTCATTTGTTTAGCTTCACCCCAATTACCCGGCCCCATCCCTTTTAACATCATACTGGCAAGGTTAGGATCACCACCTGCCGCAAGAATTGCATTAACCTGTTGTGATGTTGCACCTTCTGTACCACCCATTACACCTTGAAACGTCCTATAAATAGATCTTTGGCCTAATGTTGATCTAAGTGCTATAGCCGACATAGTAGCAATAGATTTTCTTGCATTATCTATAAATTCCGGATTTGTTCCCTGTCCTTGTTCCTGTGCAGCAGTAGTAACCAAGTTCTCAATTCGTGATAATTGCGGATATAAATTAGCAAGTCTGCTTTCACCTGTAACCATATCTCGTCTACCTAGCATTGGTTGAAGTATTGCCTGACTTTGCAACATACCTTCCACGATTGATCGGGCTGATCTACCACTACTTTGTTCTTCAGCTAAAACTTGAAAAACACGTTGTCGTGCAACATCTAAATTACCTTTACGCATTCCACCTGGTCCAGCTATTTGCAACTTATCTAATCCACCTAATGTCATTCCTATGTCATCATCAAAAATACTCATTGCGGGTGACACAACACCAGCTACTTTAGCAACTAAGTCCGCTCTAGCCTGTACTCTTGTATCTCTTTCTTTTTGTATTGCTGCTAGTTGTGCAGGATCTTTTGTTGCGTCCCGCAAACGGTCAAGGTCAAGATCAGCACCACCCATTTGCGTCTTACCTTGCTGATAATTTCTAACAAACATTAACTGGGCCAAATCCATCATTTGCTTTGGTTGTAATCCACTGGTAGCAGTTAAATCAGGGCTAGAAGTTAATAAACTAAATTTATCGGCAGGTACCGGTCTACCTTCTGCTTGTCCTCTAATATAAGGAGCCTCTTTAGGATATATTTTTTCTAATAACCTATATGTTAAATCGGTCATTGGCCTTGTGCCTGCCGCCGGTTCTTTAATACTCCTATCTTCCTTACTGGCCCTAATTGCAACATCACGTTGTTCTTCTGCTGTATGTAATAAATCTTCTAATAGCGGTCTATAAGGATCTGCCCTGTCGGGTTCATACTGACTTAATGAAGTAACACCACTAATAGCCATTCGAGCTGCTGCATTAGTTGGCTCCCTGTTTGCACCCATCCCAATACCTGTAGGTACTGGACGAAAAGCATCAGCTCCTAACCCTAATTTAGTGAAGGCTGTAGGAAGTGTACTTACTGGTGTTATAAGCCGTTCAATTACCTTAGTAAGTCCACTAAGGGTACTTGTCAGTTCTGCTAAAGCATCAGAATCAAAAGTACTATCAGGTTCTCTTGGCATTTTTTTGGCTCTCTAAAAATTGTTTATACTCTTTTACTATTGCATCCGTATCCAACTCACCTGCTTGATTTACTTTCATAAAGGCCCTTGTTGCTACTGATCTTTCATATAACTTATTAAGTTCCGCAAATGCCGGCTGTATATCAATTTTTTCATGTGATGATAATCCCGCCCATGCGCCCAAATAAGCTAAATTTGCCTCAGAATATAAATCATCTTCTAATATACTTAATCTTAAATTGCGTGTTATTCCCGAGTGTCGATGCTTATCGTAATCAGGAATTTCTTTACCACACCGGATCTGCTCAAGCATCTTTAAATAGATGATCCGGTTTTCCAAAAATTTTGATCACCAGCCTTACTTGTCAAAGTCAGATACTTATACTCAAAAAGTTTAATTGCATTAAATAATACAGTTAAAAGAGCGTCAGATTTATCTTTCCATATATCAATCTGATCTAACCAACCTGGTAAAATTTCCTTTTCACCATCTACTGTTCTTAATAATGGTTCTTTTAACTCTGTAAACTTAACTCCATTAATTTCAGCCACTTGTGCAGCAAATAACATATTTCTTAATCTAACAGAATATGCTAGTTGTGTATCGAGTGCATGGGAGTTCAATTCATAGTTTATAAGATAAAAAATAGCATAACTCTCAACCTGTGTCTTAGATCTAATTACCACGTTAAATCTATCATTTAAAAACTTAAAGGGTAAACAAAATCTAGTGTTGTTAATTATAGCAGCAATATATGCGTCTTTCTCTTCTGGTGTAATTACAATCTGATCCGGATTATCCGGCATAACAGTCAACAGTTTTTCGTTAAGATTAAGTGTCTCAGCAGTCTTAACAAGATCAGTTGTAACTTCCCTACCTGGATCACCGGTTTCCCCTGTCTTAATCATTGGATCATTTTTGATCTTATCTGTTAAAGTTACAACAGATGGTTTATTCAACTCATTACTTTTCTTAACTTCTTCAACAGGAGTACTACCAGCCAATGTTTCTGCTGATATTGTACCTGTTGTCTTTAACTGGTTTTCAATCTTATCTTTTATATTTTCCATTTTATTTTCTCCTTATGTATGTTTAACAACCGTAAGATTATTAAACGAATTCTTTTCTAATTTACCACTTGCGTCATTTTCGATTTCTTTAAACGTCTTAAGCATATCGTTTTCTATATTGATTTCTTCTGTTAAAGAAACCAAACAGTCACCATCGTAGTTTTCCTTACCTGGCCACGGATATGTTTTATTAACCTCTTTTTCTTCCCATGTATCTACTTGTACCTCCTTTAAAAATTTATTACCACTAGTGGCTAAAAAGCTCCAAGATGATTCGTATACAACAAATATATCGCCGCCTTTATATGTTTCAGATGGCTTAAGTGTACCATATTGTTTGGCTGTTCGAAACGTAAATTTAATCTTTTCTCTCTTATCTATTTTAAACGTTTGTTGTAATAGATCTGTAGGTTCTGCTTTAGCATCTTCCCAAAAACGTGTATATATTGGATCTGTTGAAGATGATATATCACTATACGGATTAGCCCCGGCCTCTGCTTCTGTTAAAGGTTTCCACGCCTTGCCACCTTTAAATACGGCAACAGAACTACCACCAGCAAGAATTGCTCCTTCACCAGCCAACATTGCTTGCGATGGACTAAGGAAAAACGTAGCCTTCTTTGTTTTAGCTAGTATCTTACCGGCTGTAGTCATAACAGTATTAAATGCCATTAATAGATTTGATTTTGACTGTTTGAATGATTCCAATATCATCATATTAATAGAACTTAAATGCACAATATTAGCCCAAATAAATACTCTAGCCTTGGCTGCTTTAAGATAAATACCACTACTTACCACATCCTCGCCTTGTTTATCTTCCCAGGTGTGTTTCTCTTCGGCACCTGATTCAATTAATATGCCCCCATCGTTTGAATATAGCTGCATATTTTTCTCTGCTTTAATACGTACATCTTGTTTAGTGGTTGATATATCTACACTTTCCTTACCTTTAATTATTACATCTTGCCCACCCAGCATAACTACACTTTTACCAGGACGCAACTCAAGGTTCCCAGGACAGGTGATAATAATGTTACCACCTTTCATACATATTTCAGATCCAAACCCGTCACGGAGCGTTATACTACCATCCTTATCCATTATAACGTAACTACGAGCATCTTTATACTCTGCCTTATTAAACTCCTCTTTGCCTAATATATCCTCACCTACTTTTTCATATTCGTCCTCTGGTGTCTCCAGCATAGTTTCATCCGGTAAAAACCAATCAGACTTCTTATCAATAAATCGTTGATATGCATTTTTAGTGTACCAGGCAAACTCATCCCTTAATTGCAAGTGTTTAGCATATGGGTGTTGATCATCCCAGATAAAAGATTCTTTTTTAGTGGGTTTATGTTCTTTTTTATCCTTGTCGGTTGGATCCCATGCTTCTAATTTCTTTTTGGGTATAGGTATTTTATCACACCGTTGAAAACAAATTCCTGAGGCAGATCTAATTAACAACCTGCCAGAGCCGTCAATAGCAGTATGAAATAATCCTTGGTACTTCTTATCTTTATCGTATGTTGCAAGATCGCTTTTACTCTCCCCTTTTTCATAAGGGTTTAAAATAAACAAATCATAAATACTACCAAGGTAACCCATTTCTTCCATATATCTAGGTCGTATATAAGGTTTTGATTCTTTTGTTTTTAATGCACAATTTAAATTTACCTTCTCATCATATTTATCTACCTCTACAACAGGTTTATATTCGCCAATACCTAACATTTCACATTGGTGTTGCGAACCTAACATTTCTGCCGTATTAAACCCATTGTCATTAAGGTTAAGTATATTAGATGCAGCAGCGTTATGTTGATATTGCCCGGATATTATGCGAATAAAATCGTCTATTGCAAATAATTCAATTTTTGCTTTCTCTGATGCTTTTAATAACAATTCCAAATGCAGTAACGCAAAAGCTATACCAAACTCATTAGTATAACAAAGGTCACCAGGAGCTACATCAATAGGTCGTTCTGCATTACCTTCAAAACTAATTTTCTCATTCCAAGGATTATCCGTGTGCATGGAAAATCCACCTTCCCAAGTAAGTATATCGTGTAATCTATTGTGCGTTGTATTAGCTCTATCTACTGGTGGAATTGCACCAAGTATGTAACCAAGATTATTACTATGCCGGAATACTAATACCCAGGTATCCTCGGGATATATTTTAGACTCATTAGTACCCATACCATTCATATGCCCTAACATATTACTTAAAACAAAACAGGGTATATTAGTGTGATCTGGTGTTGTTACCATTGCATCATACGTGCCCACACCTGAACGTATAATTTTGCCTACAACAAGTTTAGAACTATATTTAACACATAAACTATTAAATGCGTCTTGAGAGCCTGGGTTACCAGAATCTAACCGATGCTGATGGGGCCAGGTCATTGAGGATATAAAACTATCAGATGTATCTTGTATACTCATAAATAAAAAAACCCCAGTCTAGTGCTTATACTAAATAAGAGCTAGACTGGGGAGACCAATCATGTTAATTTGATTAATTTTCGTATTCGTCCCCAGAAAAATTTCGTTTAATACCTATTAGGTATCTTGAACTTCTAAGCCAGCAAACCGCCATGCAATTTCAGATGTAATCTTAATATCTTGAACAGTAACGTTTATACCAAACTGAGTAACCACACAACCGGTCATTTTCAATGTTACTCCTTTTGATGCCGCTGCCTGGTTTGTGCCTCCACAAACGCCAGGTGCCATAGCAATATCAATATCAACACCACCATTGGTACTACAGATATTGTAAGCATCTGTTCCAAATAATAATACATCACCGGAACCAACAACACGCTGAATGGTGCCATTACCGATAGGATGACCTCTCACCCAATATAAATCAGGTGATCCTACTTCATACATTTCTTGCAATTCTTGTCTGTAAGTAATATTCCAACCCTGTACCATTTTAGTGTTACCCTTAGCACCTGTAATGTTCATTGTTGCCTTATCTGCAGAAAATACTGCAGTTGGTTTATTACGAGTGTAGCCAAATATATCAGGCATATTAATTCTCCTTATTTATTAAACAACCAAATGTAATTCAATTACATTGAATGGAGCAGGCAGATTAACAAGAATTACGCAATAAACGTGATCCTTTAATACTGGATGTTGTTCCAATGTTTGAATTGAGGTTCCCTCTTGTATAATCTGAGGGCCTAGTAGGCCGACAGATGTATAACTCTGTAGATAATTTAAGCCACTTCGTATTGTTACCGCGAGTAATCCAAGCAACCCTGGTGTGATATTATAGCGTCCAATGTATGGAGCCAGTAAATCAGCAAAGTAATATGAAATACTATCAAGGTTCTTAACCATGCTTAACTCAGCCGTGTTCAGATTATTCTGAGCAGCCGCCGTAGTTAATTGATGTCTTACATAAATCCTGCTTCCAGGTATTTCCTGCATAAGTAATAACGTACCAGCAGCAGCCATTTCATTAAGTTGATCTCTCGTAAATGTACGATAGGCCAACGGAATGTCTGTTAAACCAGTAATTTCTATATTGGTTAATCCTTGCTGTGGTGGAACCGAACTGCAAAGACCTGCCACTATAGACGCATTAAACTGAGCAGGAATCAATGTTGAACCATTATATGCTTCACCTGGACCAACATGCATTACTCTACTAGCTGAGAAATGTAACGACCTTGCAGCAATTGCCGAAGCAATTTGAGCTACGGAATTAGGATGCCACACTTCTACTTTAGCAGGTACAACGATTGGAGCCGATGGACCAGTCTTAAGTTTAATCTTGTTATTAGCAAGAACGCTTGCAACTTCAAATGTATCATATGTTGCAGAACCCCAAGCATCAGTAGCAAAGTTAAGATAAACTTTGTCACCAGCATGCACGTCATTCAACGCCTGTGGGCTTCCGTTTGTTAACAGTAATATAGTATACTGATTACCAACAACACCCGGATCATCAGAGACCGTACCTAAATATTCAATCTCTTCGGGATTAGTTGATCTGTTATAAATCACTTGCTCAACAGGTAATTCAGTTCCTACGAATGCAACACGCCATTTCTTAGTATCTGGTTGACTCATAGCCAATACGTGAGCCTTAACCGCATCAAGGATGGTTAAATCAGTTGTAAGCGGATTTAAGGCATATACGATGTCATTTAAAGCAGCTCTGTCAAGTACTGTAGCATAACCAGCAAGATTATCGCTAACAACGCCCATGAAAAATACTGAACGAGAACCACTATTCAATAATGCATTATATACACCTTGTGCTAATGGGTTATCAACCGAAATTTCACCAAGTTGAGTAACAATATCATTAACATCAGCGATAGAATACAATGTATCAGTATAATCGTTTAACAGTGCACGATATCTAATAGAAATATCACCAGAATATACTGGCAGATATGGCATAGAACCGTCTAGATTAACCCAGGAAGCGTCCTGAACCGCAATAGCTTCATATACAGTGAAATTATCAGCGCCAACTACCCAGTTGAAATCTGGTGGGGTTTGTAATTTCTTATTTGTAATTGTTGTTTTCGCCTGTACTAAATACAGAGTAGCGGCACAACGTGACGGTTCATAGTTTGTTACTTCTTCACCATCATCAGCAATTGTAAGTCCAGTAACCACTGCATCCGGTAAATCATCAGCAAGTACCAATGTTTTAACAGCAGCAGCTTCACTTGCTTCGGCCAATACATAGAACAAATCGCCCTTAACTAATCCACCGCCGGTAGTAAATCCACCGGAAAGATTGGTATTATCAATAAAGGTTATTGTAGCACCTAGTAAACCAAGTTCAACAGGTGCTGTGTTATCTTCAAGTGTAATATAAGAACTCTGATCAATCCCTGCTGAATCAGTGATCTTAAGTTGCGGACGAGCACCGGCAACACGAATAATCCAGAAATCACCTACTGTAAATGCAGGTGCACCAGAAGAAGAGAAGTATACACTAAGTCCTTGCGAACCAATATCAATAGCATCTGCTTCGGTTGTGCCTAATCCAACAAACTTAATACCGCTTAATACATTATCCCCACGCTGAGATTCCAAACCAAATTCAGCTTCGGTAATTGTACCAGCTTGTGTGCAACTTAACACATATTCATCATCAACATCACCCAAAGCTTCCCAATCCATATAAGGATGTAAAACTGCGGCAACTACTGGAACCTGTATACCATCTAATGCTGTCACTGAACGATTAAATACACCACCACGAGCCACTTCAATCACATATGTGGTATCTGCGGAACCGGTATATATTCCACCAACTTCAATAACGCCAGCATCAACAGCAGCAAATGGAGTAATTACATTCGTTGAGAATGTATAAGTATCTCCGGTCTGTAATTCTGCATTTAAATCACCAGCAGCTTTATGCAAGTTAACATACATATTGCGACCAATGTAAATCTTAACATCATCAGCTGTGGCACCTTCAAATGTAGGAACATTATCTCTAGCATATGTGCCATTAACGCTACGAACTGAAACAAGGGCATCCCCTGCCACACCTGTTGCCGTAACAGTAATTACCATATTCTCGGATAACACGCCCATATTATATTCACCAGGATAACAATAAATACTTGGAGACATAGCAAATAACTTAGTACTTGTATGTGCGAATGTGCGTTGATTATCTGTACCGGCTTCAATCATTTCCACGCCACCGGTTAAATTTGTACCAGAATTATCAAGAGCATTAGCAGAACCAAACGTAGGCGGATTAACCATTTCAAGAGTATAATCAGCCTCAAACCCAGTTACCTTTGTCATACCTGTATAAGTAGTGGCACCAACTGTAACAGTATAATAAACTCTGTCATTTACTTTAACACCACGTGTCTTGAATTGACTTGAATTAGGAATACCATTAGCCGTTGCGAATACATACTCATTATCTTGAACTAATACACGATAAGCATCAGGAAGCATTACAATTGTATCGCCTGAAATATCGGCACCGGTTTCATCTTTAACAGAATCAACCATGTTTGTACTAACGCCTAAACCACCAATTGCACTAACCGTAAAGTAGTCAGTAACATGCAAGGCACCTACAATTGCAGCACGAACAGCCGCTAATGTGTCAGTTGTATTATTTATGGTATCAATTTCCAACACTAAAGTTGCTGGGGTAAAAGTAACAGCAACAGAACCAGCTGCACCAACAGTAGCAACCGCTGTAAATAATGTACCAGGTACATCAATTAATGCATCAATTGCATCTTTTATATCGCTTCCAAGTTTAGGTGTGAGTGTGAAATAACTGGTACCGGCAGCATCAGCAAATTTAAGTGTGCGGGGAGCTGTCCATGTAGTGCGAGCACCTGTATCAAAATCAAATACAATACCATTAGGACCTTGAATTGTATTACCTGCCGTTAATGGATGATCAACAGCTAAAACATCTACACTACCTGCTAAATCTTCTGTAGTAATAAATGCCAATTTTGCCTCCTCATCGCCGGCATCAAGATCAGCAATGTAACCATCTGCATCCCAATGATCAGTAACCCAACCACCAATAGGATAAAAATAATATTTTTCAGGTAGATCAACACCGCCGGTGAAGAATCCGCCATTTTGCATTATAACTCCATCAGCATCGGCTTTTTGTGACTGATTAATGCGGGGAGCAGCACGAAGTTTATTTCGTGCAACATTACTAACCACAACTAACGGGTTAGTAGTAGATGCTGGAAGTTGAGCATAACGAGCTAATAAATCAGTCAGATATAAATCAAAAAAAGGAACATCAATAACTGAATCAGCTGGTTTGGAAGGATAGTCATAAATAGTATCATTATCAGGATCATACGCACCAAGGGCCATGTCTCTAAAAACACCATAATGCGGTCCAAATACAAATGCGTTTCTAAGTTGTGCACCTGTAGGAATCTGGCGAAAATCCTGAAACACTTGAACTTGTGGAAGAATATATGTCATAGTCAAAACTCCTTAATTGTTTTTTAATTTCTATCTATATAATAGAATAAAAGCCTAACCGTGTCCAGCACTATTTGAATTAATAGTTAAATTTATAGTTCGTATGTTTCTATTAATAATATAACAAAAGGAATTTAATATGTCCAGCGTGAATTAATTATTAATAAATGTCGGATCCAGGGCCTTTAACTTCTGTGATTCGGTCTTTATTGTCCATGTTTCCGTGAATGAAAACTTGGCCATTACTTCCCCTCTTAAATGGTCTTTTTCCTCTTTATAAACATGTAATGGGGTTAAATCCGTTACCTCAAACAAATTAAGGCAAAAGTCATCCCTGATTATATTTGCCAAACCGTCAATATATTCGTATGTATTACTAACTAAATTAACCGTCTGTCCTTTGGTCTTTCCAATATGTACCCACATAACGATACCAGAAACTTCTTTAGTATATGTGGTCTCTCCTTCTTGAATATTCTCGTTAGCCTCGTTATTTATTACTATCTTAGTAGACTTTAATCCTTGAATAGAAACATATATAGCAGGTCTAAAATCAGGTACTTTATCTTCCCACATGTATTCAGTATCTATCCATATCTTTGATAGTTTTGGATCTACATTCCATACAGTGTCTAAACCAAGAATTAAATTATCCTGGGAACTATATAATTGCCTGACTAACTCTACAAACTGACCATAAAATAATAATATATTACGACGAAATTTACCAATCGAATTACAGTCAAGGGCACTGGGGATTAGCAACTGGGTGTTGTCAATTGTAATAAAGGCTGTCATTGTTTAATTAGGTATAATGGATTAATCCCGGCTCGTTTACAAAAGTCATTAAACCCTTGGCTATATGTTGCACTCTTTTTTGCTTGTTCCTCCATATGTTTAAGCCGAGTGTAATAGTCAGGTATCTCTTTTAAATGATCTTTTGAAATCTTGCGTGCTACTGTATCCTGTACTGGTTTATCTAATTTAGCACCTTCAGTATGTTCATGTTCTACTTTTTTACCTTTATCCATTTGATCTGGTCTATAGGTGCCTTTATTCTTGGCTTTACCAGAATGCATTAGGTCTTTAAGTGAAGCAGCTTCCTTTTTCGCCTTACTCACATGGGCATAAACAACTTCTTCCGCCTCGTGTGGATCTACTTCCAGGGCATCACAAAATGCGTGAAAGGTACTATCATCTAAGTTGTAAGTATTAGTTACAAAATCAATTATCTTTTTCTCTTGAGAAGGTGTTAGTTCTCCTTTACCTTCCATAGCCTGTTTAAATACACTAATTATATCATTAGAGGTCATAAATTGTCCTATTACTGTTGGATACTAATTTAAGTGTTATAGTCTGTACAATCGGCACCCGACGTAATTCCACTTCATTTTTAACACTATGCACATAATACCGTTTATCACTAGATTTGTCCACAATAACATCAAGTTCCTTCAACTCTGGAACAGCTATCATTCTACCGCCTAGTTGATCAACATAATTAATATCTGTATTATCTTCCTTAAAATCACGAGACTTTTGCAACGGTGTAAACGTCAACCATGTATTATATGGACCAAAGTACCCTGGTACTTTTCCTGTACCGTGACATGCCGCGTGTTGAGGATCTAATATATCCTTAGTGATAGGATCCAAACACGTACAATAAGGTCCCATCAATGTCTTAATAAACACATCTACAATAATACCAGACATTTCTTTTTGCTGTAGTAACTCCTTACGCATCATTTCTTTAACTATAAGGAAATCATGCCAATCGAGTTGCCAACATGGATTAATGGTAGGAGAATAAAACGTACCAGCCGTTGCAACCATTTTCAATCTAAATTGAAATACATTCTCTTTGGGAAAATATCTTTTGGTTGCTTCCTGGTAAGCAAAAGTATTAATTAAGTCAGGAGTTATCTTTGTCCAGTCGCCTTGACCGGTTTCGCTTTCCTCTATGCTAAATGTCCATGGGCCGGCTATTTCACACTCTTGTTCAACTTCCCAAGTGTAATGAAATCCGCCGGTATATGAAGGATATACCAGGAATTTTCTAATCGGGGAATTCATTAACCAATAGCTCCGAAACCTTGATTTATATTAATAGATCGTTTAGTAATCTTAACCCATTCCTTATATTCATCCCACATACGTTGACCGGCAGCCTCATACTCTGCATCCTTATTCTGATCATCAACTGCTCCACCAGGAATGGCATATTTTAACTTATTACGTCTATAGGCATTTGCTGCCATAAACATTAAATTAGCACACGTTCCTTTTAATAGATTATATCTCCAAGGAAATTTATCATAATCATACATAGCTACCAAGGGGTGTGCTTCATTAAAATAATCTACACATAACGTCATTGCAGTTCGTATCTCTTCTGGACTAAATTCATAATCATCAAGAAGTTTATTTGCAGTGGGGTCATTATCACGTAAAAATATCCTAATATCCAGTTCTGTTAAATAAGTAGCATTACCTATAAGTGCCATATTAATCCTTATCTATTATTTGTAAATTTACCATACACACTATGTATTGTTGCTGCCAACTCAGGATCAAGTGGTTGCCCCTTTTCGCTACCAGGAGTTAGTCCACCCTCTCTAGCCGGTTGAGAAGCATAATTAATAGCTGAAAAACCTGCTGACGGACTTTTAAACATACTAGCTATATCATTTCCGGTTCCTCTTAAACTATTACCGACGTTTTTAATTGCAGCAGTACCTTTATTCATTATGGTATTGCCAACGCCTTTTGCTGTATTCATCAATTTATTATATAGTTGTGCACGCTTATTAAAATCATTAAATCCTCGCATAAATGCTTCTGATTGTTTCATAGGCATAGGAATTGTTTGTGTCTGTCCCTGTGCCGGTGCTTGATTAGTCCCTGATGGAACAAGTTTTACAGGTTGTGGTGCAACATTAGGTTGTGTTGGAAGTAAAGGTTGTTCTTGCTTCGTCTGTATTGGTTTCGTCTGTCTTGGTTGTACTTGTTGTGTAGCCTTTGCCCACCACTCACTACTTCCGGCTCGTGGAGCAGGATCAATTGTTCTAAGTGCATTAGAAGCAGTAAAATTTGCGCCACCCATGCTGGGTCCTGTGCGAGTTGTTTTACCATTACTCAATTGAGCCCACTTAATCAATTCAAGTATATCAACACCAGCCTGTTTACAAAAATCCTCAAAACCCTGATCAAATGCTGTCTTAGATTCAGGATCTACATTATCAATCGTTCCCTTATTACGAGAAGCATAAAACACTTGTTTACCTTTTTTTGCTCCATACTGCGATTTCATATTGCTCATTATCTTTTTACCTTTTGATGTTAATGGCATATTTATGTTCCTCACAAATATTAGAAAGCTCTAAAGCAAAAGGGACTAGGGCTTTATAGGCCCTAACCCTTTCGCCATAACCAGAACAGGAGACCAACCACCAAACTTACGAAGCTGTGAAATCAAAGTCAGCTTTGCATACGCCAGCTACGTTACCGAAAGCAAATCCACCCATCCAGTACGAGAACATCTCGACGAAATAGGCTTCTTTCTTCATATACATTGTCCAGTCGGTCATATAGAAGCATTTGCCAAGGAACTCAGGAGCAGCAAAGAAATACACAGTATTATCAGGAATGATATCATCCTTGATCGTGAATATGCATTTGATGCCCAAATAAGTATCCGTTGTCAAACCTTCGGCAAACATCTTCTCGACTGTGTTGTAACCAATTTCAGGAGCGGTTAATTTCAACCAATCCTGTGCGGTCACGTCGTTCATCAATGCGATGTAGTTACGAAGGCGGAATTTGCCGGCCATTGTGGTAGAACCACGAGGTAGCATTTTCTTAGCTTCAATGAAGTTCTCTTTTGTCAATCCGCCAGAGAACCCACGCCATTGAACTTTACCTGTGAAGTTGTTCGGACCAGGAACACCAGGAGCCGCAACGTCTTCACAAATTGCTTTGCAAACTGCTGCAAACTTGGTGTCGATTTCTGCAAGACCGTCTTTGATACTGTTATCGGTAAGAATCTTGCGGATATCTTGACGATAAGTACGTAATTCATCAACGTCCTTAACATATTTCTTGGTTACCAAACGAGCAAACGGGATTTGATACCTGCTGCCCTTGATGTATTCGCCCTCAGGAATTGTCTGTAGTGGAACCCACATAGAACCCGGACTGTCAGGTTCCAATTCCCAAATCACACGCAGACGTTCATCCAGGTCGCGATCTAACATATCATCAGTCGCTTTTTCTGGAGGAAGAATCTTGAATGCAAACGAATCTTCACGAATCTGAATACGTGTATATTCAGTACTGGCTTGTGCCACTTTATCGATCTCACCGCGATCTAACTGTTCAACAACCTTGCTGTTCAGTACAGATGTCGGGATATTTTGAACTTCTTTACCCATATTAATTTCTCCTTTATAGTACTTTATTTATACACATTATGGGGTAACTACGAGACCAGGAACGTACATCGTACGAATACGAATTACATTAACCTTGTCGCCAGTACGCCATCCTGGAACTGCGGGTTTGTCATTCTGCCAGCGGGTTGTGATACCTTGTGTAACCTGTCCAATGGC
>Ga0247841_10006594_pt1 | contig 17811 bp, 11 predicted proteins | sample LaCruzMarch2015__2_FD_192410 | JGI IMG/M metagenome (GOLD analysis project Ga0247841, IMG submission 192410) | Freshwater microbial communities from meromictic Lake La Cruz, Castile-La Mancha, Spain - LaCruzMarch2015_18m | ecosystem: Environmental > Aquatic > Freshwater > Lake | place: Spain... | reverse complement strand
CTTCTGGGCGCACCTCGAGTGGCGGCCGCAGGGCGTCGCCGACGGTGGGCCGCTGCGCTACCACCTGACCTTCACCGACGTCCACGAGAGAGTCCTGGCGGAGGAGGCGCTGCGCGAGAGCGAAGCGCTCCACCGGTCCATCCTGAGCGCCTCCCCCGACGACATCGGGGTCACCGATCTGGAGGGCCGCCTCCGCATGGTCTCTCCCGCGGGGTTGACCATGTTCGGCTACGAGCGGGAGGAGGAGATGCTGGGCCGTGCGCTCATTGAGTTCCTGGCCCCCGAGGATCGAGAGCGCGCCCAGGCCGACGTCGCGCGCCTGCACCAAGGGGTCTTCACGGGCCCAGCCGAGTACCGCGGGCTCCGCGCCGACGGAAGCACCTTTGGCGTCGAGGTGAATAGCCAGTTCATCCGGGACGCCAACGAGCAGCCCACCGGCATGGTCTTCATCGTCCGCGACATCAGCGAGCGCAAGCAGGCGGATGAGAAGCTGCGGCTGAGCGAAGACAAGTTCGCCAAAGCGTTCCACGGCACCCCCGACGCCATGCTCATCTCGCGGCTCAGCGACGGGCGCGTGGTGGAGGTCAACGAGGGCTTCGTGCGAATGTCGGGGTCCACGCGAGAGGAGGTGCTCGGCAGCTCGACCATCGCTCTCGACCTCTGGGCGACTCCCGGCGACCGCGAGCGCTTCATCGCGGCTCTGCGGCAAGACGGCAGCGTGCGCGGCTTTGACTCCGCCATTCGCGTCAAGTCGGGCGACATCCGTCAGTGCCTCGTCGCGGGCGCGTGCATCGAGATCGAGGGCGAGGCCCACATCCTCGCGCTGGTGCAGGACGTCACCGAGCGGCGACGCGCCGCCGCCGCCGTCAAGAAGAGCGAAGCGTTGCTGCGCGGCATCCTCGACAACATGCAGGACGCCTACGTGCGCACCGATCGCGACGGGCGCTTCATCATGGTCAGCCCTTCGGCCCCGCGCATGTACGGCTACGACTCGGCGGAGGAGATGATCGGCCTGCCCGCCTCGTCCCTGTACGCGGACCAGGCGGAGCGGGAAGCGATGTTCGCGGAGCTCCGCAGGCTGGGCGCCGTGAGCGACTACGTCGGCAAGGGCCTCCGCAAGGACGGGAGCACGTTCTCGGTGTCGCTCAACGCCCAGTCCTACCGGGACGACCAAGGCAACGTGCTCGGCAGCGAAGGGGTCGTGCGCGACGTCACCGAGCGCCGGCAGGCGGAGGAGGCGCTGCGCGAGAGCGAGGCGAAGTTTCGCGACGCAGTGGAACGGGCGACCGACGGCATCGCCATCCTGCAGGGGGGCGTCGTCATGTTCGTCAACGAGGCCATGGCGCGCATGGCGGGCTACTCCGTCGGCGAGCTCACGGGCGCGAGCTTCCTCGTCGTCGTACGGGAGGAGGATCACGCGGAGATCGCGGATCGCGTGCGCCGGCGCATCGCCGGTGAGGAGCTGCCGACCGGCTACGAGCTCGACCTCGTGCGCAAGGACGGCACGCCGTTCATCGTGGAAGTGCGCGCCGGCGTTGTCCCGTACGAAGGCGCGCCGGCCGAACTGGTGCTCCTGCGCGACATCACAGAGCGAAAGCAGGCGGAGGAGGCGCTCCGCGAGAGCGAAGAGAAGCATCGCGTCCTGCTCGACGAATCGCCCGACCCCATGTTCTCCTTCACGCCGGAAGGCCGCTACAGGTACGTCAACCGAGCTTTCGCCGAGGGAGTCGGCAAGACGGTCGAGGGCGTCATCGGCAAGAGCATCTGGGACGTCTTTCCCAAGGACGAGGCGGACCAGCGCTTCGCGAGCCTGAGCCAGGTCTTTCGCACGGGGGCGGAGGAGGTCATCGAGGTGCGCGTCCCGCGGGCGGACGGCGACCGGTACTACCTGACCACGATCACTCCGATCAAGGACGCGGCGGAGGAGGTGTCTTTGGCGATCTGCTCGTCAAAGGACATCACCGCGCGCAAGCGGGCGGAGGAGGCGGTGCGCGCGAGCGAAACGCTCTACCGGTCCATCCTGAGCGCCACCCCCGACGACGTCGCGGTCACCGATCTGGAGGGCCGCCTCCGCATGCTTTCTCCTGCGGGGTTGACCATGTTCGGCTACGAGCGGGAGGAGGAGATGCTGGGCCGCTCGCTCAGCGAGTTCGTGGCCCCCGAGGATCGGGAGCGCGTCCAGGCCCGCGTCGCGCTCATGCGCCAAGGGGTCTTCACGGGACCAGCCGAGTACCGCGGGCTCCGCGCCGACGGCAGCACGTTCGCCATCGAGGTGAATGCCGATCTCATCCGGGACGCTAACGAGCAGCCCACCGGCATGGTCCTCATCGGCCGTGACATCACCGCGCGCCGGCAGGCGGAGGAGGCGCTCCGCGAGAGCGAGCAGAACTTCCGCGCCTTCTTCGAGGCCGTCGATGACCTCATCGGGGTGTCCACTCTCGACGGCCGGTTCGTCTATGCCAATCCCGCCCTCTCGGCCAAGCTGGGCTACAGCCTCGCCGAGCTCGCGGGGATGCAGTGGCTCGATCTGTACCCCGCCGAGAGGCGCGGCGAGGCCGCAGCGGTCTTCGCCGCCTTGTCCCGCGGCGAAGGCGACAGCTGCTCCCTGCCGCTGCAGGGCAAGACGGGGGCGCTGGTCCCCGTCGAGACCCGCGTGTGGTCCGGCAAGTGGAACGGCGCGGACTGCATTTTCGGCGTCTCCAAGGACCTCAGCTCGGAGCAGGAGACGTTGCAGAAGTTCGAGCGGCTGTTCCGCGGTATGCCGGTCCTGATGGCGCTGAGCACCCTGGCGGAGCAGAAGTTCGTGGACGTCAACGACGCCTTCCTCGACGCACTGGGCTACACCCGCGAGGAGGTCCTCGGCCACACCAGCGAGGACCTGGATATCTTCGTCGAGTCGGAACAGCAGCGCGCGGCTTTGGAGCAGGTGCTGGCGCAGGGCCGCATCGCCGATCTCGAGGTCAAGGTCTGGCGCAAAGACGGCGCCGTCCTCGACGGCCTCCTCTCCGGGGAGATCATCGGGAGCCCGGGGCGGCAGTACCTGCTCACCGCCATGGTCGACCAGGCGGAGCTCAAGCAGGCCGAGATCGCCCTGGCAGAGAGCGAGCACAGGTACCGCCTGCTGGCGGAGCACTCGACAGACATCGTCTGGCTGATGGATATGGATACCAGGACCACCTACCAGAGCCCCTCCTCGGAGAGGCTGCGCGGCTTCACGTCCCAGGAGCTGATGGATCTGCCGCTGGAGAAGAACCTCACGCCGGAGTCGCTCAACGTGGCGTTGCAGGTGTTTTCTGAGGAGCTACCCAGGATCGCGGCCGACCCGGGCTACGATCCCGTCAACACGCTGGAGCTCGAGTACTACCGCAAGGACGGCAGCACATTCTGGTTGGAGAGCAGGTTCAGCGTCATCCGGGACGGCGGCGGCAAGCCCGTATCCATACTGGGCGAGGGAAGAGACATCACCGAGCGCAGGCGGGCCGAGGAAGCGCTCCGGGAGAGCGAAGCGAACCTCCGCGCCTTCTTCGACGCCGTCGATGACGTCATCGTGGTGGGCACTCCCGACGGCCGGCTCGTCTACGCGAATCCCGCGGTGTCGGCCAAGCTGGGCTACAGCGCCGCCGAGCTCACGGCGCTGCAGCTGCTCGACCTGCACCCGCCCGACAAGCGCGGCGAAGCCGAGACCATCTTCGCCGCCATGCTCAAAGGCGAACGCGAGAGCTGCCCCCTGCCGCTGCGGAGCAGGTCCGGGGCGCTGATCCCGGTCGAGACCCGCGTGTGGCTCGGCAAGTGGGACGGCGCCGACTGCGTCTTCGGCGTCTCCAAGGACCTCACCACAGAGCAGGAGGCGCTGCAGAGGTTCGAGCGGCTGTTCCGCGGCAACCCCGCCCCGATGGCGCTGAGCAGCCTGCCGGAACGCCGCTTCACCGATGTCAACGACGCCTACCTCAGCACGCTCGGCTACTCCCGCGAGGAGATCCTTGGCCATACCAGCGCGGAGCTGGGACTCGCCGTCGAGCCGGAGCAGCAGCGCGAGATAGCGGAGCAGCTGCAAGCGCAGGGCCGCGTCAGCGATCGCGAGCTGAAGGTCAGGTGCAAGGACGGCGCCATCCTCGACGGCCTCTTTTCCGGGGAGATCATCGAGAGCCAGGGGCAGCGGTACTTCCTTACCGTCATGATCGACCAGACGGAGCGCAAGCAGGCGCAGGAGGCGCTGCGCGAGAGCGAGGGACAGCTTGACAGTGCCATCGAAGGCTCCGGCGTCGGCCTCTGGGACTGGCACGTGCAGACCGGAGAGGAGGCGTTCAACGAGCGCTGGGCCGAGATCGTCGGATACACGCTGGCCGAGCTCGCACCGCTCTCAATCGAGACCTGGAGGCGTCTCTGCCATCCCGAGGATCTGCAGCGCGCGGCCGAGCTCCTCAACGAACACGTCTCGGGGCAGTCGGCGATCTACGAGTGCGAGGCGCGCATGCGCCACAAGGATGGACACTGGGTCTGGGTGCTGGACCGCGGCAAGGTCTCGGAACGGGACAGTGACGGTCGTCCGCTGAGGATGATCGGCACGGAGCTCGACGTCACCGCGCGCAAGCAGGCCGAGGAGCACCTCGCCGCCGCCGCGGGGCAGTGGCGTCAGACCTTCGACGCGATGCGCGACTCGGTGGCGCTCTTCGACGCGGAGGGCCGCGTGCTGCGCTGCAACGCCGCCACGACGACGCTCACGGGCCGCCCCTTCGACGAGATCGTCGGGCGGCCCTGCTACGAGGTCTTCCACAGCGCCGCCGACTACGTGTCCGCCTGCCCGCAGCGGAGCGCCCTCGACTCCGGGCGCACCGAGACGAGCCTCATGGAGCAGAACGGCCGCTGGCTGCGCGTCACCTTCCAGCCGCTGACCGACGAGGGCGGTCGCCTCTCCGGCGGCGTACACGTGGTCAGCGACGTCACCGATCTCAAGCACGCCGAGCAGGGACTCCTCGAGAGCCTCGCCGTCCAGGAGACCGTCACCGAGGGGGTGATCGCGGCCCTGGCGCGCACCGTCGAGGTGCGCGACCCCTACACCGCCGGCCACCAGCGCCGCGTCGGCGAGCTGGCCGCCGCCATGGCCCTGCACATGGGGCTCGGCGAGGAACGCGCCGAGGGCCTGCGCGTCGGCGGCATGCTGCACGACGTCGGCAAGATCAACATCCCCGCCGAGATCCTCTCCAAGCCGGGACTCCTTTCGACCATGGAGTTCGAGCTGATCAAGGGACACGCCCAGGCCGGCTACGAGATCCTCGCGGCCATCCACTTCCCCTGGCCGGTCGCCGAGATGGCCCGGCAGCACCACGAGCGCCTGGACGGCTCCGGCTATCCCGCAGGGCTCAGCGGCGAGGACATCCTGCCGGAGGCGCGCATCCTCGCCGTGGCCGACGTCGTCGAGGCCATGGCCTCGCACCGGCCCTACCGGCCGGCGCTCGGCCTCGAGGCCGCCCTCGCCGAGGTGCGCTCCGGCGCCGGGGTGCGCTACGAGGCCGCCGCCGTGGCCGCCTGCGAGCAGGTGTTCGAAGAGGGGTTCGTCTTCAACGAGCCGTGAGTCGCAGCGCGTAGGCGACGGCGGCCTCGCCGCGACTGGGTAGTGGCTGCGAGCGATGTGCACCACCCCGCCCGGCGCCGCCGCTCTCAAGCCTCTCGCACACCACGTCCCGGGACGCAAACGATCCAAAGCCGCCGCAAGATCGACAAATGCCCTGGAAAAGTGCTCACGAGATGTGAGACCCTGAGAAGAACGAAGACGAGCCCCACCCGCAAGTCAAGACATCTCGTTCTGCTCGTGCCCGGCCAAGGAAGTGACCCATGCACCCGCTGTTTGACCCCGTCACGCTGGTCAATCTCGTTCTCTGCATCGTGATCGTGACGATCAGCGTCATCGGGTACGTGAAGATCCGTTCCGTGACCCCGCTCTACATCGGCGCCGGATTCTTCCTCTTCGGGGTTTCGCACGTGGCGACCCTCCTTGGCCTGAAGACGACCCTTGAAACAGAGATGATCATCGTCCGGGCGTTCGGGTACATCACCGTCTGCGTCGGTGTGTACCTGATCATCAGGGAGATCACCCTCCGGATGAAGACCGCGGAGGAGCTTAGGACTGAACGGCTCGGGCTTGAGCGCCGCGTCGATGAACGGACCGCGGATCTCCAGCAGGCAAACGAGGCGCTGCGGGAGAGTGAGGACAAGTACCGGCTGATCAACGATGCCGGCCTCGATTTCATCTACAGCTACGACCAGGCCGGCCGCTTCACCAGCGCCAACCGGAGTCTCTGCGCAGCGTTCAGGCTGCGCACCGATCAGGTGCTTGGCAGGACGCATGCTGAGCTGGGGTTCCCTGTCGCCCAGTGCCGGGACTGGGACGAGCTGCACCGGCGGGTCTACGAAACCGGCACGACAGTCACCGCCTTCACGTCCACACCGACACCTGACGGCGTGATCCGCCAGTATGAGGTGGCGCTGAACCCTCTGCACGACAGTGCCGGCGCTATCACCGGCATCGCCGGGACCACTCACGACATCACCGAACGCAAGCGTGCCGAGGAGCAGATCCAGCAGCGGAACCGGGAGCTGGCCCACCTGAACGACCAGCTGGTGAGCGAGACCGTCGCCCTCGAAGCCGCCATGGCCACCATCACCCGCATCGCCGCCACGGACGATCTCACCGGCCTCGCCAACCGGCGCTGTTTCTATGAGGCCCTGGAGAAGGCGGTCTCGCTGGCGCGCCGTCACGGCAGCCCCTTGGCTCTCGTGAGCCTCGACCTCGACGGCCTCAAGCGCGTCAACGACAGCGCCGGTCACGAGGCCGGCGACGGGGTGCTCACGAGCTTCGCCGAGCTGCTCGCCGAACTGTGCCGCATCGAGGACCTGCCGGGCAGGCTCGGCGGCGACGAGTTCAATTTGCTGCTGCCGGGCATCGACCTCAGCGGCGCGCGCGGCCTCGCCGAGCGGGTGCTGGCGGCGGTGCGTTCCTCCGCGGCGCTCGCGCACCGCGGCGTCACGGTCAGCGGCGGGGTCGCGCAGTGGACGCCGGGCGAGCTCCCCGACGACTTCCTGCGGCGCGCCGACGCAGCGCTCTACGCCGCCAAGCGCGACGGCGGCGACGCCGTGGCGGGCGGGGGTGACGGGTGAGGCCGTCGAGGGGGAGGGGGACTCCGAGTGCAGACCGCCGAGCACGCCTTGACCGAGCTCGTCTACGAGCAGTGTCTGGCCGCGTTGCCGGCCGGCGACCGCGCCCGCTGTACCGCGATCGTGGAGGAGCTCCTTGTCGCGGGCTTCGGCCTCAAGGATCTGTACGTCCGCCTCTTCCAGCGCGCCCTCTGCCAGGTCGTCGGTACGCCTCCCCTTCCAGTGAACGCATCACCGGGCACTCGGCGGCCGCGCTCATGGCCGATCCGAACATCGCGGCCTTCGAGCTCGACGGACTGTTGACAACCGGGAGCGAGGCCGCGTGGCGCTGCAGATGACGGTGTACAGCGTGATCTACCTGAGCGCGGCTGTCGTGGCCGCCGCCATGATGCTGGCGTGGCGACGGCGCTCATCCCCGGGCGGCCTGTGGTTGTTGCTCATCCTGCTGGCGGCCGCGTGGTGGTGCTTCTTCGACGCGCTGGAGGCGTCTGCGTCCGGAATACCGGCTCACGTTCTCTGGGCGCAAGTCGCGTATGTTGGGAACATGACGGTCTGCACGTTTCTCCTGCTCTTTTCGTTGGAGTACACAGAGCGTCGCCGCTTGCCGGGCTGGGCTCTCGCGGCTCTGTTCGTCGCACCGGCCGTCGGTGTCGCAGCCGCCGCCACCAACGGGTGGCGCCATTTGATCTGGACCGATTTCAGTGTCGTGCCGGGCGGCATGAACCTCCTCGCGTACTCGCACGGGTGGCTGTACTGGGTCGTCGCGCTCTACAACTACGCCCTCGTGCTGCTCTCCATCGCGATCCTCGTGGGGTTCGCGCTGCGCGCCAAGGCGACCTACCGTCGGCAGAGCGTGGCCGTCATCGCAGCCGTGGCGATCCCGTGGGCTGCGGAGATCGTCTACCTGTTGAACCCGGAAGTCCTGCCGGGCGTGGATCCCTCGATCACGCTCGCGATCAGCGGAGTGCTGTTGGTGCTGGCCCTCGTGCGTTTCCGGCTCCTCGACCTGGTGCCTGTGGCCCGCCACAAGCTCGTCGAACGCATGGAGGACGGGCTGCTCGTGCTCGACACCGAGCGGCGGATCCTCGATGCGAACCCGGCCGCCGGCCGCATCGTCGGAGGCGCCCGCGAGGCCTGGATAGGTACCGACGTCCGCGCTGCCCTGTCCGCGTGGCCCGCTATGGCCGAGCACCTCGCGGGCGCCGTCTTCAGCGACGGCGACACGACGATCGTCTCGGCTGCGGGGCGCAGCATCACGGTGAGCGTGGTCCCTTTGGAGGACAGCCGTGGCGCGTTCAGCGGCAGCTTGGTCACGCTGCGAGACGTCACCAAGCAAGTGGAAACCGAGGAGGCGCTGCGCGAGAGCGAGGCGAGATCCCGCGCGATCATTGACGTTTCTCCTGTGCCGCTGGCGTTGAATGATGAACAGCAGCGCATCACCTTCTTGAACGCGGCGTTTGTGCAAACGTTTGGCTATACCCAGGAGGACATCCCCACGCTCGCGCACTGGTGGCCTGAAGCTTATCCCGACCTTGAGTATCGGCAATGGGTAGCTGATGCCTGGCAAGCCGAGCGCGGGTACCCACCTGGTGGTGATGTATGACATCACGGAGCGCAAGCAGGCGGAGGAGGCGCTGGCGCGCAGCGCCCGCGAGCTGCACGAGCAGCTCCATGACACGGTGAACGCGATGGGCGCGATCGTCGGCCTGCGCGACCCCTACACGGCCGCCCACGAGCGGCGCGTCGCCGCTCTGGCCGCGGCCATCGCCGCCGAGATGGGCCTCGACGAGGAGGCCCGCGAGGGTCTCGCCTTCGCCGCTGAGGTCCACGACATCGGCAAGATCGCCGTGCCCGCCGAGATCCTCAGCAAGCCCGGGGCGCTCACCGACATGGAGTACGCCCTCATCAAGCAGCACCCCGAGGCGGGCCGCGAGCTGCTCGGCGCCATCCACTTCAGTCAGCCGGTCGCCGAGATCGTCGGCCAGCACCAGGAGCGCCTCGACGGCTCGGGCTATCCCGCCGGGCTCCGCGGCGAGGAGATCCTCCTCGAGGCGCGCATCCTCGCGGTCGCCGACGTCGTCGAGGCGATGGCCTCGCACCGGCCCTACCGGGCGGCGCTCGGCCTCGAGGCCGCCCTCGCCGAGGTGCGCGGCGGCGCCGGCGTGCGCTACGACGCGGCCGCCGTGGTCGCCTGCGAGCGCGCGTTCGCGCGGGGCTTCGTCTTTCCGGAGCCCTGAGCCGCGGCGCGCCGGCGCGGGGCTGCGGGCGTTGCGCTGCTCGCGGTGATGGCCGGGCCAGACCATGCCGCCCGGATCCACGCCGTGCCCGCGGACTTCGTGCGGCACGGCCGCCGGGGCCGCAGGGGCCGCCCGGCGGGGTAGTGCGAATCGGTAAGATAAGGAAAGGCCCTTTCCTTATCTTACCGTTTCGCGTGCGCCCGGCGACGCGCCGCCCGCCGCCCGGCCGCCCGCCGCGAGGCCGTCCCGGCGACCGAAGATGAGCCTGGAATCGCCGGTGGGCTGGGGTGACAGAGGCCGGCGCCGCAGGCAGCGGGACGGGGTGCATCCGCAACGAGAGGCCGTTCCTGGCGGTCGTCACCAATCGCAGGAGCAGATGACAGGGCGCCTCGTCGCAATACGCAACTCCGCAAGGCGATGCACCGATCCGTGTCACGCGGGCCTGCGGGGCAGCCCCAGCGAGGGGTATGCTTGGGCCCCGCGCTGCACGCGTGGATGGTAGGGACACTCTCGGCAGGCGACAGCGCCGAGAGAGCGGGGGCGACGTGAGGGGCGACGTGAGGGGACGACGCATGCAGACCGCTACGCACACTCTGGCCGACCTCGTGGATCTCGAACGCCTGCAGCGCATGTGCGACAGCTTCGCCGCCGCCGGCGACATCGGCCTCGCCGTCCTCGACCCCGGCGGCGCCGTGCTCGTGTCCGCCGGCTGGCAGGACATCTGCAAGGACTTCCACCGCGTCCACGCCTACACGCTGAAGGCTTGCCGCGAGAGCGACGCGCGCCTCGGCCGGCGCCTCAGCCACGGTCTGCACGGACCGGAGGCGCCCCGGCACGTCGCCCACCAGTGCGCCAACGGCCTGTGGGACGTCGCCTTCCCCCTCGTCATCGCCGGCGAGCACCTCGCCAACCTCTTCACCGGCCAGTTCCTCTACGACGACGACGTAGTCGATGTGGCCGCCTTCCGCGCGCGCGCCCGGCGCCTGGGCTTCGACGAGGCGGCCTATCTGGAGGCGCTGGCGCGCGTGCCCGTGCTCGCGCACGAGCGCGTGGCGCAGACCATCAGCTTCCTCGCCGACTTCGTCGGCCTGCTCGGCGAGCTCGGCCTGAGCGCGCTGCGGCAAGCGCAAGAGCGTGAGGCGCTGGCAGAGAGCGAGGAGCGCCTCAAAGAAGCCCAGAGCATCGCTCGCCTGGGCCGCTGGGAGCTCGACCTGGTCGGCGACCGGCTGCATTGGTCGGACGGCATCTTCGAGCTCTTCGAGATCGATCCGTCGCGCTTCGGCGCCTCCTACGAAGCGTTTCTGGACGCCATCCACCCCGACGACCGGGACGCCGTCGACCGCGCCTACAGCGCGTCGCTCGAAGACCGGCAGCCGTATGAGGTCTCGCATCGGCTGCTCATGAAGGACGGGCGCGTCAAGTGGGTTCATCAGACGTGTCGCACCGATTTCGACGCGCATGGGAGGCCTCTGCGCTCCATCGGCGTCGTGCAGGACGTCACCGAGCAGATGCAGGCGGAAGACGTGCTGCGCCAGAGCGAGCAGCGCTACCGCAGCCTGTTCGAAGACAACCACGCGGTCATGCTGCTCATCGATCCGCGGAGCGGAGCCATCGTCGATGCGAATCCCGCCGCCTGCGCCTGGTACGGCTGGAGTCGCGCAGAGATGCTCGCCATGCGCATCGACCAGATCAACACGTTGTCGGACTCGGAGGTCCGCGCGGAGATGGCGGCGGCGCGCGCGCAGCGGCGGAGGGTCTTCTCTTTCAAGCATCGCCGCGCCGACGGCACGATCCGCGACGTGGAGGTCTACAGCGGGCCGCTCGAGCTGCAGGGCGAGGCGCTGCTCTACTCCATGATCCACGACGTCACCGAACGCACGCGGGCGGAGGAATCGCTGCAGGAGAGCGAAGCGCTCCACCGGACGATCCTCCAGACGACCATGGACGGTTTCTGGCTGGTGGACGCGGAGGGGCGCCTGCTGGAGGTCAACGAAGCCTATTGCCGGATGAGCGGCTACAGCGCGAAGGAGCTCCTGGTCATGGCCATTCGCGACCTGCAGACCGTTGAAACCGCCGCCGAAACCGCCGCCCATATCGAGAGGATCACGGCGCAGGGCGAGGACCGCTTCGAGTCCCGGCACCGGCGCAAGGACGGCACGGTCTTCGACGTTGAAGTCAGCGTCCAGGTCCTGCCCGGCGGAGGCGGAAGGCTCATGGTCTTCGTGCGCGACATCACGGAGCGCAAGCTGGCGGAGTCGTATCGGGAAATGGGCCGGGCGGTCCTGCAGATCCTGAGCGAGCCTGGAGATCTGCAGGATTCCATCCAGCGCGTCCTCGCCGCCTTGAAGACGAAGACCGGGTGCGACGCCGTGGGCATGCGCCTGCAGGACGGCGAGGACTTCCCGTATTTCGCTCAGGAGGGCTTCTCCGAGGGTTTTCTGGCGACGGAGAACACGCTGCTCGAGCGCGACGCGGACGGCGAGGTGCGCCGTGACGCAGGCGGCCGTGTCAGGCTGGAATGCACCTGCGGCCTGGTCATCTCCGGAAAGACCGATCCGGCCAGCCCGCTATGCACGCCGGGGGGCAGCTTCTGGAGCAACGATTCCTTCCCCTTGCTCGACCTGCCGCCCGACCAGGATCCCCGGCATAGTCCGCGCAACCAATGCATGCATCACGGCTATGCCTCCATGGCCCTCGTGCCCATTCGCAGCAAGGACAGGATCGTCGGCCTGATCCACCTCGACGACCGGCGCAAGGGACGTTTCACGCTCGAGACGATCGAGCTCCTCGAGGACATCGCCGCGCACCTCGGCGCCGCGCTGATGCGCAAGCAGGCGGAGGAGGCGCTGCGCGAGAGCGAGGAGCAACACCGCAACCTTTTCGAGAGCATGGCCCAGGGCGTCGTCTACCAGGACGCGGAGGGGCGCATCGTCGCGGCCAATCCCTCCGCTGAACGGATCCTCGGCCTTTCCCTGGACCAGATGCAGGGCCGCACCTCGATGGACCCGCGGTGGCGCGCGATCCACGAGGACGGATCCGCCTTTCCCGGTGATCGGCACCCCGCCATGGTCTCGCTGCGCACGGGCCGCGAAGTCAGCGACGTCGTGATGGGGGTCTTCAATCCGACGAGCGGTTCCTCTCGCTGGATGACGGTCAACGCCGCGCCGCAGTTCCGGCCCGGCGAAGGCAAGCCGTATCGGGTCTTCGCCACATTCGACGACATCACCGCGCGCAAGCGCGCGGAGGAGGAGCTCCGCGAGGCCCGCGACTACCTCGAGAACCTCTTCGGCTACGCCAACGCGCCGATCGTCGTCTGGGACGCGGAGCAGCGCGTCACGCGCTTCAATCACGCCTTCGAGGAGCTCACAGGGCGCACCGCCGGGGAGGTCGTCGGGAAACATCTCGAACTGCTCTTCCCCGAGGACGCGCGCCGCGCCGGCACGCTCGAGCACGTCACGCAGGCCTCGGCCGGCGAGCGCTGGCAGGTCGTCGAGATCCCCATCCTGCGCGAGGGCGGCGAGGTGCGCACGGTGCTGTGGAACTCGGCCACCCTGTACGCCGACGACGGCACTACCCCGGTGGCCACCATCGCGCAAGGCCAGGACATCAGTGAGCGCAAGCGGGCGGAGCAGGCGCTGGCCCGCCTGAACGAGGACCTTGTGGACGAGACCGCCGCCCTGGCGGAGGCCAACGCCACGATCACGCGCATCGCCGCCACCGACCATCTCACGGGCCTCGCCAACCGCCGCCATTTCCATGAGTCCCTGGAGAAGGCCGTCTCCCTGGCGCGGCGTCACGGCAGCCCCCTGGCCCTCGTCGCCCTCGACCTCGACGGCCTCAAGCAGGTCAACGACAGCGCCGGTCACGAGGCCGGCGACAAGGCGCTCACGAGCTTCGCCGATCTGCTCGCCGCCCTGTGCCGTGCCGAGGACCTGCCGGGCCGCCTCGGCGGCGACGAGTTCAGCGTGCTGTTGCCGGGCATCGAGCTCGGCGGCGCGCGCGGGCTCGCCGAGCGCGTGCTGGCGGCCGTGCGCTCCAGCGAAGCCCTTGCGGCGCGCGGCGTCACGGTGAGCGCCGGGGTCGCGCAGTGGACGCCCGGCGAGCTCCCCGACGACCTCCTGCGCCGCGCCGACGAAGCGCTCTATGCCGCCAAGCGCGGGGGCGGCGACGCCGTGGCCGGCGGCGACGCCCTGGAGGTTGACCGTGCAGACCACTGAGCCCGCCCTGAGCGAGCTCGTCTACGAGGAGTATCTGGCCGCGCTCCTGGCCGGCGACCGCGCGCGCTGCACGGCGCTCGTGGAGGAGCTCCTCGCCGCGGGCGTCGGCCTCAAGGACCTGTACGTGCACCTCTTCCAGCGCGCCCTCTACCGGGTCGGGGAGCTGTGGGAGCGCCAGCGCGTCTCCGTGGCCGTCGAGCACCTCGCCACGGCGATCACCGAGCGCCTGCTGACGCTGGTCCAGGCGCGGCTCTTCAGCGGGGCGACCCGGTAGTACTGTGAGGGAAGATAAGGAATGCCGGCGAATCCTTATCTTCCCTCCGGCGAGCGAGCCTGCGGAGGGCCGTACGCGACCCGACAGTCAAGGAATCCATATCTTCCCCTTCCGCACTGCCCCGCGCCGGGGCCGCCGGGATCGCCGCGGCCGCCCGCGCGCCGGGCGCGCCCGCCGGTTGTGCACCCGCCGGGCGCCCCATTCGTGGCTCACCGGCGCCTGAGCGAAGGGGACGGTCGTGTGAGCGGAATCGCGTTTTGGGCCGGCGGGGAACCAGCGGGCGGCCTTCGTGACCCCGCGCACCGCGACCCGCCCCTCCCGCTTCAGCTCGCGGAGCAGCGTCTGCGCCTGGTCGCGGCTGAGGCCGGGGAGGACCTCCTGGAGCTCAGCGAGCGTCGTGCCGCTTGCGGTCGAGTCGTCGATGTGCCGCGGAAGCAGCGACTTGTTGGTCTCGCGGTCGAGCCCCTTTCTGCGCGTGTAGGCGCCGGCGCGCCCGAGAAACCGATAGAACCTGCGCGAGAGCAGGTAACGCGCGCCGCGCCCTCGGCCCACGCGCTCGATCACCCCATGTTCAAGGAGGACTTGAGCTCGCGGGACGAGGTAGGGCGGAATCCGCTGCTCCGCCGGTGGACGAGGTCGAACGGAATCCCTGACCCGCTCGCTCGACAAGGCCGCGATCGCCTGCGAGAGCAGTCTTCTACTGCAGGCCGAGCAGCATCTTGATGCAGCGCTCCAGAGCCTGCAGATCCGCCGGACTGAGCGTTCCCAGCCTGGACTGGATTCTGGCGGCGTCAACCGCGCCCAGCTGCGTCACCATGAGAACCGAAGGGATGTTCAGGCCGTTCATACTGTCGGGTTGAACCAGGAGGGAACACGAGTATCTCATGGCCCGCTGGTTAGACGTTGCGGGGACGACTTGAACCACAGTGGCAGGGTTTGCCAGAGCATCGGACTGGACGATCACCGCCGGTCGGAGCCCACGCTGCACGTGAGTCGGCGAGGCCGGGTCTACCCGCGGCAGGCGTACGAGAACGACGTCGCCCCGCTTCATCTGTCAAACGTCGAATTCCAGCGCCAGAAAGACCTCGTCGCGGGCCGCCTGCCACTCTCTCAGCTCTTCCTCCAACTCGAGATCAGAGGGCTGCGCGTAGCCCGCGCCAGACGAAACAAAGAGCCCTCTGTCGGCGCCCAGCACCGAGTGATCCTTCACCGTCAGCACGTAATGGGCGGCCGGAGGTTGTCCCCAGGTGTAGGCCTCGTATCCCACCTTGTGCCCGGAGCTCACATAGAGACCGGGCGGCTCCGGAGTCGGTGCTGTCGTCGATTCCGCCGTTGTGGTCATCTCTCGTTCCTCTCCGCGTCGCCAAGGGCGAACTCCAGAGCCGGTCCCTTGGCGTACTCATACACCTGCTGGACCATCTCGGCTGGGTGCATCCGAATGTCGTGCATCTCCGGCTCGGGCCACTGAAACTGAGTATCCAGAAGAAGCTTGGCGCTGTCGCTCAAGAATGATTCCACCTTGACTTCGATCTGGAACTTCTCTTCGCCTGGGGGCATGACGAATCGAAGACCACCACCCAGCACGGGCCGTCCAAGAGCCTGCAGCGCGCCTTCGCTCTGGTGAAGGCGCTCCTCCCACAAATACTCAAAGGCATGCTGGTCTTCTGTGGCGAAGAGAAGCCTGACCGTCGCATCTCTGGCCACGATCTGCCGGCGCCGGCCCCAGTTTTCCTCAAAGGCGGCCACAACTTCGTCCATCTCCTTCTTGACGACCTCCAACGGATGCTGAGGCTGCTCGGCAAGAATCAGGAACTGGCCAACGGGGGCAGGTGGATCGATGACCTGAACTTGCAGGCGGCTCCCGAGAGTCCTCAGAAGGACGACCTGCGCGCCTTCGCGTCTCGACTGATCGAACTCCATCTTCCGGTGAATCAGTCGGCTCTGAAAACCCAGCTGCCGCTCCTGGGTGACCTCCGCGGGTGGAAGAAAGACGAAGTTCACCCCGGCGAACAACAGCTGACAGCTGTCTTGAAGTATCCCCATTCTCTCCCTCGACGGGCAGATGGCCGCTCTTCGCAGCGAGAGTATAGCTCGTACGCCGATTCGGGCGCGAGTCCAGGCGGCTCCACGCCGACGTGCGGTCGTCGGCGAGATCGTCGTCGCGCACGAGCTCGGCTGCGCGGCGAGCTTCACTTCGGCGCCGACGTGCGCAGCGACTGCGCGCCGGCCTGGGGATCGAGATCGAAGAAGCCGCGATCCCGGTCTCGCCGGCCTGCGCACGCCGTTCGGCACGCGCCGCATGCTCGACATGCCCGTGGGGGAACTGCTGCCGCGGATCCGCTTCCCCGACCCTCGATCCCGTCGAGCGCGGGGAATGGCAGCGCATGACCGCCGCGCGGGTAGGGCCGGCGCCTTCCACCAGGGTGCCGCCGGCGCCGGGCACGTGAGGGGTCTGGGGGGCGTTCAACGCACGCTTCTTCGTCCTGATCGATGCGCCGGCCCGCGCACCGTGCCGGGCCAGGCCGAGCTAGGCGACGACCTTCTCCATCCGCAGAAACGACACCTCGGAGGTGTTCGCCTTCTCTCTGGCGTGTTCAACGGTCATGCCGACCAGGTTGCCGTGGCCATCGAGGTCCAGGTAGATATCCTCGGAAACCTCCTTCGTCTCCGCCACCGCGGCGTCCGCAAACTCGATCAGCGCGGTGTCGGTGTCGGTGAAGTACGTGATCCTCATGACACCTGCTCCTTCCTGAAGCCTCTGTCGAAGAAGGCGTTGTGCATGGTCTGCTCGTCCTCCAGAAGGATCACCCGCAGATGCTCCTGCACATCCTCGACCCATATCCAGTGCCTCATCCTTCCGTCGCTCTGCATCTCCTTGCTCAGCGGGTTCGCAAGCGCGGCGGCTATCCATTCCTCTTTGATGGCCGCCGGTCCGGCCGCTCTCGAGTGAAGAGGAAGTACTGGATGCACTCGAACAGCGCGATCTCGAACCTCCGGATGATCGATCCGGCGCCGCTGGGGCCGTGCGCGCAGGTCGATGATAGCGCATGCGCGGATCGAACCGGCCCGCTCGCTCATCCCGGTCGATGCGCCTCCCCGACCCTGCGCGACTCTGTGCGCGTGGGGGGCGAAAGTCACGGCCACGATGAAGGCGACGGCTCTCGCGGGGCGGTAGGCGCCGCTGTCGATGCCGGCAGAGCATCCACAAGTCCGGCGAGGCGCGCCGCGTGCTCGATATGCCCGTGGGGGAGCTGCTGCCGCGGATCTGCTGACGCCGTCCGCGCCCGCGCCGCATCGAGGTGTTCCAGCACAGAGGGCACTTGTGTTCTCTTTGCTACGTGATTCTCACGGGGTTCTTCGGTGGATTGGGGATAAGGATCTGCCCGAATTCCTTATCTTCCCTCACAGTAGTGCCCCCGCCCCGGCGGCTCCGCAGGCTCGCGGGCGGGCGGCGCGGGCGGCCCCGGCGACCCGGCGCGGGGTAGTACCAGAAGGGAAGATAAGGATTCCTTAACTGTCGGGTCGCCTGCGGCCGTTCGCAGGCTCGGTTCCCCGAGGGAAGATAAGGATTCCTTAACTGTCGGGTCGCGCACGGCCGTCCGCAGGCTCGCTCGCCGGGGGGAAGATAAGGATTCGCGGGAATTCCTTGTCTTCCCTCACAGTGCTACCTCGCCGCGGCGGCTCCCGCGGCCCCGGCGTCTCCGGCGGCCCCTTGCCGCTTCTCAACCCGGCCTTGCTCGCTCCCGGCGGCCGTGACCAACGGGATTCCGGCTACTACACGCGGTTCGGCATGCGCCGCGTGCTCGACATGCCGGTGGGGGAGCCGCCACCGCGGATCTGTCAACGCCCCCCCCCCCCCCCCCCCCCCCCCCCGCCCCCTCCCGCCCGCCGCCACCCCCCCCCCACCCGGGGGGGGGGGGGGGGCGGCGGA
>Ga0247841_10006593_pt1 | contig 17813 bp, 17 predicted proteins | sample LaCruzMarch2015__2_FD_192410 | JGI IMG/M metagenome (GOLD analysis project Ga0247841, IMG submission 192410) | Freshwater microbial communities from meromictic Lake La Cruz, Castile-La Mancha, Spain - LaCruzMarch2015_18m | ecosystem: Environmental > Aquatic > Freshwater > Lake | place: Spain... | reverse complement strand
CGAAGGGTATTCAACCGGTCTCGACGAGCAAAACGGACAACACCGACGAGGCGGCCGCGGCGCCCGACCACAAGCCGTTCCGGCACCGGATGCCCTTGACGCGCCAGTCCATCACGCACAAGTTTGAGGTGGGCGGGCACCAGGGCTACCTGACCGTGGGCCTTTACGAAGACGGCACGCCGGGGGAATTGTTCATTACCATGGCCAAGGAGGGCAGTACCGTCGGCGGCATTATGGATGCCTTCGGCACGGCCATTTCCATGTGCCTCCAGTACGGCGTTCCATTCAACACGCTGATCGATAAATTCTGCCACAGCCGGTTCGAGCCGAGCGGCTTTACCAAGAACCCGGAAATTCCCTATGCCAAGTCACTGGTGGATTATATCTTTCGCTGGCTCGACTTGACGTTCCCAGACGGCCGGAATCAGAGCATGCGGCTCCTTCAGCCAAGGCCCACCTCCGCCAAACCCAAACCGGAGGCCGCCATCGCCGCCATCGCCGCCGCGCCGCAGGTCGACGAGGCCGGCGCACCCACCGAGGTCAGCGCCCCCGCGCAATTCAAGGATATGCAGGCCGATGCGCCGCCTTGCGATAAATGCGGCGCCATTACCGTGCGTAACGGCGCCTGTTACCGGTGCTTCAACTGCGGTAATTCCATGGGATGCTCGTAACAAATCGAAAAAAGTTCTTGGTTCGACGTTCTTTGTTCTTCGTTATCTGAAAACGAAGCACGAGGAACAAAGCACTTTCCGAAACTGTTTCCCATGCCTTTCATCAAATCCATGGATTTAGCCCGAGCGTTCGGCTGGCGCAAGCCGATTATCCTGCTGGCCGCCGGTTTCGGCTTTGGACTCAGCCCGGTGGCGAGCGGCACGGCCGGCACGTTGCTGGGCTTGCCGATCATGCTCGGCCTGGCGCCGCTCTGGACGCACTCGCTGGCCGCGCAGATGATCGCGGCGCTATGCCTGGCCCTGCTGGCCATCCCGATTTGCGATGTGGCCGAAAAACATTTCGGCCGCAAAGACGATGGGCGCATTGTGGCCGACGAATTCATGACCTTCCCCATCGGCCTGCTGGGTTTACCGCTCTGCCCCTGGGTTCTCGCCCTGGCTTTTTTCACCAACCGGGTCTTTGACGTGCTGAAGCCGTTCCCGGCGCATCGCCTGCAACGCCTGCCCGGCGGCCTGGGAATTGTGGTGGATGATGTCGTGGCGGCGTTATATAGCTTGCTGGTTAATCACGCGGTATATTACCTGGTGCTACGGTAACTACAGGGGAGGAGCCTGAATTCAGGAATCAGAATTCTGTCTTCTGACTACTGAATTCTGACTTCTGGATTCAAGCCCCGAGTTTCGGATCTGTCGTCCGCTTGTCCTTCACATCTTCTTTCCTAAATCTTGATTGCCGTTGCAACCGGCTCAAAAGGGCATCGTAGCGCGAGCGGCTGATCGGCAGGTTGACCCACCGGCTCTCGTGGGATGAAAGCGTAATGGCATTGGCCAGTTCCAGGGATCCGATCCCGCTGGCGCCCGGCATCGCCAGCCTGTCGCCGAACAGGATGTGGCGCACCATATTAGTCAGCACCTTGGCGTGTCCCGATTGACTTTCCGATATGACCTGGAGCGGGGCCTCATAGTCGGCATAGGACGACTGAACCTGCGGAATATTGAGCGGCACCTGGAACACATTCGGCTTGGCCCACATATCGTCGCAGGTTTTAATGTGTGTCCGAATGCCGGGGTGAAACTGGAAGAAGGATAACTCGCCGTCCCGCAGGACCAGCTTGCCCTTTTCGCCGAACAGCTCGATCATCTGGCCGGGGCCGGTTTCACAGGTCGAGCAATAGAGATAGCCAAAGCCGCCGTTCGGGAACTTGAGCAGGGCATCGGCCTGGTCCTCCACCTCAATGGCATGCATCCGCGTGCAGGTGCGGCCGAATACGGCGCTGGGCAATCCGCAAAATTGGACGAACAAATCCATCATGTGCGGGGCCTGGTTCATCATGACCCCGCCGCCCTCGCCCTTCCAAGTCGCGCGCCAGGCGCTGGAATTATAATAACACTGGTTGCGGTATTCCAACACCATCAGCGTGGCGCGTAAAATCTCGCCCAGCCGGCCGGTGCGGATAAGATCCAACGCCTTGCAGATGGCCGGTTCCAGCCGACGCTGAAACATGACGGCAAAAACCACGCCGTTTTTCTTCGCGGCCGCCACCATGCGGTCGGCCGTGGACACCCGCTCCGTCAGCGGCTTTTCCGAAATCACGTGCAGCCCCGCGTTCATGCAGTCCAGGGCGGGCTGGCAATGAAACGGATGCGGCGTCACGATCGCCACCGCATCGCACGCTTTCGCCTTGATCATTTCGCGATGATCGCCAAAGCTGGGGACGCCAAATTTACGGCCGGCCTCTTCCGCCGCCGGGCGGTTCAGATCACAGACCGCCGCGAGCCGGGCATATGGAATCGTGCTCATGATCCGGCAATACCCCTGCCCCATGCCGCCGGCGCCGATGACGCCAAACCGCAAGGAACGCCCCCTGCATCTCGCCGTCTGACGTTTGGCGCGCTTGTTACTCATGCCAATCCCCCCGTATTTACAAGTTGATGAACGTCATCTGGTCCGCTGAGTTAATTGCAAAAATTGTGTTTTGCAAGAATTCAGGAGTCAGGAGACAGAATTCAGAATTTACAAGATGTTTGTCAGCAGCTATTTAAGTTTTAATCCTGAATTCTGACTTCTGAATTCTGACTACTTTTGCAATTGGCTTGGTGGCCAGTTTACCATACAAATATTTTTTTACAACTGCCCCCCTGTGCAGCGCCCAAATCCTCGCCTAAGCGCTTTGCACAAGGCTTAGTTTTTGGTGCGGACGATTACGACACCGGCTCAGCCGGAGGCTGAGCCCTACCCGCCGTGAAATCAAGGCATCCCACGATCAACCGCTAAAAATGTCTTGTCTTAGGCAATGATTTTCGTGGCGCCCTCCCGGTTGACGACGGCGGGACCGTTTGCTATCGTATTTCGATCGTGTCAGCAAATAACCTTGAATCTTGAATCGCCTCGGACGGACGCACCATGTACATGACCGGTTTTGCGGATGAAGCCAACCCCTCCCTGGACATCCAGATCCGGGTAACAAAAGAACTTGGCTGGCGCGATATTGAATCACGGAATGTCCAAGTCGATGATTTTCCTGCCGGCTGGATCCACGACATTTCCGACGCGGCCTTTGACCGGCTTGCCGTCAAGCTGGAAGAGGCCGGCATACGCATCAATTGTTTCGGCTCCGCCATCGGCAACTGGAGCCAGAAAATAGACGAGCCGTTCGATCGCTCGCTGGCGGAAGTTCGCCGTTCGATTCCGCGCATGCAGAAGCTGGGCACAAAACTGGTGCGCATCATGAGTTTTGCCGTGCGCGACAGCGAAGACCAGATGGAGGCCGAACGGTTCAAGCGGGTCCGCGAAATCCAGCGGATGTTCGCCGACGCCGGGCTCATGGCCGTGCACGAGAACTGCATGAACTATGGCGGCATGGGTTGGCAATTCACGCTGAAGCTCCTGGAAAACGTGCCGGGATTAAAACTGGTCTATGATACCGGCAATCCGGTAGCCAGCGATGACCGCAGCAAACCCGGTCCGTATCCCAAGCAATCTTCATGGGAATTTTATTCCCATGTCCGCGAACATATAGCTTATATCCATATCAAGGACTGTATCTGGGACAAGACCGCCAACAAGGCAGTTTTCACTTATCCCGGGGAAGGCCACGGCGACATTCCCAAAATCATAAAGGACCTTTTTGCGCGCGGCTATGACGGCGGTATTTCCATCGAACCGCATCTCGGCACTGTCTTTCACGATCCTAACTCCCATCACAGCCTGGATGCCACCGAAATATACGTCGCATACGGCCAACGCATGATGAAGATGATCCGTGACTGCTCAGCCAGTAGCCAGAATTCAGGAGTCAGTAGTCAGAATGAGGAAAGCCATGCCAAGAACCAGAATTCAGGAGTCAGTAGTCAGAATTCTGTCTTCTGACTACTTGTAAGCAGTTATAATGCCCATGACATTCAGCGGGACGATCGGCCAACACACCATCACCCGGATGCGGGAGACCGCGCACCTGTTTGCCGTCGTGGGAAGCATCCTTACCCAAGCAGCCCGGCCACGGCACTGGCCGCGCACCACCCGCGCGGTATTTGCACGCCAGGTCCTGTTTACGGGCGTTGAGGCCCTGCGTTTTGTGTCCCTGGTGGCGTTTCTGACCGGCATCTCGGTCGTTGTGCAGGCCCAGGTCTGGCTGGGCAAGGCCGGCCAGTCCGCGATGCTCGGTTCCGTGCTGATTGCGGTCATCCTCCGCGAGGTTGCCCCGCTGCTGGTTAACTTCATTGTCATCGGGCGCAGCGGCACCGCCATCGCCGTCGAACTGGCCAACATGAAAGTGTTCGGCGAGATCAAGGTCCTTGAGGCCCAGGGCCTGGATGCTCTGCTCTATCTGGCCATTCCACGGGCATTGGCTTTTGCCCTTTCCGTTTTCTGCCTGACCATCTGGTTTACCATCGTCGCGTTTGTCAGCGGTTATGTCTTTGGCATTCTCTTCGGCATCAGCACCACGGACCCGGTGATTTTCATGAATACCGTCCTGAAAGGCCTGCAACCGGCGGATGTGTACAACCTGCTGGCCAAAACGCTGGTTACCGGCCTGTTCACGGCGAGCATTTGCATCATGGAGGGCCTCAGTGTGCGCCATTCCATTACGGAAGTGCCGCAAGCCGCCACGCGGGCAGTCGTGCGTTCCATTGCAACGCTCTTCATTATTTCGGCCATTGTTTCCGTGTTGACGTATATCTGAAAAAACAGGCTGTGGACTGTTAAAGAGTCCTTGGTTCTTTGTTTCCGTCAGCTGACGGATTCTTCGTTTCGGATTAACGAAGCACCAAGAACGAAGAACGTTCTTGAAACTAGTTAGCATGAACGTAAATAATCCCATTCTGGAATTCACGGACGTGACCGTCGCGGCGGCGGTGCGGAAACACGCCGGCCTGGGCCAGGTCAATGCGCGGTTTCGGGCGGGCACACTGGCCATCATTCAAGTGGAACCGGGCAACGAGCAATTGCCGCTGGCCGATCTGGCGGAGGGATTGCTTTGCCCCGAGAAAGGCCTCGTTTCATTCCAGGGCGAAGCGTGGACAACCATGCTCCCGGAGCAGGTGTTACGGCGGCGCGCGCAGATCGGCCGGGTCTTCGACGGCCACGGCTGGATCAGCAATTTAAACGTGAACGAAAACGTGACCCTCTCACAACGGCACCATACCCGGCGACCGAACGCGGAAATCCTGGCGGAGGCCGAGGCGCTGGCACACGCATTCGGCCTGAGCGAACTGCCAAAGACTCGGCCGGCCCTGGTATCGCATCAGAATTTACGGCGGGCCGAATGGATCCGGGCCTTCCTCGGGCAGCCCCTGCTGGTCCTGCTGGAACGCCCCATGCAGGGTGTCCCGCTGGAATTTATGCCGCATTTGATCAGCGCAGCAAAGACAACCGCGGCACGCGGCGCCGCATTGTTATGGCTGACCGACGACGATCGTGTCTGGCAGAACCCGGACTTATGGGACGCCCCGCATTATGCCATGCGGGGACAAACCTTGACAACCGTGGAAGCCACCGGGCGCACCGGAAAGCAATCTTGAACACCGGAAACCGCTATAAAAAACAAGAAAATATCAGCAAAGATTTTTTCCGCCCCGGTGGATCCGCACAGGCGGAACCACGGATAACACGGATGGCACGGATATCAAAAGACAGAGAGTATCTTTTTTAAGTTTTTAATATCTGGTTTATCCGTGAAATCAGTGTAATCCGTGGTTGATTTTCTTTGGGACGCGGCTTATCACCTTAGGAGGAATAACTGATGATGGACCAAACATTCAAATTCCGCTTTGTCAATGAAATCACCGGCGCCTTTGTGCTCCTGGCGATCGCCGTACTGATCGCAGGTATCTTTCTGGCAGGCCGCGCCCAGGGCCTGTTTGAGCCCAAGTTCCGGCTCCACACCGTATTTCAGGCCGAAGAAGGAACCTACGGACTGAAAAAAGGATCGGAGGTTAGAATCCATGATACCATTGCCGGCAGTGTCATCCGCATCCACCCCACTACGGAAGGCACAATCGAGGCCACCTTTGAACTCAAGGCCAATTTCCATGGGTTTGTGCGCACGAACTCGGTGGCCATGGTGAAAAAAACACTGATCGTGGCCGGCGATTCCTTTGTGGATATATCCATCGGCAACCGCAAATTCCCAATGATGCCCGACGGCAGCCTGATCCCTTGCACGCTCGACAAGGACATTACCAAGCAAGCCATGCTGGTTTTGGACGAACTCCGCGCCAAGCTGATGCCGACATTGGACAAGGTGAACGCCGTGCTCGACGAAGTGCCGGCGCTCACGGTGCAAACCCGTAAAACACTGCATGCGGGTGAAGTCCTCTTGCGCGAGGATGTCCCGGGATTGTTGATCCAAGCCCAGGATACCATGCGAGCGTCGCAGGTGCTGATCGAGGGACTCCAACGGCACTGGTTGGTGCGCAGTTATATCGAGAACCCGGAAAACGGCCCGTTGATTTCGCCAGCCAGCCTGCCGTTGAACCCCGCCAAGCAAACGGGAGGTGAATCCAAATGAAAACATTTCCGATGCCTCAATTACGAAGGGGAGACGATTGCAGGCTTCAATGCTGTCATTCCCGCGAAAGCGGGAATCCAGCATCAGTATTGAATATTTCTGGATTCCCGATCAGGTCGGGAATGACAGAAAATATTCAGCCCCCCCACGTAACGGCGGGGTTACCATTTCCGATTATCTTACCGTTAGTGGCCGCCCTGATCCTGATCGGTGCCGGGTGTTCAACACCGCCGAAAATCGCCCGCACCGATCCGGAAATCGAGCGCAACGTGGCCGTGGCGCACGGCGCTTATGCGGCCGGCTCCGCGGAAAAAGCGGCGATCTATTACCAGAAGGCCCTGCAGCGCGCCCGGGTCATGGATGCACCCTCGGAAATCGCCCGCAACGCGTACAACCTGGCCGCCTGCCTGGCGGCGATACGCTCCTATGACGCGGCCCGCGCCTGCCTGGATGAGGCCCGGCTGGAATTTCTGCGTGCCGGTACTCCCTGTCCGGAACTATCCTTGCTGGAAGCCAATATCGCCCGCGCCCAGGGGCGTTACCAGGAAGCCATGAGCCTGGCTCGCGTGGAACTGAAGAAAAATAACGATGCCATCCGTGTACAATGGCAACTCCTGTTGGCCGAACTGATGTGCGACCAAGGCCAGGTCGTCGAAGCGGATGCCGAGTTGGCACTTATCGGCCCCAAGCAACTCAAGGCAAGCGGGAACGAGATCCAGGCGGAGGCGGCGCTGACCCGGGCCCGGATCCAGATGCTGAAAAAGAATCCGCAGGCCGCCGCGCCGCAATATGATCTCGCCGCAGGATACTGGCAGGCGGCCGGACGTTATAGCGAAATGGCCATTGCGCTGGACCAGGCCGGGCGCGCTTATGAAGACGCCGGCAACAACCCATCAGCCGCTGATCGCTACTATCGTTCGGCGCGCAGTTTATTCGAGAGCGGCCAGGCCGCTCAAGCCCATGACCTCGCCAGCCGGGCCTTGCCACTGGCAGTTGGCTCGCCCGACTTGCAAAAGCAGCTGGAACGGCTGAAGGCGGAGATAACTAAAAAAGAGAAGCCCGAATTCAGAAGTCAGAATTCAGAATGAGGAAAGCCGGTATGGGCACTGCTCGCCTATAACGCCGCTGGCTCGCTACTGCGTAGCCGCTATGGCGGCAAACTGGATTCTGTATTCTGACTTCTGTCTCCTGTCTTCTGCTTACTTCCGGCTTTTCGGCGGCGCGATACGTTGGCCTGCCGGAATAAGCACTTCGGAGGTCCGTCGGCTGACGGATCGGCTGGCGGATTCATCCCCCACGATGAGCATCACGCGCGCCGCCTGGGGTAAAAGAGCATTCGTCCCCCCACCCCACGTGTTGGTCCAAACCTTGCCATCGTAGACTTCCAGCCGGATCGCATGGACGCTTTCCCAGGTGTCGCAATTGGACACAACGCCGGTCGCACTGCCTAAGCGGAAGTCCTGCCAGACGCGGATCAAACCGTTGGTTCCCGCAGCATTGGATGCCGACAGGACATAATTCATTTCGCGGATGGCATAGGCAAGAACGTCCGGCTGGAAAAGGGCTCCATCCAATGCTTGCGTCCTGCTTTGCGGCACGCCGCTTATCGGTGCAGTCGAAAAAAAATGGAGCTTGATGCCGTCGGTGCCATCCGGGGAGGGGGCAAGCACAAACGGCGCATTGGTTATCCCCCAAGGCATCACGGCGCCGGCTAAATCAAGCGAAAGCACATCGAGCGCGGCGGCGGATGGATAAGCGGCGGCGCGCCAGCGGCTTTGGGAATCGAGCGTGCGGAGCACGCCGGCATAGACCGCGAAGACAACGGCAGCCAATAACACCGCAATGCCCATGGCTACCAGCAGTTCAATCAGCGTTAGCCCGCATATTTCACAAGAACGAAGTTCTTGTTCATATGCGGGAATGGTTGATGGTCGATGGCGCATGGTCAATGGAAGCCACAAAAGAACTTTACCGCAGGATAACGAGACCTTGACGGGCAGGCGAACGTAGCCCCTCAGTTATGAGGGCTGATTGTCATTCCCGACCTGATGCTACTCTGCGAAGTAAAGCGTCTTCGCTACGCAGTACGAGTCGGGAATCCAGAATTATTCAATACTGACGCTGGATTCCCGCTTCCCGCCTTCGCGAAGCACACGCTTCGGTGGGCGTAGGAAGACAGCGCTAAAGTCGTACCCTCAAGACTGAGGGGGTACAGGCGAACTCAAATGGGGCTTGACAGATCGCAAGCTACGGTCCTATTCCTCAAATTCAAGCATTCTTCATCTAAGCCGCATCGACCATTGACCATCAACCATTTCCCACAAGCCATTCCCGATCTGCGCGCTTGCGCGCGGATCAGGGTTACTTGACAATCTGGACCAGGAAAATCAAGAGGCTGGCCAGGGCAGCCAGGCCGATGACAACAAACACCACCAGCCACAAATTCCGGTTGCTTTTTCGACGCGTCCCGAAGGGCGAGACGCTTTCGAAAAAAGTCGGATTGATCACCGGCCGTTCCTTATCCACCACCACCTGCGTCATTGAGGCGGTGGACGCCCCGGCGCCTTCATCGGAATCGCCGTTAAACATGAACTCACACGAGCCGACCTGGATCACGTGTTTGGACTTGAGCTCGGCTTCGTCCGTGATCCGTTCAAAGTTCAGAAGGGTTCCGTTGGTGGAATTGAGGTCATGCAGGACATAGCGCTCTCCCCGCTTGGCCACATAGCAATGCTGGGAAGAAACCGCCTCATCCGTAAGCACCAAGTCGTTGATCTGATTCCGGCCAATGGTCATCCGATCCTTGCGGATCTCGAATTTCTGACCCTTGACCGGTCCGGACATGCCCATAAGATAAGCCACGAATACTGCCTCCTGAAAATTTGAATCAGGAGCCAGAATTCAGGAGTCAGAATTCAGAATGAGTAAAGCCGTCTTGGGCATTTTGTTCAATATTCTGTCTTCTGACTACTGCCTTCTGACTACTTGAGGAGTTACAATGGCATGTTTTGACACCCATGTCAATTCCGATTAGCGCGTTCCGATCAACGCGTTTACGCACGGGTCGGGGCGGCGGCTATGCTGTCAGCACCCGCGCCACGCGCGATCCGAGCGCACAGGTGATTTCGTGCGGAATGGTGTCCAAACGCTCCGCCATGGATTCCACGGAATGCGGATCTTCCCGACAATCACTGATAACACAGACCGGGCTGCCCACCACCGCGTCCGGCGCATCCGTCAAATCAATGATCGTCAAATCCATGCTCACACGACCGATGACCGGGATCAGGCGGCCCTGAATACTGACTTGGCCAGCGTTGGACCAACGGCGGTCATATCCATCGGCGTACCCCAGCGGCAACAGACCAATGCGCGTCTTCCGCTGCGCGGCAAACGTGCGACCATAGCCGCAGGTTTCACCCGCCGGGATCCACTTGGTCATAATTATCGGCGCTTCAAGCCGCAACGATGGACGCAGGCGCTCGGAGCCCCGGATATATTTGCCGCCGTATCCATAGAGCGCAATGCCCGGGCGAACCATGTCCAGCCGCGCCTCCGGCAGGTTGAAAATGGCCCCGCTGTTGGCCAGATGGCGGATAGGGATGCGCACGCCGCGCGCCGCAATTCTTTCCAGGACATCCTGGAAGACCACCTGTTGCCGGCGGGCGGAATCCAGGACTTGTTCATCCGCGGAAGCAAAATGGCTATAAATACCTTCCAACTCCAGAAACGGGATCGCGCGCAACGACAGGGCCAGCTCGACCGCGTCGGCGGCAGGACATCCGTTGCGGCCCATGCCGGTATCCACCTTGAGGTGAACACGGGCGACTTTACGCCGATGCGCGGCACGCTGGGCCAGCAGGCGGATTCCTTCCGCACTTACGATGGTTGGACGAATATCCGCTTCCAGTATGGAGTCAATGGTTTCTTCGGTATCATGGACCGCCTCATAAAGTCCCAGCGGACGCAACAGCAGGACCGGTTCACGCACGTCGTGCTTTCTCAGTTCCAGGGCTTCCGCTATCGTGGCCACGCCCCAGAAAGCCAGCCCCATGCCGGCAAGGGCATCGGCCACGAGGGTCGCGCCATGGCCATAGGCATTGGCCTTGACCACGGCGCATAAAGGTGCACCGGCGGCAGCGGCTTTTAACACCTCCACGTTATGCCGCAAGGCGGCGCAACTGATGTAGGCTTTGACGAGATTGGGCATGGCATTCCGACAATATGAGATGTTATGTTGATCCTTCGCGACCGATCACGCTCCGAATCCAATGCTTGACGATGTCTGATACCCCGTCGGCCCACCCCTGGAGATACAGCAGGGTGTCATAACCGAAGACCACCAGCAACGCACCAACCAGCGCGCGCGTAAATAAGGCGCTGGAAGAGAAAAAAAGATAGTAAAACGGATACAAGGGAATCACGATGGAAAGCAATCCGTCAAACATATTGTCCCGCAGGGCCAGCCTAATAATGAACAGGTAAGCGACCGCGATCGCCAGCATGCCGTACCATTTCAAAGTTTCCAGGGGCATGCCCGGCCAGCCGCCGTAAAACCGGATATAAGCTCCTCCCCCCGCCAGCACCAGGAAGACCAGGGCGCTCAGCCAGACTCTCATCGCATGTACTTGAATCCGATGGGCATCACGCGCCAGGCTGGCCGAACGCCACGCCATCAACACAGGCAAGGCGGGCACATTATCCGCCGATCCTGGCGCATCCGTATGGACCGCCTGTTCGCGCGGGCGCGGCGGATCGCGCCGTTTCAGCTTCAAGCCAAGGATCCCGGGCTGCCGTTCCAGAGGGATCATCGCCTGCCCGCAAGCCGGACAGGCCATTACAGGTTCCTCGACAAACTCCGCAACCGTTTGGAGTCGCCCGCAGGCCGGACACTTGAATTGGATATCAGCCATGGGAAATGTGGAATGGTTGATGGTTTCCGCCATAGGCGGACCCGCCTTCGGCGGAAATGGTTAATAGAAAATGGTCAATGTTTAAGGGGAAATGGTCAATAATTGATGCGGCCTGATTGAACACACGACTTTACTCCGTCGGGATCAAGTTGTTTGTCATCAAACATTACCCATTAACCATTGCCCATCATACGCGCGGTTGGTCTGCCGGCTTCGAGGTCGTGTCTACTTTGGCGCTCTCCGGTCTACGATAGGGAATGGCCAGGGTGCCGTTGTAAAACTCGATGACATGTCCTTTTTCCACCATCCAACGCAGGGCATGCAGAATGGCAGCCACTTCCGGCGCAGCCGGCGCGGCTTCCGGATGAAGGAACGATACCAATTTCTGGCGGCTGACACCCGGATGCGCACACAGGCATTCCAGAATCCGGCGAATGCCATCGGCGGCCTGTAAAGGATCAATGGGGTGAGGTATAATCGCCGTGACAAAAGTAGCTTTGCCGGAAGCCTTAAACATGTGAAGCCCCAGATGCCGAAAGGCCGGTTGGATCGAAACCGCCATTTTCAGCGGGAACTGGTTTTCATGCGCCCAAGATTCCTCAACGACCCGGCGAATTTGGGGATCCTCAAGGTCCCGGCAGGCCACGCCCGGCGTGACAAACCGACGCCCTTGCCGAATCAAAGCCGGGGCATAATGCTCCAGGAAATGGGACTCCACCTGGTTGCGACGCTTGAAGATCAACGGCTCGGCCGCGCGCAAGGTTCGATACACAATCTGACGGCAGGCCTCCTTTTTCCACTGCTCGATCAGCGCCGGGTCCGTTTCATTGACAATCTGCCGGCGATAGGCATCCAGCGACATCGAGGCAAACCGTGTGCTATGCAGCTCCATGACCCGCTCATTGAATTCATGATAATTCGGCGGACCCAGCAGTTCGCCCGAAAGCTTACAGCGCGCCACACATATGAACGACCCCTTGGGCGGCTCAACTTGTTTCTCTTCCCGGGCATAAAAAAGATCCATATGCTTGTTCAAGACGTGGGCCACGGCCCGGTTGCGATCCAGGAAAACAACCTTGCATTCGGCACACTGGTAGAGGAAAACCGATTCTGCACCGTCGCCGCCAGGCATCACTTCCTGTTTAACGGCATAAAAATCCGGCTTACTCAAAAAAAGTGTCGCCACTTCAAACAGCGGATAGGCACGGCCCGAGCGGGCCAGCCGGGCAACCAGCGGTTTCAGGCCCCGGCGTTCGGGAATGAAGGTCACTTCGATAGGTGGCGGACGGGTGTCGGGACGCTCTGTGCGATGATCGCTTTCGGAGGGTGAGGGTGTTGACGCCGTGCGGAACGGACGGGGCGGACCCAAGCCGCCACGCCTTTTTCCGCCCGATTCCGGTCCCCTGCGCCGTTGATCGGCATATCCGGATTTATCACCCGGGCGGCGCCGATCTTGATCCCGGCCCCCGTCGCGGTCGCGACCGCGGCCACGCGGGCGATCCTCAAACCGCGCGTAGGGACTCTGATCGGCGGGGCGCCGGGCCCACTCCGGCACAAAATTCAACTCGATGACCATGTCCCCGGGTGTGCTCATGAATCAGGCGGATAGACTGTAGGCTGTAGGCTGTAGACTGTTAGGCCCAGAAATCCTCCTGACTTGCGCGCTTATCCTTTTCTTTCATCGGAGGACGGTTCGGAAGGAGGTGGCAAGGAGGGCGGAGCTCCAAGCTTGGAGGACGGTTGTTGATTATCCATAAGATCATGCGTTAAATCCCTGGCCGCGCGGCGAAATTCCTCCAGGGTTTTTCCCAGGGAACGGGCCATGGCCGGCAATCGTTCCGCTCCAAACAATAACAGGACAACCACCAGGATCAGCAGGATTTCACCCGCCCCCATGGAACTCCCTAAAAAAGCCAGCGGAATCATCATAAGTAATGGTTAATGGATAGTGGCCAACGCTGGCTGCGCCCGCAACCCGGAAAATTAACCACAAAGATCGCATAGAAAACAAGCTTTTTTACCTTTGTGTTCTATGGTACCCCCTCAGTCTTGAGGGTACGACTTTAGCGCTGTCATTCCCGCGACCTTCCTACGCCCACCAAAGCGTGTGCTTCGCGAAGGCGGGAAGCGGGAATCCAGCGTCAGTATTTCCGCCACAGGCGGATCTGCCTATGGCACGAGAATAATTCTGGATTCCCGACTCGTACTGCGTAGCGAAGACGCTTTACTTCGCAGAGTAGCATCAGGTCGGGAATGACAATCAGCCCTCATAACTGAGGGGCTACAACCATTTTCCATCGACCATGATCCGCACGTTTACTGGTTGAAGAGCACGAATTCCGCGCGACGGTTCAAGCTCCAGGCGGCTTCATCATGGCCCATGGCAACAGGCTTTTCCTTGCCATTGCTCTTGGTCTGAACGATGGCGCCGTCAATGCCCAAACCGACCAGGTAGGCGCGTACGGCCAGCGCACGGCGCTCGCCCAGCGACATGTTATACTCGGCGCTACCGCGTTCGTCACAATTGCCTTCCACCAGCGCGCCGGTCCTGGCATTTTTCTTCAAGAAGTCAGCGACCGCTTCGATCTTGGCACGCTGAGTCTCGCTAATTTGGGCGCTATCATAATCGAACAATACGTTTTCAAATTTCACCGACGTAATCACATCCATGCCGCCTTCCGGACGGGAAGAAAGGCCCTGTTCGTTTCCGGCGACACCGCCAATGTTGTCATTGCCGGTTGCTGACGTTTTGGGTTTCCGTTTACACCCCGTTGTACACAGCGCGCAAACCAAAGCCACCACGAGCATCCCGAACCACAGGTTTCTACTCATCCCGCACCTCCTTGTTGTTTAAAAACCCTATTGTTTCGACCAATTTGGGGCAACCCAGTCTCCTCTTTCAGAGTCCGGCAGTAAAGGTAATAAAGAACCGCCCAGAGTGTCAACCATAAAAATCCGTGACCGGTAATTCACCGTCCGCGTGCACACAATGTGCCGCCCATCGGGCGCCCAGGAAGGATCCTCGTAATTAGCGTCCTCCCGTGTAACTTGCTTGAACTCCATCGTGGCCGGATTCATTACAAAAATCTGGTAGCTGCCGATATAACTGCAATACACGATATATCCGTTCGCGCCCCAGTCGGGGTCTACATTCTGCGAGCCATGGCTGGTCAGCCGCCGAGGCTCGCCGCCGGAACGATCCATGACATACAGTTGGGGTGTTCCCTTCATGTCCGAAACAAAGACAATCTGACGCCCGTCGGGAGACCATGCCGGACTGGCCTCGGCCGCGCGGCGGGTGCTTGTCAGGCGCGTGAGATCCCTGCCGTCCAAGTCCTTGATATATAGATCCGGGTTGCCGTCCTTGGAGAGAATCAGCGCCACGGCGCGCCCATCCGGCGAAAAAGCCGCGCTGGAGTTCAGTCCGGGATAATTGGCAATGCACTTGCGGTCGCCCGTATTCAGATTCACCAGGTACACATCAGGGAACTGGGAGCGAAACGAGGTGTACACGAAACGACTGCCATCCGGCGACCATTTTGGAGCCATGCTGATCGTGTTGTCACGGGTTAATTGCCGGAGATTATGCCCATCGGCATCGCACAGATACACTTCCTTTTTGCCGGTGCGGTTGCCGACCATGAGGATGCGCGTGGCGGCCATGCCTTTGCGTCCGGTAAGCGCCAAAACAATATCGTCGGCCATTTTATGGGCCAGTTGGCGGAAATCGCGGTCGGTTTTCGGGTAGGTCTTGCTGAGTAATCTTTCGCGGCTGGCGACATTATAGGCTTCACAGCGGACCTCCAGGCTGGCACCGGCAAGAGTCGCCTCGCCAAGCAACGAGAATTCGGCGCGGCCGCCGACAGTCAGGCTGAACCAGCCGGACGCTTTCAGGTCGGCTTCCAGCGTCTGCCGGAATACGGCCGGAGCACCGTCGGATTGGCCGATAAACCGCGAGATATCCAACACCGAGACTTCGTTCATCGACTTGGTCACCCGCACCTGCGCCAATGCCACTGACAGGACACTGAAAAAGACCAAAGTGAAGCACCCTGCGGCAAGCCACAAGGCTTCTTTGCGGAACCCTGCGAAGCCAGAAACGTTATTTCTCCCCGTAGCAAGCCACAGGGCTTCCTGGCGAAGAAGGGCCAAAATCCATCCCCATCGCTTCATAAGCTTCAAATCCTTTCTATCCAAGTGCTTGAAAAGCCACTATAGCCGGATGGCCGCGCAATGCAAGATTCCGGTTATCCCCCACGGCGGGCGCGTTTCAACCGATGGCGGTATTCCCAGGCGCCGTAATAATACTTGGCAACGAAGCCGTGCCGTATACGATATGACAGGAAATAGGCCCAGCGACTATGCCGGTTGAAGAGGTTGTCCAGGCCCAAGTGCGTCACAAACCCGACGAACAGGCCCAGCGCCACCGGCTGGCGGGTGTCGGGCACGCATAACAGCAGGGCCAGCCAGATCAAGGCAAACTCCCAGGAATGCAGGAACACAAAAATATTTTCCAAAACCTCGAATTCAAAGGCCGCGAAAAAGCGGCGTATTCGCAGATGGCGCCGGGAATTATATAAAAAATCAATGACGTGATCCAAGTCTATGAAGACGCCCATCAGAAAGCAGGCCAAGGCAGCGGCGGATGAGCGTAGCCACCACCAGACCAGCGCACTGACCAGCGCCGAGGCGATCACATGTTTCGACAGTTGCATGCCACCGGGCAAGTTATCAGGTTAGACCAATTGAATCAAGCGCCGGCCAAGTGTGTTTCGATAATATAACCTTGTTTTATTTCTCTCGTATTATATGTTTTGAATGTCATGACAACAGGATCGGAATTAACGCTTGTCCAATCAATTGTCCTGGCGGCAGCACAAGGGGTCACCGAATTTCTGCCGATCAGCAGTTCCGGGCACCTGGTACTCGTTCGCCAGCTGTTCGGCTGGTCCGATGACGGCGGGCTGGTCTTCGACACCGTCCTGCACGCCGGCAGTCTGGCGGCCATTCTGCTTTATTTCTGGCGCACGTGGCGTGATATTGTCACGGGATATTTTAGTTTTTACAATCCGGAACGCTCCGCCGATCGCCGGTTACCCTGGCTATTGATCTTGGCCACCTTGCCGGTCGTGATGGCCGGCCCCCTGCTCAAGCCGTTTCTCGAAAGCGAAGCCATGGCCCGCAACAGTGCTGCCGTAGGTCTGAGCATGGTCGCCACGGCCTTGTTATTCCAGCTCTGCGACCTGCGGTTCCGCCCTTCCGGCAAGCCGATCGGGTTTCACAATGCCCTGCTAATCGGCCTCATGCAAATCGTGGCCCTCCTGCCCGGGGCCTCACGCTCCGGATGGACCACCGCCGGCGGCATCCTGACGGGCCAATCGCGCGAAGCGGCGGTCCGTTTTGCCTTCCTCATGGCCGTTCCCGCCATTGCCGGGGCCATCCTGTTCCAGGCCCGGGATATCCTGCAGATGGGCTATACGCAGATTGAACCGCTGCAGATGCTGATCGCGTTTGCCGTCAGTTTTCTGGTCAGCCTGGGCGCCATTCATTTCTGCCTCGTTTATTTCCGCCGGCATTCGTTGCGCGGTTTCAGTATTTACCTGGGGCTAATCGGCCTGCTGGCGATCGCGCTGTAGACCGGTTTAAGAAAAGAGCTTTACCACGGATGAACACGGATTGACGCGGATACCGGCAGGAAGCAGGGAATCTCTCTTTGTATTAAAAATCATTTTTCTTTATCGGTGTTCATCCGTGTCAATCCGTAGTTTCCGCCATAGGCGGATCCGCCTGAGGAGATTTTATTTTGTCCTATCCATGAATGTCGAAACGGAGCTTTCATCGCCGATTAAGTCTTTACCCAGCCTGCGCATCATACCGTCCGACTGGGACGCGCCATTGGATTTGCCGGCGGTCTTTGGCTATGCACCGCAACGCCTGGAAGTGGACCTGGGGTGCGGCAAAGGACGGTTTTTGGTGGCCCGCGCGGCCGCGCACCCGGCGACATCGTTTTTAGGGTTGGACCGGCAAACGCGGCGGCTGGCCAAAGTGGAGCGCAAAGCACAACGCGCGCAACTGGGCAATATCCGCCTGCTCTATGCCGAGGCCGCTTACGCCGTCACGCATCTTTTGCCGAGAGGTTCGGTCGCCGCCTATTACATTTTTTTCCCCGATCCCTGGCCAAAACGCCGGCATCATCGAAGGCGGCTGTTTGACGCCGC
>Ga0247841_10006592_pt1 | contig 17816 bp, 28 predicted proteins | sample LaCruzMarch2015__2_FD_192410 | JGI IMG/M metagenome (GOLD analysis project Ga0247841, IMG submission 192410) | Freshwater microbial communities from meromictic Lake La Cruz, Castile-La Mancha, Spain - LaCruzMarch2015_18m | ecosystem: Environmental > Aquatic > Freshwater > Lake | place: Spain... | reverse complement strand
GTCATGTGCGGGTGCGGGTGTTCAACTCGACGCAGTACGAGTGGCTTCGCACCTACGTCAAGACGCCGATCTACGTCGTACAGGATGGGGCGGTCTATGTCGGGGCGACGTACCGGGAACTGAAGGCTGGTGAGAAATGAGCGAGAAGAAGCAAGGGCCGAAGTGCAAGGCGGTAACACGCTACTGGCTGGAATTCTACGGGCATGACAAATTCGGTATCTGTACTCTCTGTGGGAATTCCGGGATCATCGACACGACAAAGACTGCGGTTACAGCAGCGGGGATTCATGTCGGTCGTAAGAACTACTGCATCTGCCCGAATGGGCAATGGGAGAGGAAGGCAGCCATGAAGAAGGCGGTGAAAGATGATGCCCCAGGAAGCCAAGGATAGTTTGGACAAGATGGGAGTCACGGCTCCGGCGGGTCTGGATGGTCGCTTCAAGATCGTTCGGTCCCCGGCCAAGCGTGACTTGGCTTCCTTCGTCAAGGCGGTGAAAACCCTGGGAGCATGGTCGACAGCGATCCGAGATTCAGATCGAGTCATGGTTGAGTGCGGATATGCGGCAGACGAACTGGTTTTCAAGTTGTCGAAGGAAGGTGGGAAATGAGTCGGTCTAAGAACAGTCGTCGTGGTAGTCGCAACCATGGAAGTCCCGGAATGGGTCTAGGTCGTGAGAGGGGAACCAGGAAACAAGCAGGTTTTGATCCTGCTTGTTTTGTGGGAAAGAAGATTCTTCGGAAATCGGAGCGTGCTGCTCGTCGGCGTATGGACGTGAATAGCCTGAAGGAAGGTGTGGAATGAGTCAGGATGGCGGAGTGCCGGACTTGGTGGACGTTCAGGTCGAGGACCCGCATGTCAAGGTCGGGGATGGGATGATCTCGAATGGTGAGACCTTCATCATCGGTCAGATCGCTGTTGTGGGGGAAAGTCCCAAGTTCGATGTGGTGTTCTTCGACACGCACGGCAAGGAACAGGGTCGTTTGCATCTCGTGGAGCAGAGATGAACGGAATAAGAGACAGAAACGGATTCCCACAATTATGGATCATCGTGGACAAGCGGGGTGAGGTTTGGGCAAATCGTTCTTCTGCCCGGAGCATCATCAACCGACTGAAGAAAAGAATGACCAAGGAAGTTTGGGACACCTGGAAGTTCCGGGTTGTCGGATACCAGAGACTGCCGCAGTATGCACCAGCGAGGAAGACATGGAAATCATAAGGATCAAGCGTCGAGGGTCGGACGGCCGCTGGAAGTGGCTCCACATGAACATGGGCATACAGCCATCCTGGGGATGTCGGAATAGTGCGACCACCTTCGAGTTGCAGAACAAACTGGCTCTGACTCGGGCCTTGGACATCCTGAACGAGCAGGGTCAGCGAGAGGGGATCGAAATTGTTCCGGGAGTTCTACGCTAGGACTCTTGCCAGATGGGTATAATGTCAAGGAGGAAGCCGGGATGAAGTTGTACACGGGAGAGTTGGTGACGTGGTCGGACTCGGTGAAGGGTAGCGGCAGGAACAAGGGGAAGGACTTTCCCAGGACCTTCCGTGGAAAGGTGTACCTGGTGGTCCTGGCTAACACTCAGCCGTTCGAGCATGTTCCGGATGGGTATCGGCTGGCTCCCTACAGTTTCAAGGGGCGCATCATGAGGACCCACGAATCGTATGTGGTTGCCGTCGGGAACGATCTACATTGGCCTCCGGCGAACGCCTTGCACAAGGTTGACGAGGCGAAGGAACTGGCGGAGGCGATGTCCAGGTATGTCAACGGTATCGGAAACCCGGTCGAGGACGTGGTTGAACATCTTTCCCAGGATCATCGGACTCTGCAACAGGGGATCACGAAGTTCTGTGTGGCGTGGCTGGAACGTTGCGCCCATAAGCACCTGGATGGTGACTTCGATCTGCGGAACCAGGCGAGTGCGGAGTTGGGGGCGAAGTTCATCGAGAGGATGACTTCACAGGAGAGGGCGATGCCCTTCATCTAATGTCAGACATCGGTCCAATCGAGCAGGCATTGCGGAAGGAACATCTGGCCGAATTCATCCGCAACTTCGGGGAACCGATCACCGAGGATCAGGCGTTGTGTCAGAAGGACTTCAAGGAATCCTTCGATGCGTTTGTCATTAGTCAGACATCTGAAGTATTCTGGTCTGTCTGGAGTGAGCGGTGGATTTACTGGTTCAAGAGGCATCTGGGGATATGAAGAAAGGTAACATTCAGTTTCTGTCTCCACCGGAATCTCCCTTCCCGGCGGAGTTTCATGAGCGGCTCAAGAGCAACATTCTTGGGATGATGGGTATCCCGAAGGATTTTCTGTCCGTATCCGGTCGTTCAACCGGTAATGTCAGGGTGGAGGAAGCCATGATTGAGCGGCGGATAAAGAACGGGGACGAACTGGACGGCACAGTGGTCGTCTGGGAGAAGTTCGAGTGTGATTGTGGATGTCGGTGGACCCAGGTCAAGGGTCACACGGCGACGCACAAGGACTGCGATCCCTGCGACTACAGCGGTTGCGACAAGGGTCACGTGATCCACAAGGTCGGCGAGACGAGTGACCGGGATGAGGCGTCGGCCTGGTATCGGAACACTCACGAGGAGAAGCGGGGATGAAGAAGGATGTCAAGTTACCTCCGACCGAGTACAGCAACGCCATGAATCTGATTTACAGGGACTGGGACTTCTCCGACTGGGAGCAGTCGAAGGAATGGCGTCTGTGGAATGCCGGAAGAGCGTCGGCGTTACATGATGTGTCTGTTGAGTCTCGACAGGCAGCCGAGGATTGCGACAAGAAAGCGAGACTATGAGAAGGTCTGAACTACAGGACAGGATGAGTGGCGAAGAGATCGTCAAGTGTGCTTGCGGTCTTCCCATGAGGAAGAAGAACTGGGCAGATCACTGGCTGACCTGTCACATCGGCTCAGAAATGGATGTGACCGAAGAGGATCGGGATATGGTTCTGGCATCCGAAGGTCGTGCCTTCCTGCGGGATCAGGAACATCGTGAATGGCTTCGAAATCGGGATGAACAGATCTCTGCCAGAAAGATGGATCTCTTCGGGAGGGCAATCGCATGAGCATCGGCATGACGAACGGCCGTATCCCGAAGCGAGTGACGGCATATCTTCGCCCGGAGGAAGAGATTCTGGGAGCAGGTCGTCCCAGGAATTCCTGGACGTTCCCTCCCAATCAGCGGGAGACGGCGGGCTTCGCCAAGACCAGGGCGAGTGCGGCTTTCGTGGTGCCTTCCGACAGCGAGGCATTCAACAAGTCGGGCCTGAAGTGGGCGATGGAAGGTCGGACGAAGCCGTCCCAGGGCGTCAATCGGATCGAGGTCGAGAACAAGCCGTTCACGAATCTGCGGTGGGTGGGCATCGATTCCCGGATGGAAGGCGGCGTGGCGTCGCAGAAACTGAAGGATACGCCAGCGATCCCGGAGAAGGACTTGAAGGTTGGGACCATCTACAAGGATCGTCGGGGGAAAGATGTTGTACTCCTGGGGCGTGGCGACACGAAGGGGAAGAAGTTTCTCATGATGGAAGTCTACGCCGGGTATCATCGAGGGGACAATCAACAGCAGGTGAATGAAAGTATTGCCCAGCTTGCCAAGAGCAATGTCTATCCGAATTGGCTTCTGTCGGGTTCAATGACGGTGGTGCAGGAGACGGGGACGGTCAAGGTCCCGGATGATCTGATAGAGCGGTTCGTCAAGAAGATGAGGTCTTGGATATGAAGATCACCAACAAGACCCGTGTCAACACCAAACAACTTGGTGCTCTCATTCGAGCAACTGCGGCGAGAGAGTATCTCTCCCCAGAGCAGATTGATCGGCTTCAGGTGCGGATCGTTTATCGGAAGCGCACGCACGCTCGTCCGGACACTCATCCTGGCGGATATGCCTACTACAACTCTTCCGTCTTCAGTCTGAGTTTTGTTCGGGGCATCAACCCGGACCCATTCGGTACGGCTCGGGTCATCGCTCACGAGATCGCACACTGTCGGGGACTGCATCATCGGGACATGAACAATGCCCGGTATGGCTGGAAGCCTGGATGGGAAGAGTTCTACTCCTGGGCGGCGGAGTACAAGTTGGAGATGCGGCCGGAGCCGGGTTCGGTGAAGCCGACGGTTGTCGAGGCGGTGTCGGAGAACATCGAGAAGTGTCAGAAGGCGTTGGAACGCTGGAAGAGCAAGCAGAAGATGGCGACCACGAAGATCAAGAAGTGGAACGCCCGGTTGAAGTACTACGAGAAGCGGCTGGCGGCGAAGACACCGTCGACTTCGGAGCAGGTGGAGGCGGCACATGTCTAGGCTGGTGGTATTGCTAAGAGGCATTCCCGGAAGTGGAAAGTCCACGCACGTCAAGGAAATCCTTCATCGGTGTGCTGTCAATGGGCTGTTGGTTCAGCATACTGTCGTGTGCAGTGCGGATGACTACTTCAACGTCCAGGTCGGTCCGGGGAAGTGGGAGTATCGCTTCGATCCGACGAAACTGCCTATCGCTCACAATCGGTGCTTCGCCAAGTTCGTGGATGCCCTGTACGACGATGATGTGAAGGTCGTGATCGTGGATAACACGTTCATCCATCAATGGGAGATGCAGAACTACATGAAGATGGCGAACATACTGGATTGGGAACTGGAAATCCACGAGTTGCAGGTGAACACGGTCGAGGCGTTGAATCGGTGTGTGGGTCGGAACATCCACGGGGTCCCAGCGGACATCATTGCTCGGATGGCGATGGAGTTCGAGCCGTATGGGATGGGGAATGTCAAGGTGTTCCCGGTCAAGTGAGGACACAATGAAGACGGCAGTGCTGACGCATACGCACAAGTTCGGGCATGACACCTACATTTCCTGGGTTGGCAATCGGGCGACGATGGATGATTCGGATGCCATCATCCAGGCGATGATCAAGGAACATCACATCAACTACGAGAAGACGACATCGGAGCAGGATGCGATGGGGGATGGAGAGGACCTGGAACTTCGGATGTATGAGCGAGGCGAGTTGGGGGTCATCCCGATAGGGTTTCCAAAGCGGAGCATCAGTTCGGGGGTCTGGCGGTTCTCCAGTGAGGGAGGGGAAGTCACCACGTCTCGTCTGGGGGTGCTGGAAGGCTCCAAGCGGGTCTGTGATGTTTCGGCCTTCTCAAAGACAAGGGAGGAAGTCCAGGCGAATGGCAGGGCATTGGCGGCGGTTCCCGAGATGCTGGACGCTCTGGAGTCGGCACAACTCTACTTTGAGGTGGGGAGCAAGGTGATTTCCAAGCGACAGGTGCAGGAGAAGGTGGGTCTGGCGCTCAAGAAGGCAGTCTCGTAGAAGATTCTGACCGTATCCGGGAGTCAGATCGGTAATGTAGGGGTGTACAGGGATCAACAACCAAAACGGAGATGGGATATGACAGCGACGCAATTCGGGGTCAATGTGTGGTGGACGCTCCCGGAGACATCGGTGGATGGCATTCGGGCGCAGACGATTCTTCAGAAGCACGGGTTCGATGCGAAGGACCTGAAACTTCCGACACGTCAGGCGGAGGTCTCTCGGGCGGCTTATTCGTTCCAGGATCGCCGGAGCAAGAGCAATCGGCGGGTGACGGAGAAGGCCGTGGACACCGGAAGCAATGTCACCTACGGCATTCTCGACCGGGAGCAGGAAGGCGAGCAGGTTGCCTTCGCTCAGCACACCACGGTTCGTCTGGACAAGAGCACGGGCGAGGTTCAGGTTCAGGGGGTTCTGTCGGACGCCTTCCAGAAGTCCCTGGCCGAGTTCAAGGGGAAGATCACGGATGAGGATCTCCGCTACTTCCTTCGCAACGTCATTCGTATGAGTTATGGCGTGGCGAAGCGGCCGTCGGGCGGCATCTACTTCGTTCCGGCGAAATTCGCAGGGATCATCGAGCAGGCGCAGGCGGTGATCGCCGAGTTCAACGGTGGCGCTCGCATCTACGTCGAGCGGGTGATGGACGGCTTCGAGGAACGCCAGAATGTGTGGGAGTCGGTCGAGGCCGATGTCGAATCCCGTCTGGCGACGACCGTGGCGGCAATCGGGCGGATCGAACGTCGGGTGTCTGCGGTCAAGGGGAAACAGCAGGACATCGAGGAAGCGGCTGAACTGATGAAGGTCTATCAGCAACTCCTGGGCGAAGAGGCCAAGTATGAGGGTCTCGCCGAGAAGATCGAGGACGCCGTTCGGATGGTCACGGAGAAACTCGCAGTCCTTCAGCCGACAGTTCCTGTGTCTGCGGCACCGGCACCGGAAGCGAAGAAGGTCACGGCAAAGAAGACTGGGACCGGCGGATCGACGGTGGTCGAGGCGGCAGTCAAGGTTCTCAAGCAGGTCGGGAAGCCGATGAGTTACCGGGAGATCATGGACGAGGCGGTTAAGCAGGGTCTCTACGAGGCGACCTGCGCCGCTCCGTACGAGAGTTTCATCTCGGGGCTGACCAAGGCTCTCAGCAAGGGCGAGAGTCGTGTGAAGCGGGTGGCTCGTGGGGTCTATCAGACCGCCGCCTAAAGCGGGAATGACAAACACCAGCATCGGGGTCCGTATCCCGGTGCTGGTTCGGTAATGTAGGATCAGGAGAACATCATGGACAAGCAAGCATTGGCGGCACGGATTCCGGAACTGGCAGGTACGATTCAGTACCACGCCAACCTGTACTACAACAAGCAGAATGGCAAGTTGAAGGACGACGCCATCACCGATGCAGAATATGATGCGATGGTTGATGAACTGAAAACGCTCATCTCGGAACTCGAACGTGTCGATCCATCCGCTCCGGAGATCGGCCAGGGCAAGGAAGTTCTCAACAACATCGGAGCGGTTCCGTCCTACGGTCGCAAGGTCACACACTCGCAGAAGATGGGTTCGCTGGAGAAGGCGACGACAGTGGCCGAGATTCAGGCGTGGTACAAGAAGTACGCAACCAATGGTGGCAAGATCGTCGTGATGCCGAAGGTCGATGGATGTGCCAGTCGGCTCGACTATAGCGACGGTCCGTTGGTTGAGGCGGCGACTCGTGGCGATGGCACGGTCGGTCAGGATGTGACGGACAATGTGCGGGCGACCAAGAGCATCCCGAAGAGCATCGGCAATGGCAAGACAGTCGAAGTTCGGGCCGAAGTCATCATGGCTCGTTCAGTCTTTCGTCGGCTCATCGCCAGCGGCGTCAAGGGTGCCAATCCCAGGAATCTCGGTACTGGCAGTCTCATGGCTCAGGACCCGCAAGAGACAGCCAGCCGGGATCTCAGCATTCTCGCATATGACGTGGTCGGCGCTCCTCGATTCAAGACCGAGAGTGAGAAGCGGGCATGGATGGTGACGAACCTGAATGGAATCCCTCTGGCGGATATGCAGGTCATCGACATCGAGCAGTTCGAGGCACTGGCTCTCGAATGGGAAGCCAAGCGTCCGAACCTGGACTACGAGATCGACGGACTGGTGGTGTCGCTGGATTCCATCGACGATCAGGAAGAGGCGGGATGGACGGAGAGCGGGAAGTGTCCGCTCGGGAAGATCGCCTTCAAGTTCAAGCCGGAACAGAAGACTGCGAAGGTTCTCGGGATCGACTGGCAGGTAGGCCGCACCGGGAAACTGACTCCGATGGCACGCATCGAGCCGACATTGCTGGCAGGTTCGACCATCCGCAACATCACGCTTTACAATGCGAACAATGTCGTGATCTTGGAGATCGCCGTTGGTGACGAAGTGCTGATCGAGAAGGGCGGAGATATCATTCCGCAGGTCGTGCGAGTCACCAGTCGTCCGGCAGACCGGGATTCGAATGTCTTCGTGACGGAATGTCCGTCCTGTGGCGGCAAAGTCTTCGCTGACGATCAGAAGGTCAATCTCTGGTGCGAGAATGTTTCCTGTCCGGCACAGTTGGAGCGTCGGGTGCTTCACTGGATCAAGACGCTGGACATCCTGGGGGTTGGAGCGGGCATCGTCGGTGAACTCTGTTCGCAGGGTTTCGTCAAGGATGTCCCGGATCTCTACTTCCTGACGGAAGAGCAACTCGTGTCGGCGACCGGCGGGAAGTCTTCGGCGCAGAAGGCGCAGAAGGCCATTCTGGAGAAGTCCGATATTCCTCTGGCTGTCTTCCTGGATGCTCTCGGAATTGACGGACTGGGAACGACCACCTCGAAGGAAGTGGCGAAGAAGTATGGCACACTGGGCGATGTGTTGCATGCCACGGTCGACGAACTGGATGCAATGCCTGATATCGGACCGCTGACTGCGAAGAAGATCGTGGATGGTCTGGCGGCATTCCTGGAGATGATCGACCGGCTCGTGAAGGTTCTGGATGTGCAGAGTGTGGTCGTCAAGAGCGGGCCTCTGTCGGGCATGTCGTTCGTTCTGACCGGGGCGATGAGCAAGCCTCGCAAGGAGATCGAGGCAGCCATCGAGGCGGCTGGAGGCGAGAACAAGAGCAGCGTCGGAAAGGGCGTGACCTATCTCGTTCAGGCCGATCCAACCAGCACCTCCGGCAAGACGGAGAAGGCGAAGAAGGTCGGGACGCAGGTCATCAGCGAGGATCGGCTCTGGGAAATGATGAAGTAATCTTCCGTACTGGAAATGGGAATCGGTAATGTAAGGGAGACGGGATAACCAAACAACTTCGGGCGATGATCCCCATCCCACTGATTTGTAGAATCCCGCAGAGGGATGGGGGTAGCTTCTTCAGGGAACCAGATCGTGAACATCAACAAACTACCGGATGCAGACAAGGCTCGGCTGATCTCTGCCTGGATTAAATCCAGAGATGCGGCCGGCAAGTGGTTGATGTTGGACATGCGAAAGATCAAGAGGCCAAAATGAACGAGAAACTGCCAGGGTTGTTTTTATGCAATGTTCGTCCAATGACACAGGACGAGTCGAAACTCTTCCTGACTATCACGATGATGGAGAATAAGGGTGGAGACGCACTGAAAGATGTGGACAAGACCCTTCGTGAGAAGGAGGTCTTCCCGTATATGGTGATGGTCTCCAGGCTGGAAGCGTTCAAGCAGGCTTTCAGTCCGACACTGGACATTGGGATCGGGCCGCAGGTGTTCTGTGCGCTGGTCTCAGACCGTCCGGGGAAGGTCGTGATGTGGGCGCATACGCTCAATGAGATCTTCGTCCGTCTTGGACGCCAGATAAATCTGTCGGATTGGACTTTTGAGAGGCTCAGGCGGCTCTACAGAGCATTCCAGGGACACCCCAGGCATCCAGGCGGGTGGTCATCTGCAAGGACGACTGCGGGGATTGTGGGCTGACCAAGGGCCAGGAGTACCCGGTCCTTGGATATCCGGATGGGATGATTCGAGTGAAGGATGATCGTGGGGAGGAACGGGACTACTTCCCCGAGCGTTTCTTCGCTATCCCAGGGCTTTCAGGGGCTGTTGAAAAGTGAAGAAAAATCTGCAAGGTTTGACACTGGATGGGTATAATGGGACACAAACAAAGCACCAAAAGGTGCGGAAGGAAGCCGGGATGAAAGTGGAAGTGAGTGACGTTGTGATGACTCGTTGGGATGACTCGGTGCGACCGATCAAGGCGGTGGTGCTGGAGGAGTGGCGTGGTCATCGTGGGATGAAGTACAAGGTGCAGATGAAGGACGGAACCTTCGAGGAGATCTCGGAGGATCAGATCATCCGGAAGGCTGGGAGGGGCTGATGTCTGCTGGGACGACGTTGGAGTCTGGGATGCGTGTGTCGGTGTTTGATCACCGACTGTACAGGGACGATCAGAGTACGCCGCTGGCTGTGACGATGCAGCCAGCGGTGATTGTTCGTCGGTATCGGAAGCAGGGGTCCGAGTTGGTGGATGTCAGGTTTGACCGGGACGGGATGGTGTCCAAGGGTCATTTCGCCAACATGGTGAAGCATTTGGTGTTAGATTCTTCCGTATCGGCGGACGAGATCGGTAATGTCTTGGAGACGATGCGTGGAGTTGATATTAATTTGGTGAGTGACCCATTTATTCCAGTCTTGATGCGGGACAAGTCGCACCGGAAGGTGTCGTTGTCTCAGGCATTTGAGCAGGCCGAGAACATTTTCACCATTGATGGTCCCATGCATGTTCGGGCGTCGGTGGTGTCTCTTTTGGCAGGCATCTCTCAGGTGACACAGGGGGCATTTGAACAGACGGAATGGTCAGTCCGAAGGTCAAGGATTATTCCAGATGTCGTGGCGTATCTTGAGAAGAACAAGCATCTTTTTGATCTACATGGTGCCAAGCCATTCTTACAGCAACCTCTGATAGTCGATTTCAAGCGTCGGCCGGGTGGGTATCTCGATCTTGAACGTCCATCTGGAGACAAGACGATTCATTTTGATCATGATGCTGTTGGTTTTTGTCCGGACGATCAGGCGGCGGCTCTTGATCTGCTTGTGATGCAGTATTTTCGGTCAGGGTGTATCTATCGTCAACGAGACCCGTGGACTAAAGAATTGATCCCGTCCAACCAGCAACCACCGTTGACGAATCGTCTCGTGGTGGTCGTCGAGGGAGATTGCCTGCTTGACACAATCTGGTATCACACCTTTCCGAGAGACAGACTGGGCAATCTTAAGGTGGACAAACCATTCTGGGAGAGGACCTTTGGATGTCGTGCGGATTATGAACAGTATTGCAAAGAGTCATATTTTGGGTGTTTGCTTCCTGTCCCGTTTGCGGTCTATCTCCATAAAAGTGGAGAGATAAGTGAGTCGGAAACTTTGTCGGTGTCGAAAGGGCAGAAATCTCTCTGGAAACAAGCCAGACATCCGATGGTGATTGATTTTCAAATCAAGGATGTCAAGAAGTCTCCTCGAAAGAAGTCGAAGGAGTCGAAGTTGTATTTTCAGAGCCTCAATGATCGGCAGGAAGTTTGGCGTCAGCTTGGGGCCACACTGGCAGCCATCGGGAAAGATCGCAGGGGGTTTGTCTGGGCGATGAGGCCGGCAGAACAAGGCCAGGGGAATATCTATTTGTATGTGGGAGGTGTTGTGAGTGTGGGTGAGGGAATTTACGGATTCCCGGAGTCGGTCTTCTGCATCGAAAAGATCATGCGGACAGATGGAGATCAACAGAGGTGGGTTGATACCTACGTTAATCTATTTGGGGAAGCGGCCTATTATCTGTCTGTGCTGAAAAAAGGAATCGAGTTGTATTCCGCCGTTCTAAAGAATGCAAGTAGGGACAAAGCAAGGGTGATGTTCACACAGGCCGAAAGAATGTATTGGTCCAGGATGAGTTTACATCGGGCAACTGCCTGGGATGTATCTGGAAGTCCTGATCAAGTTTTGGAAAAGGTTCGGAAGTGGACTGGATTGTGTCGGGGGGAATCTCTAAGGGTGTATGACACTCTCACGGAGATTCGTCCTGGGAATTCGGCAGAGGCATACGGGCGTGGCCGGTCAGCATGGAAGGATGACTCCAATGAGTGATCTGTGGAAATCAGCGGCATTGAATGCAAGTCGATTGGTCGGAAGAATTTCCGGGATGATTGAATCGGGAGATCGGGGATCATTGGCGGCACTGAGAAAGGGAGGCGATGCGGCATATCACATCGTGTTCCCGTTGATCGGAGAGACTGATAATCGGTCGCATACCGAAAATGTCGGATTACTGATTGCTCAGGCGCTCGGAATCATGCGAAGGCATCATCCCAGATTTGGGAATTTCGGTCGTTCCATGCGTTCTATGTGGCTGTCAAAGGACAAGACGGATGGGGTGAAGAATCGTGCCAATCGGATTATTAGATCAAGAGACAGAAAGACGCTTGAGCGTGAGGTGACTTCCATGGTTCGCTGGATGGCTGCCAGCAACATTCGGATTGATTTCTTTCAGTTGTACATGGATGTGTATTTCTGGAACGAGAGGATCGCACGGACGTGGGCATCCACGTTTTACGAGGAGGATGTATGAGTCTGTATATGGCCAGAGTGGTGGTCTTGGATACAGACCAGTCCTGGATGGAACTACATGAGAATCCAAACGCCTGGAAGGGGCTGTTATGGAGGATTTTCTCTCATCTTGGATTGCCAGAGAACGAAGGGGGATATGTTTTCCGGGAGACATTCAAGATGGATTGTGTGGATTTTTTCGTGCTATCTCCTCATAGGCCGGACGTGATGGCTTATGGTCGGCGGCCGATCAAGGTGGACATGAAGGAGGTTGGTGTCGGGGCATTTCCCTGTGGTTCCAGATTTCGCTTCGTGTCTCGGTTTTGTCCTACAAGGAAGTCTGACGGAAAACGGATGAAGATCATGGAGGAGGAAGTCCCGGCATGGTTGGGGAAACAAATGGCCGGTGCGGCAACAGTGCAGGAGTGCGTGGTAGTTGACAGGGGATATCAGGAAGCACGGAAGGGTGAGCAGATCATTGGGCATAGTTGGGTTGATGTCGAGGGAGTTTTGGAGGTCGTCGATTCGGGATTATTCATTGACAAGTTAGGATCGGGTGTTGGTCGGGGTAAACGTTATGGATTCGGCTTGATTGTGCCTCGCAGTCGGGTATAGCCGGATTCCAAGGAGATTCGAGATGAAGAAGGTCGAACAGGGGAATGTCATGCAGGCAAGCACAAAGGAGGACCTCGCTATGGGTGAGACAAATCAAAAGAAAGGACCAGCATTTCTCGGATTGAGTGTGCTGCGTGCGATGGGGGTGTCAAATCCCAATCGTGGGGAAGATGGAAGCCCGAAGTCCGTGATGTTCGGTGGAGGGAAGCGGATGCGGTGGTCATCGCAGGCCGAGATGGCTTGTGCCGAGAATCTTCTTCGGACAGATCCGAGGTTCGCTGAAGTCCGGAAGTATTTTCAAGAGGACCTGACAATGAAGATTGCGGAATCGGTTGCGGGGAAACTCGTGACGCTCGGAGTTGATTCCAAGCAGGCCGAAGAGTGGGCTGCCGAATTCGACTCCGTGGTCTTTCGCAAGTCGTCGAACTCGAAGAAGAATCAGGCAAAGGACCAGGCGAAGAAGGAAATTGATGGTGAGGTTCTCAAGAATCTCGCCGCAGCCATCTTCGAGGCCAAGGGGAGCTTCGACGAAAAGGAGTTGAAGGTGAAGGTTCCGAAGGGTGGTGCTTTCTCCGAGAAATCTCTGGCCGATCTGACGGAAGCCGTAGTCGTCTGTGGGGCAGAGCAGGAAGAGGCTGTCAAAATGGTGGCCGACTTTTACAAGAATCGTGGTGGGGAGCCGATTGGCAAACCTGCTCTGTTTCGGATCTCGCAGAGCGAATTGAACTGGATTGCCAGCAAGATTCTGGAGACGAAGTCGGGGACATTCGGAGTCTCACAGGACAGGGCAATTGACATGCTGAATGAGATGCTGTCACAGAAGCGGTCGGACGGACTACTCTCGGAGTTGCTAGGACGGATGAATGCCTGCACTTCGTATCAGCAGGACGGCAAGATGTACATCACGCATGCTATTGGCACAGCCCCATCTGAGGCGGAGGATGACTACTTCACCGGGTTTGACCGGCTGGCAGATGGCCGGAATGCGGCACACATTGGGAGCAAGGAGTTCTCAGCCCCAGTGATGTATCAGTGCTACGTCATTGAGATGCGGAACCTGTTCGATGGTTACATTCTCAGTGAGGACATCAAGAGGAAGATCGTTTCGATGGTCATTCGGGTCTTGATGGATGCCGTTCCTCAAGGTTGTCATGCGAAGATGTTTAGCAACACGGAAGTCTCGTATGCCAACGCTATCGCCTGGGATGCGAACCCCAGGACTTTGGTGAATGCCTTTCAAGAGAATGACGATGCTCGTCTCAGTGCGGCCATCGAGGCTCTCAAGCAGCATACCAAGAACATGCTGACCTCCTATGCTGATGATGGCGGTGCGAAACAGATTGCCGAGTTTTCCTTCGGGCAGGACTCGACGGTGAAGTTCGCCAACGAGGTGGCCAATGTCTTCATCTGAAAAGTGGATGGTGTTGCGGCTGGCTGGTCCCATGATGTCATGGAGGCTGGCTGGCCGCAAAGGCACCAAGATGACATATGACCATCCGACACTTTCGGCGATGGTCGGAATGATCATGAGTGCCTTGGGCGGGGAGAGACAAGACATTAAGATGACTGCGGAGATTGCATCGAGTCTCCGTATGACATCCTTTAATTTGAGTCGTCCGGGGGATGGGGCACTTCTGGAAGACTTCCAGACGGTGGGTCGGGGAATGGGAGGGAGTGCGTCGGATGATTCTGGTGTCCCATTCACGGCCAAACTGAATGATAAGGGCGAGTGGGAGAGGGGAAGAAAGAAGATCATCACGAGGAGATACTATCTCTCGGACGGGAGATTTCTCGTGATGCTTTCGGGATTTGCCGACAAGATTGATCGGTACTGGGAGGCGATTCGTCGACCGCAGCATCCGTTGTTTCTTGGGACACACTGTTGTCTATGTTCCGAGCGGATCGATATGGGAGTATATGAGAGCGAGGAAGCGGCGATGGAAGCGATCTCGATTGAGGCCAAAAGTCTCGGTCTAAAGACGATCAATCGTGAGGCGGATGTCGATGATGTGAGTCAGGCCAACAATACTCTTCCAGACTACCCTATCCAGTTCGGATTGGCGACGGGAGGATATGGTCGTCGTCCGGTTCGTGATGATATCCTCGAAGTGTGAGAAGTATTATGAAGGTGAAGCTACCAGGTGCGATCTCGGCTCGTCCAGTGATACGTTGGCAGGATTGTGTCGCTAAGACATTCACCGTCAATGGAGTTCGGAAGCCTGGGATGTCGGTCTATTGTCATTCTATGGCTGTGGCCTATGTCTGCCGTGAACTCTATCTCAGATTGCCACGTTCTTCTCGAATTCTCATTTTAGCAGACTATGTTTTTTGGGCTGCGGTTCATGATGTCGGTAAGATTTCGCCAGGATTCCAGTACGGGCGTATTCTTGGATTAGTGGTTCCAGAACTGATTGATCATTCGGAAATATCCGAGGCATGTCTGGTGGCGATTTTCCCTGTCTTGGTCCCATTCGAGATCCCAAGGATGGTGGGTGGGCATCACGGGAGATGGCATGTCGATTCGCCACTCCCGGTGGATCGGGCAACTTATGGGGGTCCGGAATGGCAAGATGAACGTCAGAAGTTTGTTGATGTGATGATTAGTAAGTTTGGCATGCCGAGTCAGAAGCCAGGATTTGTGAATTCTTTACATCTGAACATGACATTGGCTCTAATCTCTGTGGCTGACTGGATCGCATCTGATGAGCAAAACTTCGATCCATCCAGGGAATACACGGAGGAAGAGATCAAGACGATGGCGTCGGGAATCGTTGCGAAGATGGGATGGGATGGATTTACAGCGAAGAAGGGACTGAAGTTCATTGAAGTGTTCCCTAAAATCTCGGTACCGAATAAGATTCAATTGGCGATTGACAAGATCGTCAAGGGTCCTGGAGTGTATATCGTGGAGGCGGCAACTGGAGACGGGAAGACCGAGACGGCTCTTTGGGCTGCCTATCAGATGATGGCAAAAAAGAAGATGCATGGGATGTACTTTGCCATGCCCACTCGTTTGACAAGCAACTGCATTCATCAGAGAGTCGTGACGTGGGCGGGAAACATCTGCAAACGGGGACGTTATCCGAGACTAATCCATGGTCAGGTTGACTATAAGAATCTTCCGGCAAGTGGACAGTTGGCTCCAAGCGGTCGTTGGTTCAGTTCCAATCGCCGGGCGATCCTGGAGAGCATTGGAGTGGGAACAGTCGATCAGGCTCTGCTGGCGGTGATGAATGTCAAATACCACTATATCCGGTTGGCGGGGCTTATGGGCAAGGTGGTCATTCTGGACGAAGTTCACTCGTATGATGCTTATACTGGGTCATTGCTGGTCGGGCTTGTCAAGGAACTGCGGGCGGCGAAATGCGTGGTCATCATTCTTTCTGCGACATTGACCAGAGAGGCAAAGGCGAAGTTGCTGGATGTTGGGATTGAGAAAGTGCCGAGAGGCGGTTATCCGATGATCACCTCACGGATCGGCCGGAAAATCTCGACGATGTCTTTCCGGAAAACACCCAGTAAGATTTTCGATCTTAAGTATGTTCATTCCGAACCGTTTTCAGATGTTGTCAAGATGGCGCAAAACGGAGCAAATGTTGTGTGGTTTGAGAACTCCGTGAATGAGGGTGTGGGAGTGTATCGCAAACTCAAGCACTCATTGCCCAACATCCCGGTGGGGTTGCTTCATTCCAGATTTGTCATGCCGAGAAGGAGCGAAATCGAAAAGCATTGGATGAACATGTTGGGGCCGAATGCTGTGAATCGGCCGAAGGGATGTGTATTGGTTGTCACACAAATCGGTGAACAGTCTCTGGATATCGACTTTGATGTGCTCGTCTCCAGGCTCGCCCCGAGTGACTTTCTCATTCAACGCATGGGAAGAATTTGGAGACATAGTGGCAGACAGCGGCCGGCATGGTTGTCTCGTCCGTTGGCTTATATCATCGGGCCTGACTTGTCGAAGATGGAAGACAAGGACACAATCTTGGATCGGCTTGGGGTTTCATCTCTCATTTATTCGCCGTTTACTCTTGTCAGGTCTGCGGAGGTTTGGAGTGGAATGTCATCGGTGAGTTTGCCAACACAAACAAGAACACTGTTGGAGAAGACATATCGCAAGGCGAAACGGAGTGATCCGGCATGGATGAGGATGGCCTACATCAATCTTCTGGCAAACAATGGAACGAAGGAGTTCCAGGCTTTCAATGCGATGAGTTGGCACTTGCTGTCCACCGAGGAAGAAGATGATCGGGACATTGACGATGTGGAAAGTTTACCAACTCGTAGGGAGAGTGTGCCGACGCAACAGGTGGTATTGTGTCAGCGGGTTGATTTCATCGATGCGGATACGATGCGCTTGGTATTGTATGATGGGCAGACGGTAGACATCCCGAGGAAGGAAGTTCCCATTGAGGCACGAAGCAGGTACATGGATGTCTCAAAGAGGTTGAACTGGAACATGATAAAAGTTCCACGGATCAAGTTCTTCGATGATGTGGACAGGACCTGGGAGCCTTTGCGTAACGTGATTTACGGGAATGCGGTAGCGATGGTGGTAGGCAGAACCGGAGAGATGACTCAGGAATCTGGTTCGTATTGTGGCTACTACTACTCTGATGAGGTAGGCGCTCATCGAGTTGATCTCTGACAATTGAATACGACATCTTGTGTGCTATTTAGAGGATGGATACAAGATGTTGGTCTTTCCCCCACGCACGTGGGGATCAACCGTTCCACCCCGCCGACCTCGAACGCTTCGTGAACTTTCCCCCACGCACGTGGGGATCAACCGTATCATATTCCCACCGCTTACCCGCCCAGATTCTTTCCCCCACGCACGTGGGGATCAACCGGCGTGGCATCGTGGTATCAACATCCTATTGGGCTTTCCCCCACGCACGTGGGGATCAACCGGCTCAGAGTTATTCCTATGCTGGTCGCAGTTTCTTTCCCCCACGCACGTGGGGATCAACCCTCCGATTACATGGGTCTGTTGCGCAATGACGCCTTTCCCCCACGCACGTGGGGATCAACCACTGACTCAGGAGTGTGAGAAGGATGATCAGGGCTTTCCCCCACGCACGTGGGGATCAACCCCGACCATGCGCCCGTAGGCTGTCGTCGTCTTTTCCTCACGTACGTGGGGATCAACCGTCGCACTTCTCTACCCCAGGACTTTCCTCACGCACGTGGGGATGAACCCCCCCCCCTGCCATCGCTTTGACTGCGGGGAGTCGAATAACTTTCCTCACCACGGGTGGGGATTAAAATACGGGTGTAAGCCGATAGGGGTATAATGAATCATGACCGTTGAAGAAACACTGGATAG
>Ga0247841_10006590_pt1 | contig 17820 bp, 10 predicted proteins | sample LaCruzMarch2015__2_FD_192410 | JGI IMG/M metagenome (GOLD analysis project Ga0247841, IMG submission 192410) | Freshwater microbial communities from meromictic Lake La Cruz, Castile-La Mancha, Spain - LaCruzMarch2015_18m | ecosystem: Environmental > Aquatic > Freshwater > Lake | place: Spain... | reverse complement strand
AAGATTGAAAAAGACCCTAAGATTAAAGTAATCTTTGATAAATTTCCATTGTTACCGGGAGGATATCGGATTTCTTATGGAGTATGGGATGATCTTAATCAGAAATTTATAACCTATTGCCATGGCCTTTATAAATTTAAGATGGTATCTTTGCAAAAAGATCACGGGACGATATTTTTAGAGCATAATTGGAGGTATAAGCTACTTAAATAATATGAATGATTTGACGAAAACTTTACCTTTGGTAAGTATTATTATAGCGAATTATAACGGCAAGCACTTACTTAAAGATTGCTTTGATTCTTTATATGCTATTGATTATCCAAAGAATAGGTTTGAAATTATTATGGTGGATAATGGTTCAGAAGATAATTCCATAGCTTTTGTAAAAAAAACATATCCGGGCGTAAAAATCATTAAAAATAATATTAATAATTATTGCAAAGCCAATAATCTGGGGGTAGCTAAATCTCAAGGTGAATTCGTGGTTTTTCTTAATAATGATACCGTGGTTAATAAATATTGGTTGATTAAGTTGATTAAAGTGATGGATGAATTCGATAAAGTTGCGGCGGTAGGAAGTAAAATATTGTTGTTAAATGGCAAGATTCAAAGCACCGGCCATGTTGAGTTCCCAAATTATTATTGGGGAGACCGGGGTTTTCAAGAGGAAGATATTCATCAATATGATAAAGTGGAGATGGTAAAAAGTATTTCGAATTGTTCAGCCCTGTATCGCAAAAAAGCCTTAATCGAGGCAGGGGGATTTGATGAAGATTTCGTTATGTATATGGAAGACGTGGATTTAGCTTTTAGGTTGAGAAAAAAAGGGTGGCGTATTTTATATGCTCCAGAGAGCAGAGTATTCCATAAGCTGCATGGTTCTGGCCAATCGGAAGCAGAGATTAAATTCCATAGCGAGAAAAATAGATTGTTATTTATTGTAAAATATTTTCCGAGTAAATTGATGGAGTCAATATATGGTTATGGTGAAATTTTAAAATTAAACATTGTTGATTTTCATACAATTTTAATCGCAGTTTATCAAAAATTAATTAAGCATTATGGCTTAAAAAAGGCGGATGCGGTATTTCAAGGGCTGCGGGCCCATTTGCAAACGATGGAGATCTATAATTTCCATTGTTTTGAAGTAGAGCTGGAGAATAAAACACTCAGCCTGCAGCAGAAATTTATACCCTTGGAAGAAAAGATCAAAGCGCAAGCAAATAAAATCTTGACTAAAGATGCTGCGCTGCAGAGCTTAGATGCTAAATATACTGATCAACAGCAAGCAATAGGAGAACTGGAAAAAAAGATCAAAGCGCAAGCAAATGAAATCTTGACTAAAGATGCTGCGCTGCAGGTTTTAGATGCTAAATATACTGATCAACAGCAAGCAATAGGAGAACTGGAAAAAAAGATCAAAGCGCAAGCAAATGAAATCTTGACTAAAGATGCTGCGCTGCAGGTTTTAGATGCTAAATATACTGATCAACAGCAAGCAATAGGAGAACTGGAAAAAAAGATCAAAGCGCAAGCAAATGAAATCTTGACTAAAGATGCTGCGCTGCAGAGCTTAGATGTTAAATATGCTGATCAACAGCAAACAGTAGAAGAACTGGAAAAAAAGATCAAAGCGCAAGCAAATGAAATCTTGGCTAAAGATGCTGCGCTGCAGGTCTTAGAGGCTAAATATACTGATCAACAGCAAGCAGCGCGTATCCTGGAAGATAAAATTAGAGATAAAGATGCTCAAATCGTAACGAATAAGGAAATTATTGAAAAGAAAGAGCAGCGTATTCTTGAGCTTTCTTTAGCAATATCACAGATATATGAATCTGGAATTTATTGTTATTTTATTAAGCCGTTAGTCTGGCCGATGTTATCTTTTGTTAAGAATGCATCGAATTTATTTAATAATAAGTATAAAGGAATTCCTGATTTGCAAAAAAAATATAAGAAACCGAGTATTTTTATTGCACAATTTTATTCTAAAAATGCAAAGGTATTTTGTGCCAGCGAAAATGTATATTATATTAAGTTAGTAAATAAGCAATTTAGTGAAGAAAAGGTAAAAATAATGGTAGATATTTGGCCTTATCGCAATAGAAGGCATCCGGAAAGACATTTTGCTTATTTTATGATTGAAGTTACACTTAAGCCCAGAGGAATGTCTTTGCTTAAAGTAATTTATAATTGGGACAAGAAAGTGGAATCTTTTGTGGGTGATCATAAACAAACTATATTAGATTTTTGGAGAGGTACTTTGGACAGTTCGGAATTTTATGCGATCAACGCGCATATCTATAATCTTGACTCGATTATGTTGAGTGAATCTTCTATAGTCCAAATGAAATGATGTTATAATGAAAGTACTCCAGATCATTCAGCGTTATCCTCCGGCCATCGGCGGCTCTGAAACTTGGTGCCGCAATCTCGTTGTATACTTATCCAGCCAAGGTATCAATACCGAAGTAGCCACGATAAATTTATTTAATATGGATGATTTTTTTAAAGATTTTCCTGATGAAAGACAAACCTTTAAATTAGGAGATTGCGATTTTGACGCCGGCGCATGGGTACGCCGGTTTAAACTTTGGAGCTTTGCTTATAAGGGTTTTAGTTTTTCTCTGGCGGGATTTTTACTAAATAATCTACACTTGTATTCCACCGAACTGGGAGCAATTTTTCAGCATAGCCCGCATTCATTTCAAATGTACCGTAATCTTAAAGGCATGATTAAAGATGCTAATATCGTACATTTGCATACTTTGCCTTATTTTCATAATCTTGTCGGTTTTCTGATTGCCAAGCTGCAGAGTAAGAAAATAGTGATTACTCCGCATTTTCATCCGGGGCATAAACATTATGAACGAAAAATATTTTATAAATTAATGAATCACTGTGATGCAGTTTTAGCAATGACGGAATATGAAAAAGATTATTTGGTTAAAAAGGGCGTTTCGGCTTCGCGGATTTGGGTGATTGGTAATTCTATTGATACAAAAAATATTGTGGATAAAGAAAAATGCGACCAATACGCTCATCAAATTTCTGTTAAATATGGGATAGCTTCAAACGCTAAGAAAATAGTCTTTGTTGGACGTAAAGATATATATAAAGGTGTTTTTACGCTTATTGAAGTAGCAGAAAAGTTATCGGTGGAATTAAAGGAACAGATGGTAATTTTCTTTGTTGGCCCGCGTTGTGCGGAATTTACAAAAAAGTATGGAAATATTTCCGGAACGGATAAATTTAAGATTATTGATTTTGGTTCAGTGGAGGAAGAAGAGAAGGAAAAAATTATCGCATTTTCGGATGTTTTAGTACTTTATTCTGAATTTGAGGCTTTTGGGATTGTTTTTTTGGAGGCCTGGAAATATAAAAAGCCGGTGATTGGTTCTGACCGGGGAGCGGTTTCCGAAGTAATAAAGGACGCGGGTTTATGCGCTAGATATGACGATAAAGAAGATTTGAAAGCTAAAATAAAAAAGATTCTTTATGACGGGCAACTTGCGCAACGTTATGGGGAAGCCGGCAAAAAAAAGCTGGATCAGAATTTTTCATTAGATCAAGTTGGCGGTAAGGTTTTACGTATTTATCGTGATTTAACTTCTAAGCAGAGAAAAGTGCTTATCGTGAGTTGCTTATTTCCTCCTTATGCCATTGGTGGGGCAGAAGTTGTGGCTTACCAACAAGCCCGGGTGCTTAAGAAGATGGGATTTGATATCCAGATCTTTGCCGGACGCTGGGATCCAGCTGCTCCACGATTTTCTGTAACTAGCTTAAAAAGTGAGTTTGAAATAACTTTTATTAATCTATACGATATTGATTTTGATTACCGTTCTGTGAATTTTTATAAACAGGAAATAATGGATGAATTTAGCCGGCGGTTATTTGCTTATGCTCCAGATATTGTTCATTTTCATAATATATCTTCGTTGTGCCTTAGGATGATTGATGAGTGCCATGCCAAAGCGATCCCCACAGTGATGACTCTGCATGATTATTGGTTAATTTGTCCTAAAAGCATCCTGGTTGCGGATACTAAATTGTTATGCGATAAAAAAACAAAAGAATGCACACAGTGTGATGATTTTTTCTTTGTTGGTGACCAAGAGTCAGATATCATCAAGAATAGAAACAGGATATTTATGGAGCACCTTAATTATTTGGATACCGTGATTTCCCCGAGTACATATTTGATTAATCGTTTTAAAGAGAACGGATTAAATCCGCAAAAAGGGATAGTGATTAATAATGGTATTGATCTTTCTAGATTTAAAGTTAATCGGAAAACGATTTCTAAGAAACTGAGGTTTGCCTTTATCGGGCAAATCTTGGAACACAAGGGAATATTAGTACTTTTAAAAAGCATATCTTTATTGAACCAAAAGGAGAGGAATCAAATTTCTTTATCGATTATTGGTTCGCTGGAGGGTTTTTTTGTTCGTTTTATTAAGGATTATATTGAAGAATTAAAAATAGAGGAAGTGGTAAAATTTATGGGAAAGATACCCAACGAAAGAATCGTTAAAGCCTATAGTAAAATTGACGTTTTAGTGGTTCCTTCTTTATGGCCGGAGAATTCTCCGGTAACGATAATGGAAGCCTTGGCCAGCGGTACTCCGATATTGGCTTCGCGTATTGGTGGTATTCCGGAATTAATTGAGCATGCGAAAGAAGGCTTTTTGTATACGCATGATAATCCACAAGAACTAGCTGAGATGATTAGAAGTTTCATTTTAAAACCTGATCTGTGTAAAAAAATGCGTCAGGCATGTTTAGAAAGAGCAAAACTTTATCCGCTTGAAAAACAAGTAAACATGATTGCCAATTGCTATAAAGCTTTATTGGATCGCGATCGGAAAGAAGGTATAAAGAAAGAATGAGTATTTCGATAGTTTTTCCGATGTACAATGAGCGTAGTTATGTGGTCAAGAGCGTGGCTTTGGCAATTGAGGCGTTAAGAGAGATAACTAATGATTATGAGATAATTATTGTTGATGATTGTTCTACGGATGATTCAGGTAGTATTGCTGATGATCTGGCGCGTAAAAACTCCCAGGTTAAAGTAATTCATCAAACGAAAAATCGTAAACTTGGAGGAACTTTAAAATCCGGTTATCAGTTTGCCAGTAAGGAATATGTGCTTTATTCAGATATCGATATGCCCTTTGATTTTAAAGAAATTAAACCTGCCCTTAATTTATTGCTGATGCAAAACGCGCAGATCGTTTCGGCTTATCGGATGAATAAAGGGGCGGATGGGGTCAGGAGACATATTTATTCTTTAGTTTATAATGTTTTTATTAGATGGCTTTTTAATTTGAAAATAAGGGACATTAATTTTTCATTTAAGCTGATGAGAAATAGTTTTTTGAAAGATAATACCTTAATCGCTGAGGGTTCGTTTATAAATGCAGAATTGTTTATCCGGGCCAAGCGTTGCTCGGCGAAAATAATCCAGTTTCCGGTTCAATATTTTCCCCGTAAAGTAGGAGTATCGCGTTTATCTTCCCTGGCGGTAATCATGAAGATAGTGCAGGAGGCTTTGTATTTTCGCCTGGGGTTATTAAAGAATGGAAAATAGAAAAGTAATACTTTTTGTCAATCCCCCGTTAAATACTAATCAACGTTATGGTATCTTGGCGCAAGCCGGGTCAATTGAGCCGCCGCTGGGGTTAGCCTATTTGGCAGCGGTAACCAGAAAACATAAATTTAAGACTTCGATCTTGGACGCTTCCGCCTTAGGGATGGGCTTAGAAGAAACGGTGAGGTTTATTTTAGATACCCAGCCGGATTTTTTGGCCATCACTGCTTGCACTATATCCATTCAGACAGCAGCAAAATTAGCATCGCGAGTTAAAGAAAAAATGCCTAGTTTAAAAATATTTATTGGAGGAACGCATTTTACTTCTTTGCCCGAGCAAGCGCTTAAAGAATATCATGGTTTTGATGTTGGAATCATTGGAGAGGGAGAAAGAACTCTGGTCGAATTATTAGATGCCAGCATTAAAAATAATCCTTGGGATTTGATTCCGGGGATAGCCTTTAGGAAGAATGGAGAAATTATTCTTACTCCTAAACGCCAGAGAATTAAAAATTTAGATGAATTACCCCTGCCGGCTTTTGACCTTTTACCAGAGTTAAAAAAATATTATCGGACAACGACGCAGAGTATTATGTATTTGCCGACAGTTTCTTTGATTACTTCCCGGGGATGCCCGGGGCAGTGCACTTTTTGTGACCGCATGACTTTTGGAAACGAAGTGAGTATGCATAGCGCTGAATATGTCGTAGATTTAATGGAAAAACTTCAGAAAGATTTCTCGATAAAAGGTATTATTTTTGAAGATGATAATTTTATGCTTTCTCAAGAACGCCTGGAGACTTTGGCAAAGCTGATAAAAAAGAGAAAGGTTAAGATCCATTGGTCGGCTTTAAGCAGGGTGGATACCATCACCGAAGAAAAACTTAAGATTGTTAAAAGTTGCGGCTGTTGGCAAATTTTATATGGAATAGAAAGTGGTTCACAAAAAATATTAGATTTTTATAAAAAGGGAATAAACCTGGCACAAATAAAAAAAGCGGTAAATCTAGCTAAGAATTGCGGCTTTTATGTCAAAGGGTTGTTTATCACGGGTAATCCCTTGGAATCATTAGAAACATTGAAAGAAACGAAAGATTTAATTATGAATTTGCCTTTAGATGATATTTCGTTAACTTCTTTTACTCCTTATCCGGGAGCAGAAATTTACAGCCGGGTCAATGAATTCGGGAAGTTTGAAAAAGATTGGGACAAATTAACATTTTATGATTTGGTTTTTGTGCCCAGTGGGCTTTGTAAAGAAGAGATAAGGAACGCGCAGAATGAAATTTTAGAAAAGTTTTACGTTTTGGGGCGTGTCCGCTGGTCATATTTTAAGCGGTTGCGTTCTTTTGGGCAGGTCAGGGAGTTATATCGAAGTTACCGCGCGCTTTTAACTTATTGTAAGCCCGCGCAAAATAACAAGCACTTGAGAATCAACGCCGATGATTTTGGTTTATGCACAGGGATAAATAAAGCCGTGGCTAGTTTGTGGCAATCTGGAAGCTTAAGTAGTGTTTCCATTATGCCTACAGGTAATGCCTTCGTATCCGCGGTAAAGATTTTAAAAAATAACCCCGGCATAGATTTGGGAATTCATCTTTGCCTTCTGGAAACTCAACCCGTTCAATCCGCGGATAAAATACCTTCTTTGATTAATAAACGGGGATGGTTTGAGAATAAGTTTTACGTTTTTTTAATGCGTTATCTGTTGGGAAGAATTAAGAAAACTCAAATTGCTATAGAGTTGCGAGCGCAAATAGAAAGAGTTAAGGCCAACGGCCTGGTGATTACGCATTTGGATAGCCATCAACATGTGCATATGTTACCGGGGATATTTTCGATTGTGCTTGGGCTGGCTAAAGAATATAAAATACCTTTTATCCGCCTTCCAAACGTTCCTTTTAACCGAAGTTATTTTTTAAGTAAAGCCACTGGGAAACGAAAATTTTTTCAGTTGATATTAAATATTATGTGCGCAATCTACCGGCCGATTCTAAAAAGAGAGGGTTTGGCTTTTAGTAAAAATTCATTCGGTTTTTTAGAAAGCGGGCATTTAGGGAAAGAAAATTTAAAAGCTATCCTGGCGCAGTTAAAAGACGGAGCATCTGAGTTGATCTGTCATTTGGGTTTGGTGGACGAAGAATTAAAGCATTTAATCGGGCACTGGGGGTATTGCTGGCAGGAAGAATTAGAGAGCTTAAATATTAAAAACCTAAAAGAAGATTTAGATCGCTACTCTATAAAACTAACCAGTTTTAAATTAAACGATGAATAAATACGTATTTAGAATACCCCAGCTCTTTAAAATTATTTTAGAAATATTAATTCTGGTTATTTTAGTTTTATTTTTTGTTAATTTTGATATGGTTAACTATTTGAGTTGTCAGGCGATAAAGGTTAGTGATATTGATGGTGATTCCTGGCTAAAATGCTCACTTTTGGAATATCAAATTACGCGTATATTAGGCGTGCATCCCGGAGGGCTTTGGGAAACGATGCAATTTTTTCCTTTTCATAAGGTGAGTTTGTTTTTTTCTGAGCCAACTTGGGGCGTATCTTTGGCCATGGTTCCTTTATGGTTAATTAAGCCCAATATTTTTTTATTGGTTTGCGTTATGCCGGTGCTGGCAATGATTTTTAGTTGGATGGCCACCTATTGGTTCGCCATAAAGTTGGGTTGTAAACGCAAGTATGCTTTCTTGGCGAGTATGACATTTTGTTTATCAGGCGTAGCGTCATTGATAATGAATAGATACTTTTTTTGGCCATTTTTTTTGGTGCCAGTTTTAGGATGCCTGATAATTAAAATTTTCCAATCCGATAAATTTGTCTGGCCGGTATTGTTTGGCCTGGGATTTGGTTATTTGGCTTGGTCTTCGGCGCATTTGTTCATTATGGGAGGGGTATTCTTGCTTGCTTTTGCAATTTGGAAATTATGGGAGATTAAATTCGCGAAGAAAAAAATTGTCGCCATCTTTATAGCATTTTTAATTGCCTTTTTGCTATCCGCCTTACTTTATATCCCGATGTATTTAGTGCATCGAGAATTTTCAAGGCCAACCGTACCGGGAGAACAATTTTTTTATGCGACAAATTTCGCAAATTTAATTCATTCTTTATTTTATCATCCATTTAATCCTTTTAACAAACTGTCATTTTGGAATGGTTTAGGGAAATACGCAAAAGGAGAGCAGCAAATAGGAATTTCTGTGGCGGTGTTTCTTTTGTTTATCTATTTTTCTTTGCGTTTTTTATTTTTTATTCCACCTACTAAACTTAAGATTAATCTTTTATCTAAGATTAAAATGATCGCTTACTATAGTTTTCCAATTTTGCTTGCCGTAATTAATGTCTGGGTGTTAAAAAAAGTTATCGATTATGCGAGTGTTGATATTTTTAGCACGGTATTAACTTATTTTGTTTGTGGCGGGCTAATTGTTTTTTTTCGTCATAAATTAAAAGCGGCATTACGTAATTTACCGTTTTTATTTTTTGTTTTGGCGGTTATATTCGCCCTGTTTGCCTTTGGCCCTTATTATATAACTTGGGGAAACAAAGCGATTCCATCACCGTTAATTAACGTTTTATTTTTTACGCCAGGGTTTTCGGGTATTCGGGCAGTAGCGCGCTGGGGGATACTCTTATCGTTTTGCCTTTCTTTAGGAGTTTCTTTAAGTCTTTCAAACCTTAAAACAAATCTTGGTACAAAGGTCTTTATTAATCTACTTATAATTTTAAGCTTTCTGGAGTTATTTCGCGGCCTGCAAAGTTTCCCCGCATCATTCCAAGAAACTTATCAATGGAAGCCCCGGCCGGTGGATATTTTTTTAAAATCCCTGCCATATGGGGGAGTGTTAGAGTTGGAATCTTATCCGATTGCACCAGGCCTGCCAAGATCGAAAAACCTTGGTTATGAACAATATTCTGCTTTATATCATAAAAAGCCAGTGGTTACGGGCAATGGCGCTTTAGTACCGCAGGTGGTAATTAAGTATTTTCGTGATCAAAGTGGGGGAAAATTAGATTGTGTAAAAGTGGCGGAAATTAGAAAATTTGGCGCTCGCTATTGGGTGCTGCATATGGATAAATGGCCTAAAGAGGATAATTTTAATCCGAATGAAGACTTTTGTGGGCTGAAACGGATTGCGAGGTTAGATAATGGGGATATTTTAGTTTATGAAGATCCGGATCCACAGATCGCGGTTAGATTAAATAATTAAATTTTTAAAAATTAATCCAGGTGGGAAAAATGAAAGTCGGAATTATTGGCGCCGGCCCGGCGGGATTGACGGCTGCTTATGAATTGTCAAAGCTGGGGGTAGAGGTTGAACTTTTTGAAAGTAGCCCATTTATTGGCGGCATGTCTCGCTCTTTAGATCTTTGGGGGCAGAAAGTTGATTTAGGCCCACACCGTTTTTTTAGCGATGATCCCCGGGTTAATCGCATTTGGCTTGAAATCGCCGCAGACGATTACGACATAGTTAATCGCCTCACGCGGATTTTATATAAGGGGAAGTTTTTCTATTATCCGCTTAAGGTGCTAAATGTGTTAACGAATCTTGGTTTATGGGGGATTCTTTGTTGTTTAGCAAGTTACGCAAAAGAATTAATCCGGCCAACACCATTAGGGCAAACGCCTAGTTTTGAAGAGTGGGTTGTACGCCGTTTTGGCCGGAAGCTTTTTACGATATTTTTTAAGACCTATAGTGAAAAATTGTGGGGGATCCGGTGTTCGGAATTAGACGCTGATTTCGCGGCGCAGCGGATTAAGAAATTTTCATTATTAGAGATAATTAAAGGTGTGTTTGGAGGGGGAAAGAAAAAGCATAAGACCTTGGTTGAGCAGTTTGCCTATCCGCATGGGGCAACCGGAAGCATTTATGAGCGGATGGCGGAAAAATGTAAAGAAAAAGGTGGGCAGATTCATTTAAATACGCCGGTACAGCGGGTGATTGTTTGTAATCAGAAAGCGGTGGGTATTGAGTTTCACGATGGCCGGGTGGAATTATTTGATCAGATTATATCCAGTATGCCGCTTACGGATCTTGTTGGTGGTATGGATAATCTAACTTGCCAAGTAAAAGACGCCTCGCTAAAGCTTAGGTTTAGAAATACCGTCATCGTGTTTTTGAAAGTAAACGCAGTGGATTTATTTAAAGATAACTGGTTGTATGTTCATTCGACAGAATTAGCCACCGGCCGGATTACGAATTTTCGTAATTGGACGAAGTATCTTTATAAAAATAGTGCGGATACTGTTTTGGCATTGGAGTACTGGTGTTATAATGATGATAAGTTGTGGCAAAGTAATGATCTAGAGCTGGTGAGCCAAGCGACAGCAGAGATTCAGCAAGCGGGGTTGCTTGGCGCTCATGCGGTTTCAGATGGACAGGTTGTGCGTATCGGTAAGTCTTATCCAGTCTATACGCGCGGTTACAAAGAGCCGTTAAAAGTAGTCGTAGACTTTTTAAAGACGATCGATAACCTTTTTGTGATTGGAAGGTGTGGTGCATTTAAATATAACAATCAAGATCATAGTATCCTGATGGGGTATTTAGCGGCCCAAAATATAGGCGCAAAGGGAAGCAATGACCTCTGGAGCGTGAATACGGATTACGAATATCAAGAATCTGCGATGATTACAAAAGCGGGCTTAGTGAAGAAAACCTAAATGGGTTAATTATATGAAACTTACTAAAAATATAATCATTAGAAATTGGCAACTGCAAGCAGTTACCGGCATGGTTTTAGTTCAGGCAATGATCAATTATATTTGGTTAAAAATGGATAATTTTCCTCTTTGGTTTGATTACGGCGGTTATTTCAAGAGAAGTATTGATATTTTTTATGCCTCGAATAACGGGATCGGGGATTTGCTTAAGGCGATATTAGGAATCGGTGCGCATGTTGATGCTTATCAACCACAAAGGTTAATCTTACCTTTATTTACGTTGCCTTGGTATTATCTCTTCGGGGTAAGCGCGGATGTGGCGGTAATGAGCGGCAGTATTTTTTTGGTGATTTCATTATTTTCAATATACGATATTTCAAGCCGAATGTTTAATAAAACAGTTGGTTTACTGGCGGTTTTTATTTTGTCGGTATCTCCGGGTTTTTTTACACTTTATCGCCGATATTCTCCGGAATTTGCTTGCACGGCCATGATTGCGTTGGCGGCTTGCCTTTTATTACGCAGCGAAAACTTCCAGAATAAAAAATACTCGATATTGGCCGGAGTGGCTTTTGGAAGCAGTATGATTACCAAGGAATTAGCTTTTGTTTTTTTGCTGGGAATTTTTGTTTATTCTGTTTATATCGCAATAAAAGAAAAGCCGGCGCGACTTGCGAATATTATTTCGTTTTTACTTTCGATGATGATTATAGTTTTTCCTTGGTTTTGGTTGCATCAGCATAGGGTGTTTAGTAATATTGTGGATGTTGCTTTTTCGAATAGAATCAGGGAAATGTTTGGCATGGTGAGCAGGTTTAGTTTTCCCGGAGTGGCGTTTTATATTAAAAAAATGATTAATTTCAGTTTTCTAAACCCAAATTTTTTTCTTTTTATTTTGGGGACGGTTTTATTGATAATGAACAAAGCAAAGAACAGGGGGCTATTATTTGTTTGGTTAGTCAGTGCTTATTTACTGCTTATTTCTGCTCAAACCAGAGCAGTCGATTATGGCTTGCCATTATTAATTCCGGTTTCAATTATCAGCGCCTATGGAATGATTAATTTATTTAAAAATAAATTAATTAAGTTTGTGTTGGTGATATTGGTGTTGATTTGTGGTATATTTCGGGTTTTTGTTTATTCATTTCCGGTTTTTAGTGCTTCGAATTTATATATATTGAATCCCGATGGTTACGGAAACTATTTTTATCCGATTAAGGATAATTGGAAGCTTCAAGAGATCATCGGGTACCTAAAAGAAAATATAGATGATGGTGATAAAATAGTGCGCATTCATGTGGGAGCTAACACCGCTGCTTTTAGCGGTGTAACTTTAGCTTATGCCGCGGAGCAAAAAAAAATAAAATCTAAGTTTGCCGGTGGTATCGTAAAGTTTGAGGAAATTTTATCTTTTGATTTTGTGATTGTAAAAAGCGGCCAGGTTCAAGGAATGTTTTATTCGTTTCTGGATGCCAAGCAGCTAAAGGAAGATTTAGATAAAAACGGATTTATTCAATTATCAAAAACATTTGTTCTGCCGGATAACTCGCAAGTAACAATTTACAAGAACGGGGGTAAAAAGAAATGAAATTTGTATTAACTTGTTTGCCGATATTTAATCATGTTTTTACTCCACCGCTGCCTTTAGCTTATTTAAAGGCCTATGTGGAACATTATACAAATACGAAAGTAAAAGTGCTAGATTTGGAATGCGCTTATTTTTATTCATCGGCAATTGATAAAAACGTTAATTTGTATTGGGATAAAATGTGGTTTAGGGATTATGAGTTTAAGAAAGATGAAAAACCTATATTTGATGGATTTGTTAAGACAATTCTAGCGGAAAATCCAGAGGTGGTGGGATTTTCAGTCGGGATTTCTAACTTTTGGAAAACCCGGTATGTGGCGCAGGAAATTAAAAAAATAAATCCGGATATTTACATTATTTATGGGGGAAGGTATTTTTGTCGAAGAGAACCTTGGCGTTATTTGATTGCCTTGTGGCACAAAGACCTTGGTGAGGTAGATTGCATTGTTAAAAATGAAGGAGAAGAAACTTTAAGTGAAATATTAAAAACTTTAGAAAGTAAGTCAAAGCCGGTGTTTTGTGAAGGCGCGACAATACGCCTGAAAGAAAAAATAGTTGATGGTGGAAATCGCAATCTTATCGAGAATATTGATGCGATACCCTTTCCTGATTTTAGTGATTTTTCAAAAGCCGATTATTTGTCAGATTATATCAGGATGAGTTTTTCCCGGGGATGTGTAGGCCAATGTGTTTATTGTGTTGAAAATGATACCATGGGCACCATGCGTTATCGTAGCCCAGATAAGATTGTAGAGGAAATTAAGCTGAGATTGTCTGAAGGTTATAAAAAGTTTCAACTTTGTGATTTAGCGGTTAATTCCAAGACTCAAATATTGTTAGAAGTATGTAGAAAAATAATTGAAGAAAAATTAGATGTCGAGTTTATTTTTAGTGAATTCAGGCATGCACCGGGACTTAACAAAGAAGCATTCGAATTGTTGTTTAAGGCGGGCTTTCGGATGATATCTTTCGGGACAGAAAGTGGTTCTCAATTTATCCTGGATAAAATGAGTAAGGGCGTAAAAGTAATGACGATTGAAAATAATATTAAAGATGCCCATAACGCAGGTTTAAAAGTAACACTTAATCTTATGGTTGGTTTTCCCAAAGAAACAAATGAAACTTTTATGGAAACAATCCGGCTGCTTAGGCGGAATAAAGATTTCATTGATGGTGTGCTTTCGGTTTCACCTACTGAGGTATGTAGTTCTTCAAAAATACATGATAAATTGGATAGCTACGACTTAAATAATGCTACTTTATTTCAATATCCGGACATTTGGGAATCTAATGATGGGTATAATTTTTGGCAATGGAGAAAGGCTCTGGTAGAAAGGATGCATCAATATCTTAGAGAATTCCAGATTCCGCTGGTAAATTTTGTCAGGGATGGAAATCCAAAAATTTCTCTTTTTAAATCACAAATTTATAATTCTAAAAAAACGCAAGCATACCAGGAAGTTCTTCTTTCCGATAAAGATTTTGATAAATTGAAATTAAAATTAGATTATGCGGCCGAATTAAAAATAAGTGAGAAGTGCGTAGATAGCGCTAGTAATGAAGATGTTAAATTTTTACTTGATGTAAAAAATATTGGCCGCAAGGCTTGGCAATTTGGAGGAGCGGATTGGATCAGGGTGGGGTGCAAGATTTATGATTTATTAAAAAGCGAAAAGCTTCCGCTGGTAGAATTAAGGCAAGAATTACCTTGTAATATAGAAAAAGGTAGTGAATTTCAAGTAGTGTTTAGAATAGTAGGCCAAACATTACCGGCAGGGAAATATCGAATAAAATTTGATATTTTAAATGAGGGGAAATTTTGGTTCGAGGATTTGGGTAATTTGCCGTTGGTAGAAGAAATTAGATTATAATTTTAAAAACTTCAGTACTTTAATTTTGATGAAAGTTGCAATGGAAAAGATAAAAAATTTCTACCAACAAAACAAACCAGAAAGTAAGACCAGTAGTATTTATGTAATTTTATTAGCTTTAATTGTAGTTTTTTTTATGGTAACTAATCTGATTTGGCTTTCCCGGGATAGTTTACCTCCGGCCTGGGATCAGTCGGGCCATCTGTTTTTATCCTTGAAGTATTACAGAGTAATTGCTAATGCTCATTCATTGGCTAGTTTTAATGATTTTTTCTCCGTGTCGCATTATTACCCTCCGTTGTTTCATCTCTGCGCAGTGGGGATTATTTTTTTATGCGGATTTTCCGAACATAATTTAATTATGGTTAATTTTATTTTTTTAATTCTATTGACGATCAGCCTATATGGCATTGGTAAGCGGTTATTTAACCGGCGAGTTGGTATCATGGCTGTCGTATTGTGCCTTTTTTATCCGATAATTTTCGCATTGTCCAGGGAATACCTACTTGATTTTGCCTTGGTTTCGATGGTGAGCGTGGTGGTGTATTTAATCTTAAAAAGTGAAGGTGGTTTAAAGTCGCCCGGGAATATTGTTTTGGGGATTGCTGTTGCCGGAGCAGTTTTAATAAAACCAATCGCGGTAATATTTTTCTTGCCGGTATGGGTCTTTGTTTTATTAAGCCGCCGGAAGGAAAAATTGAGTTTTTTGCCGGTTGCGGTTTCATTGGCAATAAGTTTGTTAATTATTCTACCTTGGTATATGGTAGCGATCAAAGACATGTTGGCTTTAAATAAATACTTTCAGAATGTCGCAACTGTGGTTGAGGGAGACCCGGTTAAAATTATCCCTTCAATTTTGTGGTTTAGGAGTGTTTTTATAAATACATTAATGTCTCCGAATTTGGCTAAGTTTTTTTTAGCCGGATTTATTTTATCTTTTGTTTTTACCAGAAAATGGAAAAATTTTGTTACCTTGTTATTTTGGGTGGTGCCGGGATTAGTTGTCTTAGTGTTTACGCCAAGTAAAGACCCGCGATATATTATGCCGATTTTACCCGCTTTGGCTTTGCTTACGATCTCAGGCATAGACATGATAAGAAAAAATATTATCCGGAATATTTTGTATGCTTTGATTATAATTATTAGCTATGTTCAATTTTATAATCTTTCTTTTGGAATGTTTTTTGATTTAATTAAAGAAAAAAGTTCTTATTATGGACATGTTCCTTTGAGGTCAGATTGGAAAAATAGAGAAATTATTAATTATCTAAGGAAAAATTTTGGTAATAAGCCGATGATTATTGGAGTTTTACCGGATTGTCAATATTTTAATGTCCCGGAGTTTCAGCTTTACGCGTATTTATTTAATTTACCTTATGGAATTGAAACAGTGGGAAATTCTTCTGTTGATCTTGAACAACTTAAAAAATATGATATTTTTATTACTAAATACCCGAAGATTGCCGCGGAATGGGGAGTTTCCTACCGGGATAAATTTTATAATGAAATAAGTAAAATCGGGATGGATAATTTAGGTTTTAGGCAATTATTGGCATTTAAACTTCCGGATAATAGTACGGCTATTTTGTATCTGAATTTACATAATGAAAAATAATATGGGCGAAGAAATAAGCTATTCTGTGATTGTCCCGCTTTACAATGAAGAGGATACAGTCCCCTCATTGTATAGCGGCTTAAAACAAGTGATGGATGGCGCGCGGGAAAAATATGAGGTTATTTTTATTGATGACGGGTCGAAAGATTCCACGCTGATTAAATTAAAAGAACTGTGTAAAGCGGATAAAAATATGCGGATTATACAGTTTGATGTAAATCGTGGCCAGGGCAAAGCGATGGAAGAGGGTTTTAGAAACGCGCAGGGTAGTATAATTATAAGCATGGATGGAGATATGCAAAACGATCCTCGGGATATTCCAAGTTTGATCTTAGGGATAAAACAAGGATTTGATTTAGCCTGCGGTTGGCGATACAAAAGAGGAGATAGTTTTGTTAAAAGAATAAAATCTAAAATCGGTAATTACCTGCAAAGAAAAATAACCGGTTTAAATATACATGATATCGGTTGCGCGATGCGAGCCTATAAAAGAGAGATTGTTGAGGGTTTGACTTTTCAGGGAAGGTATGACCATTCATTGTTGCCGTATGTTATTTCTAAAACAAAAAAAATTAAAATTACTGAAATTAGAATAAGGGACAATTATCGGAAATTTGGAGAAACTAAATACGGGCATTTAAGCACGGCAATTGGAACGATATATGACTATATTAAACTGGTCCTTCTTAGTAGCAAAGACTTTGGAAAAAGATAAAATACATAAATTTAGCCTTAAGGAGTAAAACTTTATGCAGTTGATATTGATTAATTGGATCGGGGAAGGTTTTCTGGTTATTTTGTCGGTTTATCTTTTGGCAATCATGTTAAGGTCAGCGCTTAGCGCGCTGGCGAGAAAAAAACTGCCATTTACACTGGCGATTGCCGGAGTGTTTACGATTTATACCGCGATCACTTGGGTATTTTATTATAACTATGCTACACCTTTATCGGCGGTATTTTCTTGGTTTGGTTCAGGGGTGCTGGTGATGATTTTGATTTTTATGCTTTTAGTTCACAGTGAAAGTAATCAAGGCAAACTTAACATTGGCCAAATCGTAAGGTTTTTAAAACCAGCAGCTGAATTTTTTATACTTTTTGTAATTCTTGCCGCGCTTTATTCTGTGTTGATAGTAGATAAGCGTTTACCAATAGTGATTTATGGCAATAATGATGTTTGGGGATACGGAAAACTTACGCATTTAGCGCTTAATCAGCCGAGCGGTAACAATATCGTGAATATTGATATACTAAAAAACCAGGGCGCGTATACAACTCCCACGGCTTTAATGTTGCTGGCAGGTTTGGCGCATTTTTTAAGAAAAGAAGTAGTGGATATTTTGGGGCTAGGATTAATCCTAGTGTTAACGCTGGGCGCTTTCTTGATTAAGGAATTATGCCTAAAACACTGGAAGGTAAAGACTCTTTTAGCTTATTTGATCGCGATTGTTTGGATTAGTTCGTCGTTTTCTTTTTATCTGGCGA
>Ga0247841_10006588_pt1 | contig 17825 bp, 16 predicted proteins | sample LaCruzMarch2015__2_FD_192410 | JGI IMG/M metagenome (GOLD analysis project Ga0247841, IMG submission 192410) | Freshwater microbial communities from meromictic Lake La Cruz, Castile-La Mancha, Spain - LaCruzMarch2015_18m | ecosystem: Environmental > Aquatic > Freshwater > Lake | place: Spain... | reverse complement strand
GCGGCTGATTTCTTCGCGCTCAGCCAGATTCAATCTTTTGTATTTAACCATGCGCAACTCCTTTCTTTTGGTATATTATACCAAAGCTAGGTGTTGCACTAGTAACTTGAGCTTAACCTGTCACTTTTAGAATCTAGGGGACGGTTCTGTTTTTTGGCAGAGGTGACAGTCACAGAAAGCGTGACAGTCACCTTTCTTTAAAAAACAGAACCGTCCCCTTGTTTTATAATCCCTTAACAATATCCCCCACAATATCCGAAGCAAACCCCCGGCGCATTAAATAACCATATACCCGCGCCTTGGCCTTAAGCGGCTCTATATCTTTTAACTTAGAAAATCTCTGCTGAGCCAATTGACTAACGACTTGACTTTCGTGGTAATCCTCTTTTGCCTGTGCTAGCGCATCCTGAATAATTTCTTTAGCTAAACCCTTCTGCGTTAGCTCCTGCTCTATTTTTCTTAGCCCTAAGGGGCGTTTAAGCCGAGAAGACACCCAGCCTTTGGCAAAAACACGATCGTCGATAAACTCTTTATCTTTTAAAAAACTAACCGTAGCCTCGGATAGCTCTTCTGAAAAACCTTTTTGCTTTAACCTTGCCTTGAGCTCATTCTCGCCGCGCAAACGAAACTTTAACAGCAAAAAAGCATAAGCCCTGGCTTTTTCGGCGTTATTCAGCGAGGCTAAACTTCTTGCGGGCTTCTTTTTCAATCTCTTCCTGTAATTTCGGGTTTTCTTTTAAAAACTTTATCGCCGCGTCCCTGCCCTGGCCCAGTTTTTTATCTTGGAATGAAAGCCAGGTACCGCTTTTGGCGATTACTTCCAGATTTACCGCCGCGTCAATCACCGCGCCAGATTTAGAAATTCCTTCATTATGCAAAATATCAAACTCGGCCTCGCGAAAAGGCGGAGCAATCTTATTTTTAACTACCTTAACTCTGACATGATTGCCGATAACTTTATCCGCTTCTTTTAAGTAAGCAATCCTGCGCACGTCTAACCTTACCGATGAATAAAATTTAAGCGCCCGTCCTCCGGGGGTGGTTTCCGGCGAACCAAACATCACGCCGATTTTTTCGCGCAGCTGATTAATAAAAATTACCGTAGTCCGGGATTTGCTGATTGAACCGGTTAATTTCCGCAAGGCCTGCGACATCAGGCGCGCCTGAAGGCCCATATGCGAATCCCCCATCTCGCCTTCAATTTCAGCGCGCGGAGTCAAAGCGGCGACCGAATCAACCACCACTAAATCCACGGCATTGGACCGCACCAAGGTTTCAGTAATCTCTAAAGCCTGTTCGCCGGTATCCGGCTGAGAGATTAAAAGATCATCTAAATTTACGCCGATAATCTTAGCGTAAGTTGAATCAAAAGCATGCTCGGCGTCAATAAATGCCGCCACTCCCCCTTTTTTCTGAATTTCCCTGATTGCCGTTAAAGTCAAGGTGGTTTTACCGGAAGCCTCCGGCCCGAATATTTCCACCACCCTGCCGCGGGGAAGCCCGCCTATTCCCAGAGCAAGATCAAGAGTAAGCGCGCCGGTAGATATAACTTCAACATTGGCTTTGGTGTGCGCGCCCAGCTTCATAATCGAGCCTTTACCAAACTGCTTTTCTATCTGCGCCAGCGCCAGCTCCAGCGCCTTATGCCGATCCGATACCTCTTTTATTTCTTCCTTTTTCTTATCAACTATCATGCTAATCCTCCGTTTTTTAAATTTAAAGAAATATTATAACCCGCCCCCATTACGCTGTCAAACGAATATTACTTTAAAACAAAGGGACGGTTCTATTTTTATTGTCATCCCCGCGTAAGCGGGGATCTGTTTTTAGATTCCCACTTTCGTGGCAATGACATTAATAAAAAACAGAACCGTCCCCTAATTCTACTTAAGTTGTATTGTTTCTGATTTTGCAACCTTATTCCCTCCTTTCTACTCTAATAGACGTAGAAAGGAGAAAAATCTAACTAAAATAATTCTGACCCCGTTCTCCTTTGTCGTTGAGTTATAACTTTTATTTTAAAACCCATGCTCCATTCTCACGAAAATTAAACTGATTAGTAGAAGTGTTATAGATAATCATGCCATTTACGGCAGTTAAGGCATTCCTTTGAGCGGTTGTCATCCTTGGAACAATGAAAGCGCCAGAAGTAGAAACAACATCCAGTGCCCCCTGCGGGCTCGTCGTCCCGATGCCCACGCTGCCACCCATTATTGCCAGATCCGCAGACCCATCATCCCTAAACTGGATGTCCATCGGTGTAGTGCCATTATCAGGATCCGCAAAACGAATTCTAGATATATTTCCATTTACCATTACTTTAGGCTGTATCAATAAAGTTGGCGTGTTATCTGAACCAGCAACATGTAACGCAGCCCCAGGCCCCGTTGTCCCGATACCGACGTTGCCACCTGCGACAATCAATCCGTAGTTATTTGTCCCACCCGTTGGCGTAGCAATGTATAATCCGTAGTTATTGGCAGAGACTCCATTCCAAATTCCTGTGCTAGAAATATACATTCCATATTTATTAATGGAAGCCGTTGAAGATGTAGCTGTGTTGGTTAACCATAACCCATAATCTTGTGCTGTTTGTGCACCTGATTCAGCAACACTTAGTTGTTTATAGCTCCCATACGGCGAAGGATAATAAGTAGTGATGGTAATCTCTTCAGCCGCAAAAACACAAACCGAACAAAAAAACAAAAGAAAAAAAATTAAAAAAATACTTTTTCCCAATTTAAGCATATCCACCTCCAGAGTTAATTTTCTTTATTGTAATTCATCGAAGCTGTCCTGTCAAACAAAATTGCTTAAAATCACGGGGACGGTTCTATTTTTCTTAAAATAGAACCGTCCCCCGATTCTCTCCCTTTCTTGACATTAGCAAAAAATATGTTAAACTTAAACATTATGGAAGACTCCAGTAAACTAAAAGTTGAGCTTGAACGTACCAAGATAGAGCTAAAAATCCTTTACGAGATTTCCAATGCCATGCGCACCACTTTAAAACTGGATGAAATCCTCTATATCATCCTTACGGGCGTAACCGCGCATACCGGGCTGGGATTTAACCGGGCGATACTCTTTTTAGTCAATGAAAAAGAACAGCTCATTGAAGGAAAAATGGGCATCGGCCCGGAAAACGGAGAAGAAGCTAATATCGCCTGGACCAGAATCGAAGAAGAAAAAATGGACCTTGAGGATTTAATTAATGCCTTTAAAAACTCTGACGCGGTATTAGAATCAGGTTTTAACCGCCAGGTTAGGCATTTAAAAGTATCCCTGCTGGATAAAAGTGAAAATCCGCTGTCTTTAGCGGTATTAGAAGGCCTGCCCCTGCATTTAACCGGCCAAGCTCTCCTTAAATACCGAAACTCGCCGGTAATTAAAATACTAGAAAGCCCTGAACTCCTGCTCATCCCGCTAAAAGCCAAAGACCGGGTAAACGGAATTATTGTCGCGGACAATTTTATCACCAATGACCCGATCACCAAAGATGATATCCGTATGCTCACCATGCTGGCTAACCAGGCGGGCCTAGCCATTGAAAACTCCCAGCTTTTTGAATTAACCGTAGAACGCGCGCATTCAGATTACCTGACTAATCTCTGGAATCACGGATATTTTCAATTACTGCTGCAAACAGAACTAGAAAAAGCTAAAGCCACTAAAAGCCCGCTTACTTTAATGATGATCGATATTGATGATTTTAAGATTTACAACGACACGCTGGGGCATCAAGCGGGAGATAAGATATTAAAAGACCTGGCCAGGCTGCTGCGTGATCAATCCCGGAAAATGGATCAGGTCTGCCGTTATGGCGGAGAAGAATTTACGATTATTCTTCCCCATACGGATAAAAAAGAAGCTTTCTTGATTGCTGAACGCATCAGAATGGATATTCAAAGATACCCTTTCCTGAATGAGGAAATCTTTCCGAATAAACAACTGACGGTAAGCTTAGGAATCTCCACCTTCCCTAAAGATGGCCTGCTGGCCGCGGAGTTAATTACCATTACCGATAAAGCGCTCTACCAAGCTAAAAACCAAGGTAAAAATAATACCTACTGCGGTTAAGATGACAAAGCTGCCTGTTCTTGATTTTCCTTTTGGCTCTGTAACTCTCTTTCTTTATTCTGCGATAATTTCACCGAAACAATTTTAGAAACCCCCGACTGCTCCATAGTGATCCCATACATAATATTGGCATTCACAATGGTTTTCTTATTATGCGTAATCACAATAAACTGCGAAGTTTTAGCAAACTCCTGAAGCACCCTGGAGAACCTGTCAACATTAGCCTCATCCAAGGCGGCATCAATTTCATCCAAAATACAAAAAGGGGAAGGCTTAATTTTAAAAATCGCGAAAATTAACGCGATTGCCGACATGGCTTTCTCGCCTCCGCTTAAGAGAAGAACATTCTGCAATTTCTTTCCCGGCGGCCGGCAGATAATTTCAATTCCCGACTCCAAAGGATCGCTCTCATCCAAAAGATATAGCTGCGCGTCTCCTCCGTTAAAGAGCAGGCGGAAATAATTCTTAAACTCCACCTTCACCTTCTCAAATGTCTCCATAAACATCTGCTTGGTGGTGCGGTTAATCTTTAGAATTGCCTGGCGCAAAGACTCTTGGGCATCCGCCAGATCCGCCTGCTGCTGAATAAGAAAATCGTAGCGCTGTTTTAATTCATCATACTCCTGTATCGCCACTAAATTTACCGTGCCATAGGAATCCAGCTTCCTCTTTAATTCGCTAATCTGCGCGGATAACGCCTCCGGGTTTAATTCTCCCGGCGGCTCGGTTAAAAGATCTAAATCAGCCTTATAAGCCGAAAGCATCCTCTCTTTAATCGCGGCGCAGCGGTAATCTAAATCCTTATCCAGCATCTGGAAATCATGCAGTTGGTTTTTTAGCTGATCCAATTGCTTACGGCCAACCTCAATTTGTTTTACCACTCCGGCCGTACCGCTGGATATTTGATTATATTTAAACTCAACTTCCTCCAAGGCATTTTTTTTCTGCTCGATCTGGGCTCCGGCTCCTTGATTGGCATTTTGGCATTGCGTAATTTCAACCTTTAAAATCTCCTGTTTCTCTTTGGCCTCGCTAATCTGCCGCTGAATATTTTCCAGGCTCGCCTTATCCTGCGCGTAAGTTTGCTCTAGAATCTTTAAAGTCGCCGCGTCAGAACTAAAACGCCTATTCAGAGCCTGAATTTCAGTCTTAGTCTGGGTAATAAAAACTAAAACCTCTTCACGTAACTTGCTATTTAAAGAAATAATATCCTCTTGCTGGATAATTGTATCAGCCTTGAGCCTTTCTTGATTATTTAACTCCCGCAGCTGATTCTGGGAGATCTCCAAATTTTGTTCAATTATAGAAATCTCCCGGGCAACATCAGTCAGCTCCATTACAATCACATCCTCTTCTTCTTTAATTTTGTTAAATTGCTCCGTAATCGCGAAATGGCTGGATTCTTTGTTGGCTAAAGTAATCTCATGATTACGCAACTCTAGTTCCAAGCCAGCGGAGGCTTTAGCCAATTCCGAAATACAGACCTGCCGCAGCACCATTCTATTTTTTAACTCTCCGAGATGCTCTTCTAATCTGGCAATCTTTTCATCAATTTTCTGCGTATCTAATTCAATCGCCTTAGCCTCTCCACTTATTTTAAAAGCGGCAGTGCTTAAATGCAAGCGATCCTCAGGGCTTAAAAGCTGCTGATCTTGAATCTTCACCACCAAACCCGTTAAGCTCTGATTAGGCATTTTATCCAGAAAAATTACGGCATTTGACGACTCACCGAGATCATCATACTTAGTCTTTAATTTCTCTAAGAAATCTTTATGTGAAACTAAAGTCAGCTTTTCATTCCCCAGGCTCACGATCTGCTGATTAATTTCTTCTAAATTTACCCCTTCTTGCGCCAGGCTGGCTTTAACCTCAGAGATCTTGTGCTTAAAATCAACTACCTGCGCTCGCGTATCCTCTAATTCCTGAGTAACTTTCTCTAAAGCCTCTTGGGTAATTGCTTTATCCTCATAAACCTTGGCCTTTTCTATCTCTAACCTCTTTTTACGCGCCAGATATACTTGAAACTTGGAATTAAAATCTCCAATTTGGTTATGAGTATTAGAAATCGCGGTTTCTAAATCTAGAATTAATTTTTTACATTCAGCGATTAAGCCCAGCGCGTTCTTGATACTAGCGCCCAAATTATCAATCTCTTCTTGGTTTTGCGCTAAACTGGCCTGCTTAACTTCTATATTCTGCTTAAGGCCGGCGTACTCACCGCGTATCTGCTCTAATTTTTCTTCATCTAAAACGAGTTTGGCTTCTGCCTGGCCAATTTGGCCTTCTAGACCTTGGCTATTTTGGAATAATTCATCAATGCGCTGCTGATTAAAATTAATGTGTTCATTATTGCGCACTAAGCTATTCTCCAGATTAAGCATCTGGCCGCGCGCCTCCATCATCGCTTCCTCTAAACTTTTTAGCTCTGACTGGCGGTTAGCAATTTTTTCCTCCTGCCCGGCGATTAATTCTATTAAAGAAGCTTCCTCTTTACTTGAATCCTTCAATTGTCCGGCAATCCTTTCTTTTTCTTCCCCTAAGCTTTTCTTATTCCAAGCGGCTAAATCTATTTCCTTTAATTTTAATTCTTCAAAAATTTCTTGATAACGGCGCGCCTTATTGGCCTGGCGTTCCAGGGAACCAATCTGGCGCTTGACCTCCGCCACAATATCATTCACCCGCAAAAGATTCTGCTCTGTTTCATCCAGTTTACGCGCGGCTTCTCTCCTCTGGGCTTTATACTTGCTTATTCCGCTAGCTTCATCAAAAACCATTCGGCGGTCTTCCGGCCGGGAACTTAACACTAAGTCAATTTTCCCTTGAGCAATAATCGAATAACTCTCCGCGCCAATACCGGTGCCTAATAACAAATCCAAAATATCCTTAAGCCGCACCGTGGCTTTATTCAACATATACTCGCTTTCCCCGGACCTAAAAAGCCTGCGGGTAATCAGCACCTCTGGATTGTCCAGATTAAAAAAACGGCTGGTATTATCAAAGGCCAGGCTTACCTCGGCCATACTTAACGGCTCCTTTTGATCCGTGCCGTTAAAGATCACGTCCAGCATCTCAGAGCCGCGCAATGATTTCGCCGATTGCTCACCCAAGACCCAGCGAATTGAATCAAAAATATTTGATTTCCCGCAGCCATTTGGGCCGACTACCGCCGTAATCCCCGGTTCAAAATTAAGCGTGGTCTTATCGCAAAATGATTTAAAACCAATAAGCTCTAATCTTTTAAAGTACATGCTTTTAATCCTCTCTGCCTGCCGATAGGCAAGCTAATGTGGCTGCGCCTGGCTGTCAACCCTGCGACTTTGCTCGGGATGGTGAGCCTGTCGAACCACGGGGTTGACAGTGAGCTTAGTCGAACTGTCCAGCCAGTCATCAATTTTATCTTTTTTAAAGCGCCATTGCCCAACCAGCTTTAGCGCCGGTACCTTATTATGCTTTAACCAGTCATAAATAGTCCGCCGAGTAACTTTTAAATAATCCGCCAGATCTTCAATCGTCATTAAATTACCATTTACCATATGCCTAGTATTATAAACAAACAAGCGGATTTGTCAAGGAGAATATTTACATTCTTTGACATACAGATACAAACAGAAGCAATATACACCATATATATGCAAACAGCATCAAAAACACGGGGACGGTTCTCTTTTTTAGAGAAAGGTGACTGTCACGCTTTTTGTGACTGTCACCTCTGCCAAAAAAATAGAACCGTCCCCATTATTTCTAAATAATGAGAAATTAAATTAAGATAATGGGTGGCTTGGGTGTTTTCGAAGCGCGTCAGTGCTAGAAAATACCCAAGACAGCCTGCCCGCCAATCTTTGTGGCGGGGACCCATTATCTTAATTTATTTTCTCAATGCGGTTTTGAAGGCTAAAGTTAAAGCAGGAATAACCTGGAAGAGATCACCAACAATCCCATAAGTAGCTACCTTAAAAATTGGGGCATCGGGATCTTTATTAATGGCCACAATAATTTTTGATGACTGCATGCCTACGAGGTGCTGAATCTGGCCGCTTATTCCACAGGCAAAATAAATTTTTGGGCCCACCGTGCGCCCGGTCTGGCCAACCTGGTGCGAATAAGGCATCCATCCGGCGTCAACTGCCGCGCGGCTGGAACCAACGGCTGCCCCTAAAACCTGCGCCAAATCTTCTAAGAGTTTAAAATTTTCCAGCCCCCCCATTCCGCGGCCTCCGGAAACAATAATATCCGCTTCGGATAAATTTACCGTAGACTCAATCTCTTCAATAATATCTAGAAGCTTAGTCCGTGAAAAATAAAGCGCGGGGTCAAAACTTTCTTTAATGATTTTGCCTTTTCGTTTTTTATCCGCCTCCATCGGCGTAAATACCTTATGCCTGACGGTGGCCATCTGCGGGCGGTAATTCGGAGAAATAATTGTCGCCATAATATTACCGCCAAAAGCCGGGCGCGTCTGCAATAAAATCTTTTTATCCAAGTCAATATCCAGGCCCGTGCAGTCCGCGGTTAAACCGGCTTTAATATTAATCGCCACGCGCGAAATTAAAGACCTGCCGATGTTGGTTGCCCCGCATAAAAGAACCTCAGGTTTATATTTTTTTACCAGCTCCACCAAAATATTCGTGTACGGCTCATCCTGAAAATTCGCTAACTCCGGAGCTTCCACTAAATAAACATTATCCGCGCCGCAAAAAATCAGCTCATCCAGCTGGTCTTCTAATTTATTACCGATTAAAACTCCGCTCACCTGGCAATTTAATTTTTTCGCCAACTCCTGAGCCTTGCCTAATAATTCATAGGAAACCGACTGCACCCGGCCATTTTTCTGCTCGATAAAAACCCAAATTCCTTGATAACCTTTAATATCAGGTAAAACGCATTTAGCTGGAGTATTCTCTAACAACACCGCCTTAAATTTACAGGCATCCTTACAAGCGCCGCAGAGCGTGCATTTATGTAAATCAATTGAAGCCTTCTTGTCCATCATCCGAATGGCATCAAACGGACATACCTTAATACATAAAGTACAACCCGTGCATTTCTCAATAATAATGGAAATCGGCATCTTTAATTAACCTCGTCCTTAATCAACTCCACCAGCTGTTTGACAATATCAGGGATCTCTCCTTTAAGCATTTGGCCGCCAACTCTAGGCGTAGGAGTAAAAATTTTCACCACTTGAGTCGGCGAGCCGCACAAGCCAATCTGCCGCGGGTCTAAATCCAGCTCTTTCTGAGTCAAAATAATAATTTTAGCGCTTTTGGCGCGCATCAAGCCTCTTAAAGAAGGAATCCTCGGCTCATTGATTTCTTTGACCACAGTCAAAAGCGCCGGAAGCGGACTCTGAATAATTTCATAGCCTTCCTCCAGCATCCTCTCTACTCGCATCAGCTTATCTGTTGCCTCTTCTATCTTTTTAACATAAGTTACCTGCGGGATATTTAAATGCGTGGATATACCCGGGCCAACCTGCGCCGTATCTCCGTCCGAAGCCTGTTTACCGCAGATAATTAAATCATACGTTCCCAGTTTTTTAATCGCCCCAGCCAAAGTATAGCTGGTTGCCCAGGTATCGCTTCCGGCAAAAGCCCGGTCACAAACTAAATACCCTTCATCAGCTCCCATAGAAATTGCTTCGCGTAACGCGGCATCTGCCTGAGGTGGGCCCATAGTAACTACGCTCACCTTACCGCCGAATCTTTCCTTAAGCCGCACCGCCTCCTCAATCGCGTACATATCAAAAGGGTTAATAATCGACTTCACCCCTTCGCGCATCAGCGTATTGGTTTCAGGATTAATCCTTACTTCCGTAGTCTCAGGAACTTGTTTGATACAAACGATGATATTCATAATTAATATTTATGTGTAACGTTAAATGTGTAATGTGTAATGTGTAATGTGTAATGAAAGTGTAATACTTTATTGTGTAATGCGAACTTGCTTTTTTCCATTACACTCGCATTACACGTTACACTTTACACTTTACACTTTACACATTACACAAAATTATTATTTTGCCATTTCTTTGATTAATTTCAGGGCAATAATCCCGCGCTGCACCTGGTTTGTCCCCTCGTAAATTTGAGTGATTTTAGCATCCCGCACATATTTTTCAATCGGATAATCCTTCATGTAACCATAACCGCCAAACAACTGCAAGGCATCTACCGTCACCTTCATCGCCACATCCGAAGCATACATCTTAGCCATAGCGGATTCTTTCGCCACGTCCTTAATTCCGGCATCCACCATCCTAGCTGTAGCGTAAACTAAACCGCGCGCGGCTTCAACTTCCGTAGCCATATCCGCCAGCATCCATTGAATTCCCTGAAAACTAGAGATAGGTTTGCCAAACTGCACTCTTTGGCGCACATATTTAACCGCCAGTTCCAACGCCCCTTGAGCAATTCCTAACGCCTGAGCAGCTACTCCCGGGCGTGACATATCAAAAGTCCGCATGGTAACAATAAATCCCATCCCTTCTTTAGACAACAAATTTTCCGCGGGAATCTTACAATCCGTAAAGATTAACTCCCGCGTACTTGAAGCGCGAATTCCAAACTTATCTTCTTTCTTGCCAAAACTAAACCCGGCAGTGCCCTTTTCAACAATGAACGCTGAAGCCCCCCGCGCCCCTTTTGTCTTATCTGTCATGGCAATCACCACGTAAGTTTCGGCATCGCCGCCATTGGTAATAAAATGCTTCAGGCCATTTAAGACATAGTGATCTCCCACTTTTTTAGCCACCGTCTTAATCCCTGAAGCGTCGCTTCCGGCCTCCGGTTCAGTAATCGCAAAAGCCGCGACCTTTTTACCGCTAGCTAAAGCCGGCAAATATTTTTTCTTTTGCTGGTCAGTACCAAACAAAACAATCGGAAATGTCCCCAAGGCGCTGGCGGCATAGCAAACCGCGATTCCTCCGCAAGCGCGGGAAAATTCTTCAGTGGCCAGGCATAAGTTAAATACACTAGTGGCAAATCCGCCATACTCCTGGGGAATAAACAAGCCGAACATATCCGATTCCGCCATCACTTTCAATACCTCCCAGGGGTACTCTTCACTAATATCATATTTAGCCGCCACCGGACGAATCTTCTCTTCGGCAATCTTATGCGCCAAATCCTTAATCATCTTCTGCTCTTCAGTCAACAAATAATCCATAGCTTCCTCCTCATTTTTCCCCAGCCTCCGGCGCTTGGGGAAAGGTGACTGTCACGCTCTTTGTGACTGTCACCTTGTCTTCGAGCTCCCGCGAGGGGGAGAATATTAATCTATAAGCTCTAAACTTATGGCTTATTTAGGATTTGAATTATAACATATAAATTTATTTTTACAATACTTTCAGCAGGGCAATTTCCTGGCAATTGGGGAATTTAGGGCAGTTAATGCACTCCGCCCAAATCTTATGCGGGAGAGCCTCGTGCTTAATCTTTTCAAAACCTAACTTTTTGAAAAACTCCGGCTTATAAGTGAGCACAAAAATCTTTTTTGCCCCCATCAGGCGAGCTTCAGCAAGGCAGGCTCTAACCAAATCCTGCCCCCAACCTTTTCCTTGGCTTGGTTTAGCCACGGCTAATGACTTAATCTCCGCTAAATCATCCCAGGAAATATGCAACGCCGCGCAGCCAGATATCTTGCCTCTATCTTCATAAACCCAAAAATCGCGGATATGCTCATAAAGTTCATTCAGCGATCTAGGCAGCATCACATCCTGCTTAGCAAAACAACCAATCAACTCCTGAATCTGCTTTATATCTTTTATCTTCGCTTTTCTTATCATATTTTCATTTATCAAAAGTGACTGTCACGCCTTTTGTGACTGTCACTTTTGTTTTATTTAAACTCCGTCCCTTTAGCCACAACCACAATCCCCGACGCACTGACAAAAAACCTCTTTTTATCTTCTTCTAAATTAAAACCAATCACCATTCCCTGCGGTATACTCACATCTTTATCAATAATCGCCCGTTTAATTTTAGCGTGCCTGCCTACATGCACACTCTCCATTAAAATTGAATCATAGACCTCCGAAAAACTATTAATTCGCACATTCGGTGAAAGTATGGAACGCTGCACCCTGCCGCCAGAAACTACGCAGCCTTCTGAAACTATGGAATCCAGCACCAACCCCACCCTGCCTTCTTCTTTATCTCCGGAGTGCACCGTCTTCACCGGAGGATACTGCTCCTGAAAAGTCCGAATCAACCACTCCTGATCATAAAGATTAAACGTGGGGTTAACCTGAATTAATTCCATATTTGCCTCGTAATAAGCATCAATGGTCCCGATATCCCGCCAATATTCCTCACTCATATCCTTGTGGCGAAAATTATAAGCCGCGACCTTCATCCCTTTTTTTAACATCTGGGGGATAATGTCTTTTCCAAAATCATGGGAAGACTTTTTATTTTTAGCATCTTCAAGCAGTTCCTGCATCAAGACAGACTGATTAAACACATAGATTCCCATCGAACCATAAATCTTATCCGGATTACCGGGAATAGTTTTAGGATTTGCCGGCTTTTCCTGAAAACCCGTAACTCGCCCACCAGCATCCGCCTCTACCACGCCTAAATGCTTAGATTTAGACTTATCAATCTCCACCACCCCCACCGTCAAATCCGCGTTTTGTTCACGGTGCACATCGATCATCGAATAATAATTCATTTTATAGATATGGTCACCGGCTAGAATCAAAACCTCATCCGGCCGGTCCATTTCCAGAGTATAAAGATTCTGATAAATCGCGTCCGCCGTGCCCAAATACCAAGAATCTCCAATCCGCTGCTGCGCCGGAAGCAGTTCGATAAACTGGCCTAACTCTGAAGGAAGAAAATTCCAACCTAAACGGATATGCCTTTGCAAAGAAGCGGATTTATATTGGGTAAGGATATAAATCTTGCGCATCCCTGAATTAATACAATTACTTAAAGTAAAATCGATAATCCGATAAATTCCCCCAAAAGGAACTGCCGGCTTAGTCCGGTCTTTAGTTAAAGGCAAAAGGCGTTCGCCTTTTCCGCCAGCCATAATAAAAGTTAATACTTTACGCATCATTTAAGTAGCGCTCCGGTTACCCCATGCCTGATCATCATCACCGCGATGGCTGCCAGTAAGATATACATTATTTTAGAAAATGCCCGCGTGCCGTTGGAGCCGATTACCTTAATTATCGTATCAGCCTTAAGTAAAGTAATCCAAACAAAAAACATATTTAAGGTTACCGCCACTAGAGTAGCCAGAGTGCCATAGCTATTCATCATCATCAACGTGGTGGTTAAAACTGCCGGGCCGGTAATCAGCGGAGTGCCCAGGGGAAACACACCCAGGCCTTTATCCTGGCAGTTGGTTAATACGCTTTTCTGCGCGCCCGGCAATAAAAGCCGCACCGAGATAACAAACAAGAGCGCGCCTCCGGCAATCTGAAAATCAGGAATAGTTATACCGAGTAATGAAAAAACTAACTTGCCGACAAACATAAAAATAATCGCCACCGCGGTTGCCGTAACCACCGCGTCCAAAACTATCCTTTTTCTCGCCAGCTTAGAAGAATGCTCAACCAGAGATAAAAAGATAGGAATATTGGCAATCGCGTCCACGGCCACAAACAGCGGAATAAAACTAAGTATATATGGTTTCAGGGCTTCCATCATTGATATATTATATAAAGGAGTACCTCAATTGGCAATAGAAATAATCGATTTAAAATCTAGGGGACGGTTCTCTTTTTCAGAGAAAGGTGACTGTCACGCTTTTTGTGACTGTCACCTCTGCCAAAAGAGAAAGGTGACTGTCACGCTTTTTGTGACTGTCACCTCTGCCAAAAAAATAGAACCGTCCCCTTGATTTATTCTATCCTATTAATAAGAAACAAACAAAGAAAGCTAGTCAACGCGGATAGAACAATCAACCATTTTAGGCCGATCACCGGGAGCAAAAAGGCGCCCGATAAATTACTGCTTACTCCGGCTAAATTATTTATACTGCATAAAAGCGCGAATGAAGTTGCCTCCAGCCCTTTAACCGAGTGGCGCGCCATAAAATCCATAACCATAATAAATATAAACATTCCTACTAAACTGTAAATCACATCATAGGCCACCGCGCTTACCGGTGTATAATACAGGTAACTTAAAGTAGTCAGGCCTCCGGCAAGCACGGAAAAAAACAACCACTTCTTCAAATTTAGCTTCTGGCTGAACTTATAATAAAGCAGCGCGCCAATAACTCCGAATATTGTGCTAATCGCCCCGAGTGTTCCAATCCACATTTTGCTCCACTTAAAACTATCGCGCTGAATAAAAAATAACGGAGTGCCAAAAGATGGCGAGTATTTATACAAAAATATAAATAAACCAATAATCAATATTTTCTTATCGCTAAAAAGCTTTTTTAAATCCGTGAACAAAGTTGGCCCGGGCTGATCTTTCTTTTCTGCTTTTTCCTCTTGATAAAAATACGCCGGCAAAGCTACCAACAGATAAACCGGAACCAAACATAAAAAACCTGCCTGATATCCCCATATCTGGGCGATCCAGGCTCCGCCGAGACCGGTAAATAGGCCGGCAATTAAAATTGAAATCCACTGGATACTCTGGATCTTGCCGGTAGCCTGGTATTTTTTTCCTTCCACGCACATAACTGCGTCGGCTGCCACATCCCGAAAAGCGGCATTTCCGGAACTAATAAACAATAATACCGCTAAAATAACCAGCGGCATCCGCATTAAACCTAAAGATAAAACAACAATTATATCCAGCGCTAAAGAAATAAATATCCAGGCTCGTTTACTAAATAAATTATCAATCAAATAACCAATCAACGGCTTAACCAGCCAGGCAAAAGTAGTCAGGCTGCCAATAAGCATGATTTTTTCGGGAGAAAAATTCAGCGTTTCTTTAAAATAATAAAATAACCCTTGAGCCGGCAGGCTTTCCAGGCCTTGCGTAAAATAAACCGCGCTGCTTAAGGCAAATATCCAAAATAGTTTTTTATTTTTCATCTTAAAATCTAGGGGACGGTTCTATTTTTCTAATGTCATCCCCACGAAAGTGGGAATCTAGAATAGATCCCCGCTTGCGCGGGGATGAAAAAAAGGTGACTGTCACGCTTTTTGTGACTGTCACCTTTTTTTAATTAATTAAAAATTGCTTATTTAACCTTTGCCGCATCCGGCTTAACTGTTTCTGCTGGTAAAGTTACCGCGGGCGCTAGAGCCTTAGCCGCTTCAGTTTTAGCCGCTTCAGGAATAACTGCTTCAGGTTTAACCGCGTCTATCTTTGGCTTAACAGTACTCACCACATTACGCATTAATGACTTACTCTGCTTAACCGATAAAACTGCCAGAGTTAAACAAGTTATAAAAAAAATAACCGACATAATCGTGGTTATACGCGTGAGAAAAACGCTGGTTTTGGTTCCAAACATCGACTCCACCCCGGAAAAACTCTCGAGTAACCCGGCTCCTCTTCCGCGCTGAATTAAAACTAAACCGATTAAAATTATGCAAGCAGTCACGTGAATTATAATCAAGAATGTCATCATTTTCTAACCTCACTGGCTCTAGTTACAATTGCGCTAAAACTATCCACCTTTAAGCTTGCCCCTCCCACCAAAGCGCCGTCCACATCCGGCTTACCGATTAACTCGGTAATATTTTCAGGCTTTACGCTTCCGCCATACTGAATTCTAATACTAGAAGCCGCTTCTTCCCCGTGCATCTTGATTAATAAATCACGGATGTACTTATGCGCTTCCTGCGCCTGATCGCCGGTGGCAGTCTTACCCGTGCCAATTGCCCAAACCGGCTCATAGGCAATCACAGTTTTAAGCATATCCTCTGTGCTAATCTCTGCCAGGCTGCCTTTAATCTGTTCCTGAATCACTTTAAATGTATTACCAGCCTCTCTTTCCTGTAAATTTTCACCCACGCAAATAATCGGAGTTAATCCGTGCTTTAAACTAGCCTTGATTTTTTTATTGACAGTTTCATTTGTCTCGCCAAAAAATTGCCTGCGCTCAGAATGCCCGATAATCACGTATTGACAGCCCGCGTCTTTTAACATCACCGCGGAAACCTCACCGGTAAAAGCGCCTTCATCCAGCCAATAAACATCCTGAGCGCCTAAACCAATACCTGTTTCATTTAGAACCTCAGCCACTTCACTTAAAGCCGTAAACACCGGGCACAATACCACCTCCACGGAAGCAAAATCTAATTTAAAAAGTTCGCGCTTTAAGCCGTTGGCTAAATCAATAGCTTCATTAATCGTCCTATACATCTTCCAGTTTCCGGCAATAATTGTCTTTCTCATTTGTCTGTAAGCGCGGCAATTCCCGGTAGAACCTTACCCTCTAAAAATTCCAGGCTCGCCCCTCCTCCGGTTGAAATATGCGACATCTTGCTTTCTAAATGAAATTTAACCATCGCCGCCGCCGTGTCCCCTCCGCCGATTATCGAAGTAGTTTTTAAGGAGGCGATAAATTTAGCCACCGCCAGCGTCCCCTGGCTAAACGCGTCCATCTCAAAAATTCCCAATGGCCCGTTCCAAACAATGGTTTTAGCGGATTTTAATTTCTCCTCAAACAATTTAACCGTCTCAGGGCCGATATCCACGGCAATCTTACCATCAGGGATATCCTGGCCGACTATTTCGGTTTTAGCACTGGCGTCAATATGATCAACCACGACATGATCAATGGGCAATAAAATTTCCTTATTTAACTGCTTAGCTTGATCTAAAATTGACTCAGCTAAACCTAGTTTTTCTTTTTCTAGCCGAGAATTACCAATCTGCCGGCCTTGGCTTTTTAAAAAAGTATAGGCCATACCGCCTCCGATAATAATCGCGTCGCACTTAGGCAAAAGGTTTTGGATAACCCCAATTTTATCCGCTACCTTTGCTCCGCCTAAAATAACCATAAATGGCTTTTGAGGGTTACTTACTGCGCCCCCTAAATATTTTATCTCTTTCTCTAAAAGAAATCCCGCCGCGGATTTTAAGAAATGCGTAACCCCTTCAGTCGAAGCGTGCGCCCGGTGAGCCGTGCCAAAGGCATCATTGACAAAAATATCCGCTAAAGAAGCTAATTGTTTAGCGAAATTAGCATCATTTGCTTCTTCTTCAGCGTGAAAACGTAAATTCTCCAGCAAAATTACCTTTTCTTGGGATTTTTCAATATCCTGCTTAATATTAACACCTACGCAATCATTAAGAAATAACACCTCTTGGCCCAAGAGCTCTTTTAGCCGCGCGGCTGCCGGCTTAAGGCTATACTTGGCCGCCGGCTTTCCGTCAGGACGGCCTAAATGGCTGATGATTACTAATTTTTTAGCGCCATTTTCTAAAATATACCGCAAGGTCGGTAGAGTTGAACGAATGCGCGTATCATCAGTAATATTGAGGTTGTCATCCTGCGGCACATTAAAATCCGCCCGCACCAATACAGTTTTATTTTTTAAATCAATATCTTTTAAAGTTAATTTTGCCATGTTTTTATAAATGCCTGTCCCCAAAGTGACAGTCACTATTGGGACAGCCATTTTGATTATAATCCCTGCTTAACAATATACTCGCACAGATCCACTACCCGGTTAGAATAACCCCACTCGTTGTCGTACCATCTTGTTTTTCCGTCGGCGTTTAGCATGGTAATTTAATTATTGACGCAACCCTTTTATTATCTTCCTGTTATGGTCAATTATGGTACTCGTATAAAAACTTAGATTCCTTGCATTTGTG
>Ga0247841_10006587_pt1 | contig 17826 bp, 10 predicted proteins | sample LaCruzMarch2015__2_FD_192410 | JGI IMG/M metagenome (GOLD analysis project Ga0247841, IMG submission 192410) | Freshwater microbial communities from meromictic Lake La Cruz, Castile-La Mancha, Spain - LaCruzMarch2015_18m | ecosystem: Environmental > Aquatic > Freshwater > Lake | place: Spain... | reverse complement strand
TTATCATAAATAGCAATTGAAAAACAACCATTTACTTTTTCAATAAAAGATGGACCATAATAAATATACATATAAAGTAATACTTCCGTATCACCGTTTGATTTGAAAACTATACCTTTTTGTTCAAGTAACTTTCTATGTTCTTTAAAATTGTAAAATTCACCATTAAAAATAATAGTGTATCTTCCCGATATATCTGTAAATGGCTGTGCAGAAGCTTCTGAAGTATCGATAATAGCAAGACGAGTATGACCTAATGCTACTTTGTTGTTTTTATAAATTCCTTTACCATCAGGACCTCTGTTGCAAAGAGCACTTACAGCATTATCAATATATTTGAGAAAAGATGCACCATTATTGTTAAATGAATATATACCGGTTATTCCACACACAATAAATTATTTTAGTTGTTTTTATTTTTCGCTAATTCCATGACAGTTTTTATACTTTTTACCGCTTCCGCAAGGACAAGGTTCATTTCTGCCTACTTTTTTTTCTACCCTGACGGGTTGAACTCTTTGTTCTTGCTCGCTATTTTTTAATGCCTCAGTTCTTCCTGTTTCATACTTACTCATATCTAGCCGCTTCGGTGCATTTGCCTGTTTAATTTCATTTGCATCACGAACCGGTATATGTCCTTTAATAATTGTTGAAACAATTTCTTTATTTACTTTATCAACCATTTTTTTAAATAATTCAAATGATTCAAATTTATATATCAACAATGGATCCTTTTGTTCATAAGAAGCATTTTGAACAGATTGCTTTAAATCGTCCATTTCTCGAAGTTGTTCTTTCCATGCTTCGTCAATAGTCATAAGAATTATAGTTTTTTCATAAGATTTAACTAAATCTTTACCTTGAGTATCATAAGCTTTTTTAAGATTAGCAATAATCTGATATACTCTTAAACCATCGGTAATAGGCACAACAATATTTTCATAAATATGTGAGCTTTTTTCATAAACTTCCTTTATTACAGGATATGCTTGCTGTGCTATTACATCTGTTTTTCTCTTGTAAGTTTTAATTAATAATTGATATACTTTTTCCGTAATTTCTTCTGGATTTGATCTTAAATACTCAGCATGATCTACGGGTGATTCAATTGATAATAACCTTAAAAGGTCAAGATTAAAAGCATCAAAATCATTTATACCATGATTATCAACAACAATGCTTTCGCATACATCAAACATCATGTTAGCAATATCAAGGCTTATACGTTCTCCATACAATGCATGACGACGTTTACGATAAATGACTTCTCGCTGAGAGTTCATAACATCATCATACTCAAGTAATCGCTTTCTTATGCCAAAATTATTTTCTTCTACCTTTTTCTGTGCTCTTTCAATAGATTTTGTGATCATTGAATGTTGTATAACTTCTCCTTCTTTTAGTCCGAGCCTATCCATAATTTTTGCAATTCTGTCAGAACCAAATAATCGCATTAAATCATCTTCCAGCGAAACAAAAAACTGTGAAGTTCCAGGGTCGCCCTGACGACCGGAACGTCCACGCAACTGACGATCAACACGTCTGGATTCATGCCTTTCAGTACCAACTATTGCCAAGCCACCGGAAAGTTTTACTTCTTCGCTTAATTTTATATCAGTTCCCCTACCTGCCATATTTGTTGCAATAGTTACGGTTTTAGATTTACCTGCTTCTGCAACAATTTCTGCTTCACGTTGGTGTAATTTTGCATTTAATACATTATGTTTTATGCCTTTAATTTTCAGCATCCTGCTTAATAATTCGGAAATTTCAACTGATGTTGTACCAACTAAAACAGGTCTTCCATTATTAATTAAATTAATAATTTCATCAATAACTGCACTATACTTTTCTCTTTTCGTTTTATAAACTAAATCTTCATAATCTTTTCTTATAACATTTGCATTAGTAGGAATTACAACAACATCTAACTTATAGATATCCCATAGTTCACCGGCTTCAGTTTCTGCAGTACCTGTCATACCTGATAATTTGTGATACATTCTGAAGTAATTTTGCAATGTAATTGTTGCAAATGTTTGTGTGGCTGCTTCAACTTTAACATTTTCTTTTGCTTCTATTGCCTGATGTAAGCCATCGGAATAACGCCTCCCTTCCATAATACGGCCAGTTTGCTCATCAACAATTTTTACAAGATTATTTATAACAACGTATTCAGTATCTTTTTCAAAAAGAGTATAAGCTTTGATTAATTGATTTATAGTATGTACTCTTTCAGATTTTACAGCATAATCACTTAATAGTTTATCTTTTAAAATCAGTTTTTCGGTCGCAGGGATATTTTCTTTTTCAATATCAGCAATACTGCTACCTATATCAGGTAATATAAAAAATTGATGATCATCAGAAGAACCGGTAATCAAATCAATTCCTTTATCCGTTAAATCAACAGAATTTAATTTTTCTTCAATAACAAAATACAATGCCTCTGTTACTTCAGGCATTCGCTTAGCATTATCAGCCAAATAAATATTCTCGGTTTTATGCATTAAAGCTTTCATTCCCTGCTCACTAAGAAATTTTATTATAGCTTTATTTTTAGGTAGTCCTTTAAACGCTCGTAGTAAAAGTAACCCTCCTTTCTCTAATTGATTATTATTAATCAGTCGTTTAGCTTCAACCAATATTTCATTAACTAAGGCTTTCTGAGCATTTATTAACTTTTCAACTTTAGGTTTTAATTCATCAAATAATTGATTTTCTCCTTTTGGAGTTGGTCCTGAAATAATTAATGGAGTACGTGCATCATCAATCAATACTGAGTCAACCTCATCAACTATTGCATAATTATGTTTTCTTTGTACAATATCCATAGGACTTGTTGCCATATTATCCCTAAGGTAATCAAAACCAAACTCATTATTTGTTCCGTAAGTTATATCTGCAAGATATGCTTTTCTTCTTTCTTCGGAATTTGGTTGGTGTTTATCAATACAATCAACCGAAAGACCATGAAATTCAAATAATGGTCCCATCCATTCAGGGTCTCTTTTCGAAAGGTAATCATTAACAGTAACTATATGAACTCCTCTACCCGCAAGTGCATTAAGGAATACAGGTAAAGTCGCAACAAGTGTTTTTCCTTCACCGGTAGCCATTTCAGCTATGTTTCCTTTATGTAATGCAACACCACCAAAAAGTTGGACATCATAATGAACCATATCCCAAGCGATTTCATTTCCACCAGCAATCCATCTGTTGTACCAAATTGCTTTGTCTCCTTCAATTATAATACTATTGCGTGTTGCAGCTAAATCTCTATCAAACTGATTTGCCGTAACAATTATTTTTTCATTTTCTTTAAATCTTTTTGCTGTTTCTTTAACAATCGCAAATACTTCCGGAAGAACTTCATCTAAAATATCTTCAATTTTTTGTTCTATTTCTTTCTCAATCTTCTCTAAAGAAATATATAATTGTTCTTTTTCATCAATTTCAATTTCATCATCATCAATTTTAGCTTTTAATTCTGATATTAATTTTTCATCATCTTTTATGTAATCCCTGACTTTTTGTTTAATTATTAATGTTTTTTCTCTTATTTCGTCGTTGCTTAATTGTATAATTTTATCATATTCTTCTTTTATTTTTTCAACTATTGGTTGAATATTTTGAATATCTTTCTTTGATTTATTACCTAAAATTTTACCTAAAATACTAGTTATTATGCTCATTATAATATATTTAAAATTTAAAAGCTCTGTTAAAAATAAAAAACAAAATTAAAAAATAATAATTTTTATTATTATTAATTCTTAAAAATATTATTAAAACACTAAAAGACAATATATTATAAATATTTATTAAAAAAATGATAATTTAAACTTTTATATTAAAGTTTTGTCTAATTTTATAGCAACTTTTTAGTGAAATTTACGTCTTATTTTATTTATAAAACAATATTTTAAAATTAATTAGTTAGATGAAAAATTATAATACTTTGTATAGTAAAATTATTCCAGTTATAACAATTTTATTTATTTATATATCTCTTACAAATAATTTATTATCACAAGAATTTAGAGGAGTTGAAGCTCAAAAAATTGTTAAAAACGCTGATTATGTTATTAAAGATTCTAAGTTGTATTTACCAACATTTATAAGATTTGCTAAAGGATATGAAATTGAATATACAAATTGGTTAGATTGGTTAAATCAAAATTTTAAAATTTCTAACGATTTAAATTTTATTTTAATAGGAACAGAAAAAGATAATTTAAATGAAATTCATTATCGCTACCAACAGACTTTTAAAGGGATTCCAATTTATGGAAGTATTTATATTGTTCATACAAAGAACAATAAAGTAATTTCGTTGAATGGCAAAATACTTGATAAATTTGATAGTGATAATAATATTAGTTTAAATGAAAATCAGGCATTAAGTTTTGCTTTAAATTATGTTAATGCGATTAAATATAAATGGGAGATACCGGAAGAAGAAAAACTTATTAAACAATATAAAAACAATGAAAATGCCACATATTATCCAAAAGGAGAGCTAACATATATACCTGAAAACGGAAATTTAAATTCACAAAAATTTGTTTTATCATATAAGTTTGATATTTATGCCGATAAGCCATTGTCAAAACAGGATATTTATGTAGATGTTTTTACCGGAAAGATTGTAATGACAAGAAATAAACTATTTACTACTGATGTAACAGGAACAGTTCATACTACATATAGCGGAGTAAGAACAATGACTGCTGACAGTTATGGAGGAAGCTACCGATTACGTGAAACAGGAAGAGGAAATGGAATTGAAACTTATAATTGTCAGGCAACAACTACTTATTCTAATACTGATTTTACTGATACTGATAACGATTGGAACAATGTCAATGCACAACAGGATGAAGTTGCTACAGATGCTCATTGGGGAACAGAAATGACTTATGATTATTTTTTCTATAAACATAACAGGAACAGTATAGACAATGCCGGGTTTAAATTAATATCTTATGTTCACTATGATGTTAGCTATGTTAATGCTTTTTGGGATGGTACAAGAATGACATATGGAGACGGAGATGCAACATACTCTCCTCTAACTACTTTAGACATTTGTGGTCATGAAATTACTCATGGACTTACAACAAATACAGCCAATTTGGATTATCAAAATGAATCCGGAGCTTTAAATGAAGGATTCAGCGATATATTTGGTACTTGTATTGAATGGTATGCTAAACCACCTTTAACACCAAACTGGGCTATTGGCGAAGATATAGGAGCTGCTTTCCGTAATATGAGCAACCCAAATAATTTTTCTCAACCCGATACTTATCTTGATGAATATTGGTACACTGGCACAGGTGATAATGGTGGAGTTCATACTAATTCAGGTGTTTTAAATTATTGGTTTTATTTAATTGCTCATGGTGGCTCAGGAACAAATTATAATGGGGATTCATATTCTGTAACCGGTATTACAATTGATACTGCTGCTACAATTGCATTTAGAGCTTTAACAGTCTATCTTACCAATACATCTGTTTATGCTGATGCAAGAACTTTTACAATACAAGCTACAGTTGATTTATATGGTAGTTGTTCCCCTGAAGTTGAGGCAGTTACTGACGCCTGGTATGCAGTTGGAATTGGTGCTCAATATTCTGCGTCTGTCGCTAGTGATTTTTCTGCTTGCCCTGTTTCATTTTCTACTACTCCGGCATATACTACGTTCACAAATTCTACTACAAACGGGGTTTCTTACATTTGGTATTTTGGAGATGGTGCTACTTCTACATTAGCAAATCCATCACATTCATACAGCACAACAGGTAATTTCACTGTAAAGTTAGTTGCTTATGGAGGTGCATGTGGTAATGACTCTATTACCAAAATATCATTTATTAATGTTGGGGCTTCTTATTCTGGACCAACAACTATGCCAGCAACAGGTACCGGAACAACTAAAACAACATGTACCGGAACTTTATTTGATAGTGGTGGTTGTTCAGATTATGCAAATAATACAAGCGGAACTATAACAATTGCTCCTACCGGTGCAACAAGTGTTGTTTTAAATTTTGTTTCTTTCAGCTTTGAATTAAATTATGACTATTTGTATGTATACGATGGACCAAGTACATCAAGTACTTTAATTGGACAATATACAGGAGACACTCTACCAAATGGTGGTACTATTACTTCTACTGGTAGCTCAATAACACTTAAACAAACTTCAGATCAATATTCTGTTAAATCAGGCTTTGAATTAAACTGGATTTGTTCCAGTCCAAATAATCCACCAACAGCTAATTTTGTTGCAGACAATACAACTTCATGCACAGGTGCTATACAATTTACTGATATGTCATTAAATGTTCCTACATCATGGAGTTGGGATTTTGGAGATGGAGGAATATCAAATTTACAAAACCCTTACCACACTTATACTGCAAGCGGAACTTATACTGTTTCTCTGATATCAACTAACATTAATGGAGTTGACACACTAGCAAAAACAAGTTATATAACCATTAGCCTTCCTGCAAATCCAACAACAAACTCTGCTACAATATGCGGATCAGGAAGTACAACATTAACAGCAACAGGTTCAGGAAAATTAAATTGGTATAATTCTCAAACCGGAGGAACAGCAATAAATACAGGCACTACTTATACAACTCCTGTTTTAACATCTTCAGAAACTTATTATGTTGAAAGTGAGATTGTTTCATCTCCAATTTATGGTGGAAAACTTACTAATACTGGCGGCGGCGGCTATCTTTCTGCTTCACAGTATCTTATCTTTGATTGTTATACTCCTGTTACTCTTGTTTCAGTAAATGTTTATGCCCAATCTACCGGAAACAGGACAATTGAATTACGAAATAGTGCAGGAACAGTTTTAAAAACTGCAACAGTTAATATACCCATTATCGGATTAAATACAGTTACTCTTAATTTTGCTATTCCTATTGGTACGAACATGCAATTAGGATTATCATCATCATCTGTAACTGATTTATACAGAAACAATGTTGCTTCCGGTGTTACTTACCCATATACTACTTCAGGTTTGATATCAATTACAACAAGTAGTGCTGGCGCCGGATATTACTATTGGTTTTATAATTGGAAATTACAAGGTGCGTCATGTTATAGTTCACGTAGTGCTATTACTGCTAATGTTACTCAAGGTACCCCTGCTGACATTTCAATTTCTTCAGATCAGGCTGATACTATTTGTTATGGGACCAATGTAACATATACAGCTGTACCTGTTAATGGAGGCTCTTCTCCTTCTTATGACTGGATAGTTAATGGTAGTTTAATAACAAGTAATACTACAGGAGTATTTTCAACTAATATAATTTCAAGCAATGATGTAGTAAGTTGTGTTTTGACCTCTAATGCATTATGTGCTTTAAATAATCCTGACACTTCAAATTCTATTCAATTTACTGTAGTGCAAGCACCATCTCCGGGTTATATAACTATTTCAGCAGATTCAGTTTGTTTTGGAGGTTCTTCTGTTATTACAATAAATGGTAATTCAGGAACAATTCAATGGCAGGATTCTACTATTGGATCTAGCTGGGCTAACATACCCGGTGCAAATAGTTCATCTTATACTACACCAGCTTTAAATTCATCAACATATTATCGTGCTTATTTATCTATGACCAATTGTACAAATATTTCGTCAGTTTCTTTAATTAATGTAGGGCCTATTGGAGGAAATGCTTATGCATCTGATGATACACTTTGTTCCGGAGATACTTTAATATTATCTGTTTCAAATTATTTAGGACATATTCAATGGCAGGAATCATCAAATGGTAATACGTGGACAAATATTATTGCAGCCAACATACCTGTTTATTCTGACTATCATTTCAATTCTCCCGGTTATTACAGGGCTTTATTATCTCAGGGAACTTGCCCTGATTCAAGTTCAGATATTTTACAAGTATCTATATTGCAAATACCTGTAGCAGGATTTACATATACTCCCGGTTCGGGAACTATTAGTTTTGTAAATACTTCAACAAATGCAGCAAGCTATGTTTGGGATTTTGGAGATGGTACATACTCAACATTACAAAATCCTATTCATACCTATTCTACAACAGGAATGTATAATATAACACTTAAGGCAATTAATGACTGCGGCGAAAATTCTGCTATTCAATCTATTAACGTTGTTATCACAAGTATTCAGGATAATCTTTCAGATAATTATTTACAAGTATTTCCAAACCCTAACAATGGGATTTTTGAAATAAAAATATCATCAAACGAAAATAAAGATTTGCAGTTAAATATATTTAATATTGAAGGCAGAAAAATATTAAGTGACAATATTAAATGTATCAATAATGAAACTTCAAAAAGTATAGATTTAAGCAAATTTGAAAAAGGCATATATCATCTTGAAGTTATTTCTGATATAAGAGTTGTAAATAAAATAATTATTATTCAGTAGTTCTTAATTATTGGAATAAAGCCCAAAGATATTTTTATATTAATCACAAACTTATTATTGTGGCTATTAAATAAATTACAAAAGGGTTAATATTTAATCGTATACTAAAGATAATAACTCTTTAAATAAAGAGTTTTAAAATTTGATAATATTTCATCATTTTGCAAAATTACAAATATGAAAAATTTAAATTTCTTACTTATTGTGTTGCTTTTTAGCAATTTATCATGCAGCCATGCACAAACAAAATCAAACTCAAGCACTAAAGGTGATAAAAAAGCCAAATTACAAGTTTATTATTTTCATGCAACAAACAGATGCCCTACCTGTTTAAGTATTGAAAGTAATACACAAAAGGTTTTAGATACTTATTTTAAAACAGAGTTGGAAAAAGGTATAATAAAATATACTATTTTAAATTCTGATGAAGACAAGAACAAAACTGTTTGTGAAAAATACCAAGCATTTGGTTCAGCTTTACATTTTGTTAAAATTGCTAACGGAAAAGAAATTGATACTGATATGACAAATTTTGCTTTTCAATATTCACATAATGAACCGGAAAAATTCATAAAGGGCATAAAAGATAAAATTACAGACCTTTTAAAATGATATAATTGAATAACAGAATCTTTTAAACAATAACTGCTGGTACATTATATACTTTTATAGACTGCTATAAGCCATTGTCATCTGGTTACAAACATTACAACCATAGCAGAAATAAATAAAGATATGGCAGGTTGAAAAGTAAAAAGGAAAAGAGAAGACCCGCCTTTGAATATAGATAAAACCCAAAGATTATCGTGTTAATTTATGTGCCAGTTAAAAAAGAAAGAACTATAAAAGGGGGCTTAATATTCTTGCAATAGATTCTTTAAATTTATGCACCAAGTTTCTATTAGAGAATGTATTTAATAATAGCTGTTCACTTGATTTAATATCCTTATTAAAGCTGTTTTTTAAATTTATAGCTATGTTTTCATTATAAATCAAAGCATTAATTTCAAAATTCTGATCAAAGCTTCTAATATCCATATTTGCTGTACCTACTGAAGAAAATATGTCATCAATAATAATAATTTTACTATGAGTAAACCCTATTTTATAGATGTAAATTTTTATATTTGCTTCAAGCAACTCTTCAATATATGACATCGAACACCATTGTGCTATAATTGAGTCAGATTTGCTGGGCAACAATATTCTTATGTCAACACCACTTAATGATGCGGTCTTTAAAGCAGTAAGAATACTTTCATCGGGCATAAAGTAAGGTGTTGAAATATAAATATATTTATTTGCCGTAGAAATTGCATAAAAAAAAGCTTGCTGAATACTTGCCCAGTTAGAATCCGGACCACTTGAAGCTATTTGTACTAAGCATTTTTCAATTATATTATGCTCAGGAAAATAAATACTATCATTTATTATTTTATTACTTACAAAATACCAGTCTGTTAAAAAAACTAATTGTAATGTATCAACTGCACTACCTTCAATACGCAAATGTGTGTCTCTCCAGAAACCAATTTCTTCATTTCCTTTAATGTATCTGTCAGCAATATTTAAGCCACCAACAAATCCAATATTTCCATCAACAATAATTATCTTTCTGTGATTCCTGTAGTTTATTTTTGTAACCAGTCTGTGAAATCTTACAGGCATAAATGGATATACTTCAGCACCAGCATCTTTAAGAGAATTAATAAAATTTGCTGACAATCCCCAACTCCCAAGGTCATCATAAATCAAACGGACAGTAACACCACTTTTTGCTTTTTCAATAAGTATATCCCTGATTTTATTTGCAATTTTTCCATCTTCAATAATATAATATTCTAAGTGGATATGATTATTGGCATTTTGAATTGCAGAGATTATCGAATCAAAAGTATCAATACCATTGTTTAGTACTTCTACTTTATTATCATTAGTTAAAAATGCTTTGTTATTATTTCGCAAAAGATTAATAATTCCTTCTTTCCGTTTTATTCTAATATGATTAGGTATAGAAACACTGATTTTGGTGATTATCTGATTACCAATATATTTTTCGATATGCTGTAAATCTGATATTTCCTTTCGTGAAAATATTTTATTTTTCCTGTAATTTCTTCCTAAAAAGAAGTACAATATTAATCCTATTACAGGAATAAAAATAATTACAAGTAGCCATGATATAGATTTAATAGGACTACGACGATTATCAAGTAAAATAAACAGAGATACTGCAATAATCGCAATAATTGTAATTACTTCAGTAGAATAAGTAATAATCTCACGTACTAAATTACTATTTATGTATATAAAAAACATAATACGTAAAAATAATTATTAAAATCCAATTTTACAACAATTAAATAAAATTTTTATTGCTTAATTAGTTTAAAATTAATTACTATTAGCTTTTTAAACTAAAAAGTTTACCTTGAAATGTACTTCTTTCTTTCATTCTTTTTTTGATTTTCTCAACTATTTCAAAATTTTTAAGTCCGTTCCATGATTTGCCAACTATCATATTTAATGGAGATTCACTTATAAATCTTTCAATAACTATTGAGGGATTTAATAGTTCAAGAAAATCAATTACAAATTCGATATACTCAGTTGAATTAAATGAAATAAACAATTCCGGATTTATTTGATACAGCTTAGCAATTTGTGTGTGTTTGATTATTTGAAGCTGGTGTAATTTCAACGAATTTACAGGAAGTTCGGATATTTTTTCAGCATGGTTTAACATTATTTCCCTGTTTTCATAAGGTAATCCCAAAATCATATGAATTCCAATATTAATATTTTTTTCGGCTGCTAACTTAATTGCATTAATTGAGTCTTCAAAAGTATGGCATCTGTTTATTTTTCGTAACGTATTATTATTTGTACTTTCTACTCCGTATTCTAAAGATACATAATACTTTTCTGACAATTCTTTTATCATTTCTAATTTGTCGTTATCAATACAATCTGGTCGTGTAGCTATAACTAAACCTATAATATCCTTATGTTTAAGAGCTTCTGTATAAATTTTATATAAGTTATCAGATGAATTATATGTATTTGTATGAGACTGAAAATAAGCAAGGTACTTCTGGGATTTATATTTTTTTGCAAAAAAACTTATTCCTTCTTCAATCTGTTGAATAATAGGGTTATCCGATTTGCAGTAATATGGATTAAATGCATTATTATCACAATAAATACAACCACCAATTGATTTTGTTCCATCAATATTCGGACATGTAAAACCTGCATCAATAGAAATTTTCTGTACCCTGAATCCAAACAAATTTTTAATGTAGGTTGAATAATCGTTATATAAATGTTCTTTGTTCAATTTTTTTTATAAAATAAAAAACCTGTGAGATTTGAAAACCTCACAGGTAAAATTATTGATTACTTTAGTATTAACATTCAGTAGCTTTTTCTAGCCGCTTTATTATTGAAAATATAAATGAAGCTGATAAAAGACAACAAATAACAAGTACGCCCCAAAATGCCCACAATGGTAATTTATCCCAGAAAGCACCCATAACTCCTACCAGATAATTTCCAATTGCAGTTGCAGCAAACCAACCTCCTTGCATAAGACCTTTATACTGAGGAGGAGCAACTCTTGAAACAAATGAAATACCCATAGGGCTTAAAAATAATTCTGCTAAAGTTAAAACAAAATAAGTGCTAATAAGCCATCTTGGTGACACAAGGCTATCAGAAACTCCAACAAGATCTGAGGGTGGCTTTTGACCTAATGAAGCAAAAATTAAAATTATGAAACCAATTGCAGCTATTAACATACCAAATCCAATTTTTCGAGGAGCAGATGGTTCCATGCCTTTTTTATTCAGGTAAGAGAAAAGCCCAATAAATATCGGAGTTAATATTATTATGAAAAAAGGATTAAATTGTTGAAAAATTGGTGGGGTAATACCTGTTGAAGCAGGAATAACATTTTTATAAATTACATAAATTAATACTACAGATACAAATGTTATAAGACCTCCAATAAGTTTGGATTTGTTTTGTTTATTTTGAACAACTGTTACAAGACCATAAAAACCAATAATAAAAATAATCAAAGACATTAGGTTAAATCCCAAGCCCAATAATGGACCTACGCTTAAGCTGGTATAATCTCTTGCAAAGAAAGTCATACAAAGTCCATTTTGATGAAATGACATCCAGAAGAAAATTACAACAAAGAATACTAATAATAGTGCAGTTATCCTTTCTCTCATCTGACTTTTTGTAAGTACAGGTATTTCGGAAGGGTTAGGATTGTCTTTTGCTTTTTGCTTTTCTGTTTTATCAATATGAGAGTATGTTTTTCTAAAAGCTAAAAAAATAAATATTGAAATAATCAAACTGATACATGCAACAGCAAACCCCCAACTATAAGATCTAGTTAATGATTTTGTATATGAAGTTGCAAAATCTTTAGGGTTTGTATATGCAGTTCCTAATTGTTCTTTACCAATATTTTCAATTTCTAATCCTATTTTTTCTTTTTCATTTGGATAAAGAATGCTATTATCTTTTTTGTATTTTTTTGTTTCATCAATAATATTTTCAATTTTCTTGTCTTTAGCTTGTGCTTCAGCAATCATACCTGCATTAACCTGAGCAGAATCAATAACTGAATAATTTAAATATTTTAAAGATAAATCAGGAACTTTTGCTTCATATTTAAAATGATCCTGTTTAAGAAAATAAATATTTATAGCTTCGGCAGCACTGGGAGCAAAAAAAGCTCCAACATTGATAAACATATAAAAAATACTAAATGCAATATCTCTCTTCATGCTATACTTTTTATCGTCATATAAATTTCCAACCAATGCCTGAAGGTTTCCTTTAAATAAGCCTGTTCCTAATGATATTAAACCTAATGCACATATCATCATATAAAAGCCAACATTCCCCGAATCTGTAGGTGTAGCTAATAATGCATAGCCTGCAAACATTATAATTATTCCATAAAGTACTGTTTTGCCATATCCTAAAAATTTATCTGCTATCAATCCCCCGAGCAGTGGTAAAAAGTATACAAAAGCAAGAAAAGTACTATAAATCAAGCTTGTTTTAGTAGGTGTTAAACCATATTTAGCTTGTAAGTATAATGCAAAAATTGCAAGCATAGTATAGTAACCAAAACGCTCGCCCATGTTAGCAAATGCTAATACAAATAATCCTTTTGGATGACCTTTAAACATATTAATTATTTTTATTGTTAATACTAAATTTTTGACAAACCTAATTTAAATTTGCTTTAAATACAAATTACAAAATAAAATATAGAGGTTATAAAATAAATTTTTCATTAATAAAATGTATATTTAAAAACCGATTACAATAAATGTCTCGTCCTAAAATAGGTTTACAAAAAATACAAGAAAATGTAAACTTAAAACAGGATTAAAAGATGAAAATAATAAAGTTTGAAGATATTGTTTTTTAATATTTTTAGGTTAATATAAAAAACAGAGTGGTCAAATATATCAGTTAAACCCCATACAGAGAAGCCAAATACGCTACAAAAATTATCCGTATATTTTTAAGAAAAATATAAGAAGAATAGAAACTTTGTTTTCTCAACTTTGTGATCAAATGATGATGAAAAGAAATTATGCAAAACATTTGTTGGACTTGCTCTTAGAACTATTGTCAAATTGACCGCTATCACTGCTTTACAGATTATCAATAAACAAAATGAAAAACCTCTAAATCATATTAAACATACTCTTGCAACTTAATTTTCAATTAAGCTAAACAGGCTCTGATATATTTTATATTATTTACCAAACTGTAAAGCCCTGGTACTTACGATATAAATATTTTTGTAGTAATATTTAATAATATCCATATATTTATAACCGCTTGCAGCCATCTGCATTGCTCCAATCTGGCATAATCCCACTCCATGCCCGTAACCTTTGCCTTTTAGAATTATATCGTTACCTTTTGGTTCAACTGAAAAGTAAGTTGATCTGAGATTTAAATCCGCCCTGATCTTTGTAAGTGGAATAGAATCATTTTTCAATTTATAATACATTGTCCGGTGTAATTGAGTAAAGGAAAAATAATCAGGATTAGATACACTATCCTTTATCTTAAAACCATTCTTAATTAAATATTTTTTCCATTTATCTAATGTAATTATTTTTTCCCATTGTGAATAAGCTGATTTAATACAAAATGGATCAGAAACGGATTTAAGATAAGACCTTGGCTTAGTCCATACATCCTCCGAAAAAGCAGTTTCTCCTCCACAATTTGAGTGAAATGTGGCAGAAATAAGAGACAATGTAGTATCAACAATTACAAGCCCGGTTGTAAATTTTGCTGCATTAATAATATCTGTATTAGTTTTACACTTCCCAATATATGATTGACAATGAACATTATCGCATAAATTAAATGATTCTCCGATATGTTTGTTAATATTCATTAATGCATATGTCCGGCATATTATTGCCTGTGATTTATAATATTCAATATTTGCTTTTGCTCCTCCTTCACTTTCTACAACTCCTGCTATATAATTGTCCATTTCCACCTTATTTACGATTTGTAATTTGCTTTGATAAACAGAAAGATACAAATCATCATCATAAGTTCTTAAATTATAACTTGGAATTAAGGGCTTAATTTTAAAACAATTAATTTTTGAAGTACCTGAAATTAGTAAATATTTATAAGTTCCGATTTTTTTTTCTTTTAATTTGATTGTTATTGAATCCCCTGAATAATTAAATTGTATGGCATTTCCTTTTGATATTACCATTATAATTGTTGTGTCAACTAAAAGATTGTAAGCTCCTGATTCAGGAGTAAATGTGAATGATTTAATTTTTTGTTCATTGTAAATACCAATATTTATTTTTTGTGATAATGCATTAAATATTAATAAGTAAAAAAAAATAAATATAAAAATAATTTTCCTCATCTTAACTTTTTAAGTAATTATAAATTAATTTGGCAAATCTTTCAGATGCACCACTTCCTCCGAGTTTTAATTTCAATAATTTATATTCATTAAAAAGATTTTCCCTATGTTCTTTATTATTTAAAATTTTATCAAGTTCAATGGTTAAATTTTTTGTATTTAAGTCTTTTTGAATAAGCTCCCTTACTATTTCTTTATCAACAATAAGATTTACAAGTGATATGTATTTTACTTTAACTAATTTTTTTGCAATAAAAAAAGATAAATTTCCCGCTTTATAGCATACTATTTCAGGTATATTTAATAATGCAGTTTCTAATGTTGCTGTCCCTGAAGTTACAATTGCCGCATCTGAATGTTCTAATAAATTATAAGTTTCATTATAAATTATTTTAGTATTTTTCCCAATATACTTATCGTAAAATTCTTTTTCAATAGACGAAGTTCCTGCAACAATAAATTGGTAATCTTTAAAATCATTCTCTATACAAAGCATTTTGGGCAACATTTTTTTAATTTCCTGTTTCCTGCTTCCCGGTAAAATTGCAATTATAGGCTTGTTTTTAAGATTATTAATTTTAATAAATTCATCGAATGGAATTTTTGTTTTTAATTTTTCTTCAATGGCATCAAGCAATGGATGTCCCGCAAAATCTACTTTATAATTAAACTTATTATAAAAATCCTGCTCAAAAGGTAAAATAACAAACATTTTATCTACAAAACGCTTTATTATTTTTATTCTTGATTGCTTCCATGCCCAGATTTGAGGAGAAATGTAATAAAATACTTTTAAATTTATTTTTTTTGCAAATTTCGCTATTCTTAAATTGAAACCAGGATAATCAACTAAAATAACAACATCTGGTGAATAATTTATTAAATCTTTTTTACAAAATTTTAAATTTTTAAAAATTGTAAATATATTAAGTAAAACATCTACAAAACCCATAAATGCAAGATCTTTATAATGTTTTACAAGTATGCTGTTATCTTGCTTAGCCATTAAATCTCCACCCCAGAAACGAAATTCCGCATTACTATCAATAATATTAAGTTCTTTCATGAGGTTGGAAGCATGTAAATCCCCGGAAGCTTCACCTGATATAATATAATATTTCACATTAATTCTGTATAAAAAATTTAATAATTACAACAATAATTGTCCATATTACAGTTGCAAAAAGCACACCACGTGCAGAATACAATAAATTTTTCCATATAAAAATAAAAAAAACAAGCAAATTAGGTAATACGCACAAACTCACTAATTTTGATAAAATATTCATAGTAGTAAGCTTAACAAAAAATTCCGAAAATGGTAATGATTTAAAATTACTTATCTGAAAAAACAAAACTGCAAAACAAGGAATAATTATCCCCAAAATCAAACCAATCCAAAGCGTATTATATTTATATTTCATTTGTTATTTTTTTTAAATATTCAATTGCAGTATATGAAGTAAAATCAATACTTATAGGGACAATAGAAACATAGTTATTTCGTAATGCCCACTCATCAGTATCATCAGCATCAGGTTCAAAATTATCAAAATCTCCTGTCAACCAATAATAAACACCATTTTGTGGATCTATCCTTTTATCATATTCTTCTTTCCATGCACCTTTTGCCTGTCTGCATACTTTAATGCCTTTAATATCTTCAATCTGAACCTTAGGAACATTTACGTTTAAGCAAGTATATTTAGGTAGCCCATGATTCAGAATTTTTTGAAATATTTTTCTGCCAAAATGCGCAGCAGCCTTAAAATCAGCAACTTTTGAATAATCAGATAATGAAAAACCTATTGAAGGAATACCGTTTATACATCCTTCAATAACTGCACCCATAGTCCCGGAATAAATTATACTTATTGAAGCATTTGATCCATGGTTAATGCCTGAAACAATAAAATCCGGTTTAGTATCAAGTAACTGGTGCAATCCAAGTTTAATACAATCAACAGGTGTTCCGTTACAACTATAGAATTTTATATTGTCTTTTTCATTTACAAAAGTTGCTCTTACCGGAGTATGAATTGTTATAGCATTTGACATACCTGATTGTGCTTTTTCAGGAGCAACAACAATAATTTTACCAAAAGGTTTTACAATTTCAATAAGCCACTCAAGACCTTTTGCTTGAATGCCATCATCATTTGTTAATAATATCAAAGGTAAATTTTGTTTTTCTATATTCATCTATTAAAGTTTTTGCAAACCTACATGAATTTTATAAATTACACAAAGACATTGTAAAAAAATACTATATACATTTTATTAAAATTATTTAATAATGTGAATCAAGAGTTAAAAAATTAGTGAAATAAAAGCTGCGGCAATTTTTCCAAAGACATGCACCATAAGACCTTTAGTTGATCTGACTTTGCTAGCACTTTGAAAATCAGTTTTT
>Ga0247841_10006586_pt1 | contig 17826 bp, 3 predicted proteins | sample LaCruzMarch2015__2_FD_192410 | JGI IMG/M metagenome (GOLD analysis project Ga0247841, IMG submission 192410) | Freshwater microbial communities from meromictic Lake La Cruz, Castile-La Mancha, Spain - LaCruzMarch2015_18m | ecosystem: Environmental > Aquatic > Freshwater > Lake | place: Spain... | reverse complement strand
GGGGACACATTGTCAGCGGACACATTGACGAGACGGGGACGCTCTTACAGATCGAGGACCGCGGACGCGATGTGGCGTGGCGGATTGGCTGTACCTCTGCGTTGGCTCGGCAGACCGTGATGAAGGGCTCCATCGCCGTTGATGGCGTCAGCTTGACAGTCAGCGGACTGACCGAAACCAGCATCGAAATAAATCTCATTCCCCACACGCTTGAGGCGACCAGTTTGTGCGCCCGCCAAACAGGTGATCTCCTTAATCTTGAAGGGGACATCCTTGGCAAGTATGTCGCGCGCCTGCTCGGGCGCGAGAACAGCACCTCTTCCATCACGGAAGAGATGCTGCGCGAAAACGGCTTCCTGTAAAGAAGAGGGTTCAGGATTCACGGTTCAGGGTTCAGGAGAATCCTCGGGAATTAATAAATGAGTAACTGTATCGCACAAAGGCACGCAGGCGTGTGCCCCTCCCTGAACCCTGACACCTAAACCCTTGTTTCCTCCTCGTAATTAGTCGTCGACTTTGGGCGTGGGCTTGCCAATCGCGGGAGCGGGTTCGCTCTTGATCTTTTCGATGATCTGGTCCACGATTTCCGGATGAGAGCGCAAGAACTCGGTCGCAGCGAGCGAACCTTGTCCGATCTGCTCTGCACCAAAGCTCAACCACGAGCCTCGCTTGGTCACGACATTGCGAGCGATCGCGGCATCAAGCACCGAGCCTTCCCATGAAATGCCACGTGCGTAGAGGATATCAAATTCGGCTTCTGTGAAGGGCGGTGCCATCTTGTTTTTGACGACCTTGACGCGCGTACGATTTCCGATGACGGTTCCGGCAGGATCCTTAATCGCACCAATACGTTGAACGTTCAGACGAACAGAGGCGTAGAACTTCAGAGCCTTACCACCCGGGGTCGTCTCTGGATTACCAAACATCACGCCAATCTTATCACGGACCTGATTGGTAAAGAGGCAGAGTGTACGGGTTTGAGAGATGACACTGGTGAGCTTACGCATAGCTTGCGACATTAAGCGCGCCTGCAGGCCCATGTGCGAATCGCCCATGTTGCCATCAATTTCGGCTTGGGGGGTCAGCGCGGCAACAGAGTCCACGACCACCACATCCAAGGCACCGCTCTTGATGAGCTGCTCAGTAATGGTCAGCGCCTCTTCGCCAGAGCCAGGCTGAGAGATCAAGAGATCATCCAGATTCACGCCAATGCGACGCGCATAGCTCGGATCCATGGCATGCTCAGCATCCACGAACGCGGCGAGTCCGCCGGCCTTTTGGGCTGCTGCAATGACATGCAGTGCGAGCGTCGTCTTACCAGAAGATTCTTGTCCATAGATTTCAACCACGCGGCCACGGGGAAGTCCGCCCACGCCCAAAGCCAAATTCAACGAGTAGGCGCCTGTTGAAATGATAGGGATATCCTTAAAGGCTTCTGCATCGCCCATGCGCATGATTGCTGCTTCGCCAAATTCTTTTCGGATCTGCGTCAACACCGCTTCAAGTTGGGTGTTAGATGATTTTTTCTCTGCCATACGTACGACTCCTTTTGTGTATTTTTTATTTAGAGATCTTTGGGCGTTTGGGTCAGCACTTCGCAGCCAGTGCGCGTGACAAGGATGACATCCTCGATACGGATGCCAAAACGGCCGGGGAGGTAGATGCCAGGTTCCACGGTCAAGAGCATTCCTGGCTTAAGGATCGTCTCGCAGACAGTCGAGAAGTTCGGGATCTCATGAATTTCCAACCCGAGTGAGTGGCCAAGACTATGGTCGAAATATTTACCGTAACCGGCCTTTGTAATATGCTGACGGGCAACGGCATCAATCTCTTTGCACTTCTTGCCGGGGCGGATTGCACGGATCGCCTTACGGTTCGCCTCAAGGACGATCTTGTAGATTTTCTTGAATTCGGCTGAGGCCTTTCCGAGACAGAAGGAGCGCGTCATATCCGAACAGTAGTAATCCTTCAGGACGCCCATGTCAATCAGCACGGGTGTGTTGTCTTGCAGGGGGGTTTCATCCGGATGGTGGTGGCACTCTGCGCCATGCGCACCGACACAGACAATAGCGTCAAACGATTCACCCTGTCCGCAGAAATCCGAACCGCGGCGAATCAAGTTACGCACATCCCATTCGGTCATGCCGGGCACGAGCTGGGAACGCACAGCAGCAAAAACTGCGTCACCGGCACGGATCGCCGCGCGGATCACACGCTGCTCAGCAGGCGACTTGATGCTGCGCATCGCACCGATAGTCTCTGATACATTCACAAATTCTGCTGTGGTGAAAATATCCTTCCACTTCAACAAGCGCTCAGCGGGAAGCGTCCCTTCAAACCCGATCCGCTTCCATGCTTTTCCGAGTGCACCGAAGGCCTTCGGCTCATCGGGTCCCTTCCAGAGGAGCTTCACCTTCAAGAAGGGAAGCTGACGCTTGGCTGCAGTAAAGTAGCGAAAATCGGTATAGAAGACCGGCTCATCCTTCGTAATCAGGAGAATGCCAGCGGAGGCGCAGAACCCTGTGAAATAATAGCGATTCACCGCCGTGGCAATCACGACGGCATCGAGTTTCTCTTTTTTACGATAGGCTACTGCGGCACGTAAACGTTTGATAAATTCAGTGGCGGGAAGGGAGTGGGCCGGAAGGGACTGTTGTTGTATCATAAAACCTCGTTACTTTAACTGAACCTCTAAGCGGAGGAAACGTTGCGGCGCATTGGTCGTTGGAGTCGTATGAAAATTAGTGACCCACGACCACACACCTGTCTGTCCAACACCCCAGGGCGTAAGCTGGACAATATTATTCGTCGTCCACAGGTCTGCACTATCTGCGAGATTCGTTTTTCCCTTCACAAAAAAGTCCAAGTCTGTAGCTGTCAGCGAACGGCGGTAGACAAAGTATAGGTAATTCCCATCTGCCACGCTGGGAACCCCTGTTGCATTTGTCAGACCTCCGAGTATATAGACACCGGTATTCTGGATCGTGGGGTCCAGCCCCATGCCGTACTTGATCAAATTGGGGATGCCGTCACCAGAGTCCACCCCATCGCCCGGATAACTACCTGAAACAGGATAGTAATGTTGTACCCACTCTTGATAAGGCGTAAGGGTGCCACTCCAAATCCGCAAGGAATACATTTGTGTGGTGGTCACACTATTTGGATCCTGAACCGTTACGCCAAAGGTGTATAGTCCATACTGCGTGGGAGTTCCACTGATGACACCATTCGTGGGATTGAGCGTCAAACCTGGGGGGAAGATATCCGACGTCACGATGCGCCAAGTATAGGGAAGGGCTGTGCCTCCCGTCGCTGCAAGCGTGACATCTGGGTAGACCACCCCATTCGTCCCGGCCGGCAACGGATCAGGTGTCGTAATCACTAAGGGTGGCGCTGTCCGTTCACCAAAGACAATCAGATCGTCGATACAGATACCACAACCACCCTTTGTCACACCTTCAAACTTCAGTCGATACGTTGCGGTTGGCTCGGGCAATGCGAAAGTTTTGTTTGTCCAATGTGAGAACAAAACAGCATTACTACTTGAAAAGTAAGTGCTGTCATAAGCCACCAACGTTTTCCATTCCCCGGTTTCATGTGCACGATAAGAAACTGTCAACCAGTCTTGGTTATCTTTACTACCGTTATACTGCCTCATGGCCAAGTTGAAAGAGACTGTTGTGTTGGAACACCCACCCAAATTAATGGGCGGCGTGATGACTGCGGCAGAATGAATTTGTGGAACCTTCGCCCACAGACAGAGGTTATTCGACTCGCTCACAGGTAGTGACGGGTAATGATAGGGTGATGGATAATCATTATACGTTCCTCTCACCGATTGCCAGGTAGACGTACCACTCACAATCGTCTGCTCCCAACCCGACGGCAGGGTTGTTTCATTAAAACGCTCAACATAAGGGATGAAGCCTGGGGGCAAAATATTCAGATAAAAGATGTTTGTTGAGGCCTTATTGTCCCAACCTGTCACCGCCACACGGAAGACCGTCTGCGTACTTCCGACTGGTTTACCACTGATAACCCCCGTATTGGGGTCTAAGACTAGACCGCGTGGCAATGCATTTGAAACAACCGTCCACTGATAGGGAGGTGTCCCGCCCACGGCCTGAAGCTGTGTCTGGTAATTAAAGTTTTCAAAGCCAGAGGGAAGCGTATCGCGCGTGAGAATGATGGGAGCACTGGCATCATCCGTGATAGAGACACTATCCACGCACACACCATATCCCGATCTAGCCGAACCCTCAAACGCGATTTGATAGGTACGCGAAGGTAAAGGCAATTGAATAGTCCGCTGGGTCCAACTGGTCACGTTGTTCGTATAGACTGCTAATCTTGTCCAAGGTGCGCCCGTGACATTCCGATAGTAGACACGTAACTCATCCTGTCCACTCCACTTTTGCATGAAGTGCCAAAAGACAAGCCTTGAGTTATTCGGCATTTGCGTCAGATCAAAAACAGGAGAGACCAATTTTGACACCATGTAGGTGCCGATACTTGGCGTTCCGAAGAAGAAAGCATATTGGGAATCACTTTGGGCCGCTGAAGGAGGTGATATACCATCCTTACCCCCTGGACGCCCTATTTGCCAATCAACTCGATTGGCCACATACTCGATAGTCCAACCCGAGGGCAGGCTACCATTGCTCGTCAGAAAGTTCTCTTGAAGGATCGGAGCACGCGGATACTCCACAGCAAAGGCCAGTGTGTTCGTGGCCTTTGCTCCGCTCACGAGATCCGTCACTTCCACATCAAAAGAGGTCAAGACAACTGGGATGTCCCATCGGCCAATGATCAGACCATTTGTCGTCAAGGTGAAGCCAGGGGGGAGCGAGCCGCCTACCCGAGCATACGCATACGAGGTTTGCCCAGAGCCATTGGTATACCCTCCCACGGATTGCAACGTGACAAAGGGTGAGGCAAGCGTGTAATTAGTCCCACACAACGCTGCATTCAAAGGTGATGGGGTGCTGATTTGCAAAGCGGGGACTGGATCGTCAATCCGTATGTCATCCAAACTGACGCCATGGCCACCTAACGCATACCCTTCGATTGCGAAGTAAATACCCTTACCTGCGGCAGACTCGGGCAAGATCACGTGATGTTCGAGCCAGAGAGTGGCCGTGGCTTCATAGGTCGCAACAGGTCCGATCCATTCGTTGGACCAAGCCGTCTTATAATAAATCTTAAAGGAATCTTTGAGAATCGTATTCCGATCTTCCAAGTAGTAGGCAAACGAAATACGCGCCTCACGTGCAGTGGGCGCAAATTGAATCATCGGCGAGATGAGACGCGTGATATGATTAGAAGCGGTAGCGCTACCATTATCATTGTAGATGCCCAAATAGGCATTCTTATCACCCTCAAACGGTCGTAACGGATGCTCCGAAGGCGAGCCATACCTTGTACGCCAGGGTACCGTGTTTGAAACACTCTCCTGATTCCATCCGGTCCGGGGGGCTTCCATCACGCCATTAAAGCCCTCTGTGTAGGGTGCCGTATAGGCTGGAAGGATCACCAACTCAAAGGTATTTGTTGTCGTAATCGGCGAACGCCCCGCCACCACAATATCGAAGAAATTAGTTCCGGCTACCGTTGGAACACCACTCAGCAGTCCAGAGGGAGCCAACGTCAGCCCCGGGGGAAGGGTCACTGGATTGACAACGCTCCAGATATTACCTTCCTTATTTGCCACGGTTAAAAATTGGAACCAGTAAGGATTACCCACGCGTCCCTCTGGCAATGGACTCTGGGATGCAATCTCATCAGGCAACCTGGTCAGGCTCATGGTCATCGACTCGCCAGGAATGCTAAAATCACCGACAAACAAGTCAGAGAGAGAACCATCCCACCAGCGTGAGCTCGGAGCCGACTCGTCAAAAAACTCATTTTGATAACCTGCAGAAATATTGCCAGCGTAATAAAGATCCTGCGGCTCGCCAGAGTTGCTATATTTATTTAGATGCCAGAGGTTATCCGCCTGCATGAGCTGGACTTCGTAGTTCTGGTTCGCTGTATTATAGGCATAGCGCTGATCATCTTTATCACCGAGCTCATCGCAGTGCCAGATGGCAATACCGCTCCCCGGTATATTTGCATCTCGGGCGCTCCTCTGCCGATTTTCAAAGAGATAATACTCCGTAGTTGCTGTGGGCTTTGTATACTTATAGACAGTGGTGTCAGTGATCGTCAAGGTCAATTGATAATCTGGCACGGTTGCCAAATCCACTGGATCGAGCCAGCCTGGGTGCATGCGCAAATACGCACAGGGCTTGACAGGGTTGACTCCATGACCGCCAGAATTCATTAAGCAAAAAGCGCCCGCACCACCCGAGGAGTCATAATCATAGTCGTAGATGTCGGGAAAGTCACACAGCATGTGTCCGTTTTCATGACAGAAGGTTCCCAATGTCAATTGGTCGCCAATATCCGTCATCTGATATTTATAGACGCTGACCCCAGGACCTAAGGACTGGGCTCCTACTTGGTTCAATGACCAAGAATGTGGCCAGAGACCTTGCGCCCAACCGACATCGCGATGGCCCGCATAATACACATTACACGCGACAACGCTACCGCCACCATCCACTGTCAACGTTTGCATTTGTGGCCAGATCTCGTCTTGGTAATTCGGAAGGGCCTTCAAGACATCAATCGCATCCTTGACTAATTGATTGGCAGCATTCGTAGTGACTGGATTATTGTAAAACGTTTTAGGATGGGGAACCCTGAGATAGACCGTCACAATGTTGTTATACGTCAGCCGCTGGTTCGAAACATCAAAAAAATACTCTTTAACTGAACCATTATTGCCATAGCCTGTATAATTATCCCCGTTGCAAAACGCATCAATATTGGCCTGAGAAATCGTTGCGCTGTCATCAGAGAAATCAACCAGCAAGCAAAGGCCAACCTTATTTCCAAGCGTGGCTTGACTTGGAGGCGCAAAAATTGGGCCCGCAACTGTTGTGAGGAGCGGCGCAAGAGTCAATGTCGTGGCTGTTTTACGAGCCTTCCAACGACTACTGCTCATTGTTGCCTCATCCCAGCGTGTGTACCGTTCGAGGCGTTCAGCCTTTAGAATGGCAGCATCTGGACGCAGATGCTGCATCAAATTCAATGAGGCTGGATTATCACGTCCAGCGACAAGTCCAGACGACTCCAACTTCCCGTCCACCGTACGGGTTGCATAGACATAGAACTTCGTTTTAAGATCACAAATGACGGTATACCCGCCGACCTCCATGTTTGCAGAGAAATCGTCTCCCTGTCCATGGACCTGAACCACGCGTCCATCGGGTTGTTTGACATCCCACGTGCGATCAAAAGGCGCAGCTAAAAGACTCCCGCTTGTCACAAGTGACAACGCGAGCAATAACCCCAACCGACTTTTATTCGCTAAGAACTTCATGTAAGATCAGCCCAGTCTACAAGGCAAGGAGTATTGAGCGAGGGGGTATCAGCCCCCTCGCTCAATCGTTCATTATTCAATCTCGACATAGAAGAATCCGTTCGCTCCTGCTACGGGATTCTTATAATCTGGACTCTTGATTGTCTCTCCGTTCACAACCGACACCGTACCTGATTCAGCGATCGTCATCCACGGACGTGGCGCATTTAGCGTTTCAGAGAACCTCACATTATACCTGTAGGTCGTCTGGGCGGCTTGTGCGCTTATGGTATCCATCAGCGCTGTAAACAGGGCTGACGTGTATTTCGCGGGCTGAGCTGGGGTCAGATCGAAAGCCAGGCTCGGACCACTCTTGCCGAAGCTAAGATTCTCGATCATGACGGATGGCTTCACAGCGGGTGTTACCACTTGGCCCTCCGTTGAAACCAGCTTGATGATTGCCTCCTGCTGCTCACTCGAGCCAGAGGACATAGCCATCATCACTTCTGGGAAGGATCCGGGAGTCTCCAGAGTGAAATTGAGCTCCGCATCACCTCGATTAGTAGAGGTTTGGTCTGGCCCCGTGCGTTCCAGGAAGTCCGAGTAGGTCCGATTAAGCTCAAACTCGTAGGCATCTGGGAACCAATCTTGATCTGTATCAGCATCCTCAATATAGACAGTTGCCAGCGGAGTAATCGAGGAATAAGAGACCGTGACAGGGCGAACATCGTAGTACGATTTTTGTTCACCTAGGTAGTTGGCATAACCCCACGACTCCCAGCTATCCAAGACACTATTGGTGTTGGAATCTATAAAGGCGCGCACATAATAGACACCTGGCTTGAGGCCCCGCATTGGGATATGATTCGTCGCGGAGAGACTCAGGTTTGTCAGCATCGTATTCTGGCTCGCAGAGAAGGCATACTGAGCAGCAGGCTGTCCAGTGAAGCTTCTGTTCTGGAAGGCTTGGAGGATGACGCGGTTAGCAACCGTATTCGTCACCGCACCAAAATACTTCACAACCGCACGAAGTTGACCATAGCCTGCGGATGAACCATTTAAGTTCGTCGCTGTCCCTACCGGAGGAAGAGGTGTATTCACATCCCAACGGAAGATCCGCCACGGTGACCACTCGGTGCTGCTCCAGGTGCTGTACTTCGAATTCAACATCTGAACGCGCCAGTAGTAAACGCCGTTATTGACCGTGGGGGAGCCATTAACCATCTTGTCACCCATATAGAATGGGGCTTCCCATACATAGTAACCCGTCGAAGCGTCTTTCGTGGGCACTTGACGCGCCGTGATTGGAGAGACCAACGTCCCGGCTTGACCTCCGCTACGCAATTCAAAGGCAAAAGCGTTATACCCATTATTACTGGAGACAACCGACCACGAGAAGGACGGACGTATGGAATACACGTATGCCCCGTGAGCCGGCGCCACAGGAGCTGCCACTGTACGAACCGTATCAAACTGATTCGTGAAGGTAGCAATGAGTGTGTTCTGAGTCAGGACGTCTGCATCGCCGACATAAACCTTGTAGACGGCCTTCCAGGTATTCAACGGGAAATCAACTTCGATCAATCCCCAGTCCAGACCATACCCACCAAACCTCGGCAGGTTCATGATGTCGCCCTCGTGAATATAGTCACGACCGTAAATGACCTTGTCAAAGATTGTATGTTGCGTGAAACCAGAGGTTACAATACTTGACCGTTGAATACGCACACGCCTATACCCCGTGCCAGCCGCGGCGGCTCCACCACCTTGCGCTCCACCGCCAGCTAAGACGACATCCTCAGAACGAAGGCCTGAGGACAACGAAAGCCTCAGATTATAGGGCGTATAGTCCGTCAATTGCAGACTCAAAAGGTTCTTATCCCAGCCGATTACAGTTGCAAAGGGCGTTGAGATACCTGCTGGCTCTCCAGCATCCCAAGAGTCTGCTGTTCCCCCTACATCCAAGAAGGCGAAGAAGTAGTTTGTTCCCCCCTTGATCATGCCCTCGGTTGGACGTCCCAGATAGAGTTTTTGCGGCCAGCCGCCCAGCAACTTTGTCGAGTAGAACACATCGATGTACGAGGCGTCAACATCCACATACGTTGCGACTGCATTTGTGGCAGCACCTGCCTGCGGCGCCGTAACGATAAGTTGCTCACCTTGATAGAAGCCCATGTTCATGACGATCTCGCCGTTGACATAGTTAATGGTTCCGATGGGGGTATCTTTAGCACCCGCCGTTAGGGCGTTGGCATAGAGAATACCATCCCGATCATAGCCATTGGTGATGCTCAACCCAGACAAGGTGTCTGTGAACTGGATATTAAAGCTTCCAGGAACAACGGAGCCAGGCGTCAGATAGGTTTTTACGACCTTATCTTCGTAGAAGCCTAATGGGAGCGTTTGCGCCTCCACATCACCTCCAATAGCCAATATCCATTTAGCATCTGGCGTCCCGTTCATATCTGGATTTGCATAAGCCTGTATGACCACGCTACCAGCAGCTTGTACACCCTTATAGCTCACATACGTCTCAATCAAGGGCACGGGGATCTCTGTGATTGTCCGGCCACCGATAATAACGCGTTCCTTAATGTCGGGCCTTGTACTCATGACTGCTTGACTATAGCGCGCTTCAGCCCAGTTGGACCAGCCATCTGCATCGCTATCTTGGAGCGGATCATAGATGAAGGGACTTGCGACAGAGGGCATATAGTTCCCCTCCCACCAATCCTCTATGAAGTCATGGTCAGAGAACATGAAGCCATACGTCAGTTTTGAACCAGAAGGCTTATTGAAGTAATCTGGCAACTGATTCAGTGACTGTGCACTTCTTGGGTTCACGCCCGCTAACGCATACCGAGTGGAGATCAGATATTCGGCATAATTAGACAGTCCGTCATTATCCATGTCTCCTAAGGAGGCATTCGGACCATAAGGGTCAATACCATTGCGTTTAGACCAAGCATCCGGCATGCCGTCTCCATTGGAATCCTTGGTGTTGATATCCTCGCCACTATAGGGCAGGATCTTCGCACCGGTGCCGACGATCGTGCCTGCATTGCGCCACCCCATATTCCAGTCCTGGAGCGTGAAGTTCGCCAGTCTCTGCTTATTGGCAGGCCAGAAGGTACAGGCGAAATCCTGAACCTGACCAGAACGCCAGCCAGCCTTTAGACTGACATTGTTCTGAATAATATCTCCACTGTTATCCACAGCCGAGGTACCATCATCAAAGGTATAACAACCGTATAAGTTCTCGGTCTCATATCCGAGAAGACCCAGCCTGTTGTTTTCCGTGTCGCGAAGGATTTTCAGCGTCTGCGCTGTAAGGATCTCACGATAGAAGGCGATATTGTCCATCTTACCTTCAAACCCTTCACCGAACCGCACATCCACAAGGCTTAAGCTGTTCTGAGCTGTAATGAGCGATTTCAGTACGGGCAGTGTGGAGAAGCCAGCGACCTCACCATTAATCAGGAGGTTTGCACACAGAGACTCTGCTTCAACCATAAAGGTGACGGTTGACCACGCGTTTGTCGGCAAGCTCACCGTCGAAGTCAACGTGAGATTTGTCAAGGTGATCGGATCCAAGGTCGTCTTCGCCTCAACTCTGCCATCGGCCAGTAGCTGGAGCGTATAGTTGTAGACGCCATGTCCAAGGTCACACGTTGCAAGCCAGTTTGTCTCGCCCGCCAGCGGATAGCGGGACGGATTGACATCCAAGATGATCGTGAAGGATTTTCCATCGCTCGTCCACCGCATCATGGGGGTAGGCTCCGCGAAATGACGTCCAGCCGGCACCTGCAGATAAGCCGTACCTGTCAGACTGAGATAACGATTGAGCATCGGGAGCAGGCTGTTCTGAGCCCACACACTGCGCGACTGGGCATCAAAGCCCTCATCCATGTCCAGCATGCCGTCATCATCCGTGTCCGCCAATCCGAGGTTAGTTCCGATGGCAGCCTCGTCAGCATTTGACAGCCCGTCGTTATCGCTGTCTTCCATAGCATCCAAGAAGCCGTCATCATCGCTGTCCTGATCCCAGGGATCCGTCCCTGCCTGGTATTCAGCAAGGTAGCTCAACCCGTCGCCGTCATCATCATCCAAGGGGTCATCAATGTCGTCGCTATCCGTGTCTTTGCTGTACGGATCGAGACCGTTGCTGGATTCCCATTCATCCGGCAGTCCATCGCCATCCGAATCGAGGCCCTCAATCACCCAGAAACCGGCACTACGAGGCTGGAAGCTGACATTTGCACCCAGACGGCCTGCATAAGCCGCTTGTGTGAAGGGCTTGAAGCCTTGACGATAGATCCGGTCTTCAAGCGTCAGACCACCATCAATCGCATTGAACATACCCACCAGGGCAACTCCCTGAATGGAGAGCAGCGGATCAAAGGTAATCGGAGGTCCGTCCTGAAGATCCGTGATGCAACGGGCATTGCGAATGTAGATGCCGTACTCAAGGTCTGGATCCCTGATCCCTGCACGTTCATCAGCAGTCTTCCCCATCTGGAAGTCAAAGTTGAAGTAGGAGACCAAGCCCGGTTCGATTCCTGCAAGATTCTTCTCCGCGACTTTCTTCAACTCAACGACGGGCAGGGCACGATTCCAAATACGGATTTCATCGAGCGAGGTCATCCATGCGTCACCCGCGCCTTCGCCCAAAATCAACGGCCCACCCTGGGCTCTGACACGTGCGTAGTTCATCGGATCGTCGATAATGTTCGGAATGGGCGGTATGCGAACCCTTGACTGCTTGGTATCCAACATGCCATCCACATAGATATAACAGAAGTTGGCGTCACGCACATACGCGACATGGTGCCAATCCCCGTCGTCCACCGGAATTTCACCCGTGATGTTATTAATGGTCGGATCCGTTCCGGCCACCCAGACAAAGAACGGCTGGCCCGGATCTGTCCAGAAACCATATTCGAGGTTGTAACGGCCTTGGATGGTACCAGCCGCCGTCAAACCGAGCGCATAGTTGAAATCATCATCGGTCTGATCACTGAGGTTGCGACGGGCGATGAGCCGGCCTGCTACACCTGGGTTCTGGACCCGCACCCAGCATTCGAGCGTCCAGTCCTCCTGCAGCATGTCCACCGTCTGTCCATTGGGCTTGAGGGTCGTTGCAGACTCCTTGACAAACCCATCTGCTTCAACCTGCAGATACCCTGAACGGTTGCCGACATTGCCGCCGAGCAACTCAGACCGCATCATTTCGAAGACGGCCAAATCGCTCTGCGCAATACGCCAGACGCGCGCATTCAGCATCTGTCCTGCAAAGCCACTGGAACCGAGGACCAGATCGCCGGCGCCGGTTGCACACCGCAAGCCTGTACGCGTCTCGCCTACCGCGATGCCATTCGCAAAGAGCGTGAGGTGGTTCATGTCCAGAGGCTCTCCGAGCGCGAAACGGCCCGTGAGATGGGTCCAAGTATTCAACGGCACCTGAACGCCGCCATGGCACTCGACGCGATTTCCACCCAGTACGTCAAAGGAGACGTAGGGGAAACCGTTACTCAGTCCAAGTTCGTAGTTGTACAAGCCCAACTCAGTCACCTTGCGCGAGAGGAGCACCTGACGCCCAGCAACAATGGCTGTCGGATTAATCCAGGCCTCGACGGTCCACTGCTCTGCGCTGTGGCGCAAGGTATATTCCCCGTTGACCTTATCTGCGATCACAACCGTGTTACTCACGGCGCCACCAGAGAAGGTCAGGGCGATATTCTGCTTGGGCGAGACAGCGTCTGTGGGAAGTGTACGTGAAGCCAGTTCCGCACCATCTAAGAACCCATCATCATCCGTATCACCGTTACCGGGATCTGTCTGATGAATGTTCTGCTCAGAGATGTTCGAGAGGCCATCATTGTCGGTATCCTCGTTCGCGTCAGTCACCCCGTCACTGTCGGTGTCCGACAGGGTCGGGCTCAAGCCACGTTCGCCACGGGCCAACCGTGCCAGGGAGGCGCGATATTCCGAGAAGTTCAAAAGTCCGTCGCGATCATCATCCCGCTCGCCATCGAGGACAAGGTCATCACTCATGGCCTTGAGCGGATCCAGACCAACCGTCTCCTCCCACCAATCCGGCAGGCCATCAAGATCCGTATCACCGTAGGAGAGATACGCTACTGAATTTGTAACTGCTGCGGAACCGAGCTTACGTCCAGCAAACTGCCAGTTCTTGCGCCAGTTGGCGTTAATGGTGAAGTCCTCGATTGTCGTGCCGCCATCGTCAAACCTGAACCAACCCGAGAGGGTGCGGACTCGCAGACCACCTGCGCCGCCCTGCATAGCCGGGATGATGTTTCCGATGTTCAGACGCGCACCCGTGAGGATCTTGCCATCCAGCGAGGCGAGGCTATCTGCATTGTTGTAGAGGGCACTGATCACCGCCAAGTAGTTCAGCGAACTATTGACGGAGAGTATGAGCGCAGCCGCGCCTGTCACGTGCGGGGTTGCCATGGAGGTGCCGCTCATCGTGCCGTAGCTGCCCATGGAGACCGGGAGCGTGCTGAGAATGTCTTGTCCTGGAGCCGCGATATCCACCGAGGTGGCGCCATAACAACTGAAATACGCCATCTCATCATTATTATCCGTCGCGGCGACCGCCACGATGTTATCGAGGTCATAACTGCTGGGATAGTGCGGAATCTTATCATTGTCGTCGGAACTATTACCCGCCGCAGCAATGAAGAGGTGACCCTGGTCACGGGCTTTCGCGAGGGTGTCGTAGAGCGCCTGCGAGTAACCACCGCCGCCCCAACTGTTGTTACTGACCATCACCTTCTTTTCAAGGGCATACTCAATACACGTGATACCATCCGCCGTTGTACCGCCGAACGGACCGAGGAACTTGAGTGCCATGATCTTGACTTTCCAGTTCACGCCAGCCACGCCGACGCTATTATCGCCGATCGCACCGATGGTTCCTGAGCAATGCGTACCATGGTCAATATCGTCCATGGGATCACCTGTCACCACGCCATTCTCCGCCTTCATGCCATAGACATCGTCAATGATGCCATTTCCGTCATCATCAATGCCGTTCGCGGGAATCTCATCGGGATTGACCCACATGTTTGCCGCGAGATCGGGATGGTTATAGTCAACACCGGTGTCAATGACTGCCACAATCATGCTGTCACTGCCTGTTGCAACTGCCCACGCCTCAGGCGCGTCAATATCCGCATCTGCGGTACCGTTTAGCTGCCCTGTGTTGTCCATGCCCCACAACTCCGGGAATCTCGGGTCATTCGGAGTCTTCTGCTGGGTCGCATGCACGATGTAGTTGGGTTCGATATACTTGACATTAGTATCCGCTTTGATCTTCTGCTTGGCAAGGGTCGCATCAACGCCCTGCGGAATACGCACATAGAGGGCATTCGCCAGCTTCAACTGACGCACCGTGTCAACCTTGTAGTCGGTCTTGAACTTCTGGATCAGGGTTGCGGGATTGATTCCCTGACGCATGCCCACCAAGAACTCATTGGGGACTGCTTCAGTTGCAGGCTTGGTCAAGGTGCTAGGCATCTGGGCGACTGCAACAATATTGGTGTCTACGACCCCGCGGGTATCAATGATCAGTTGCTCACCCATCATATTGCGGATGCCTCTGTAGTCCACGGCATACGAGGCGAAACGCACATCGTCCAGCGCGCCGATAAAGCCGTTTACATACGTCCCAGGTCCCGTGACACGGCGGGCGCCGATCACGAGCTGCGGCTGATCCGTAAACCGTTCGTCCGTGGCAATCGGCAACGGGATAGCGTCTGTGCGATACGCCACGCAATCGCCGTTGATATAGAGGCGCAACATGTGGTCGGCCGGCGCATAGACCGCCGCGAGGTGGGTCCAGTCATTCTGTATCAAACGGATGACCTCGTTGCTAGCTCCGTAGACCGGAATCGATCCGGGGGCCAGGTTTTCGTGGCTAACCTTCACATTATAAGCCACACCGTTCACACCGACTGCCGAGTAACGAGCGAAGGGACGCAGGATGGTACCATCGACTTCGATACCCAGCTCATAGTTCGCAAGGCCATTGCTGAAGCTGCGTGCGAGAACAGTCCCGTTGGCGAGGGCACTGGGATTAACCCATGCACCGAGAGTCCATTCGATCAGCGCATGGCGAGCCTGATTCGTCACAATCACCGCTCCGTTGCCGTCGAGGACTAAGCCGCGAGGGATGAAGGGCGAGAGGGAGTTGAGGGGGTCAGAGAGACCGACTGCCTGCGTGCCAGCAACATTTGTCCCATAGATCTCCTCATAATCCCCAATACCGTCATCGTCGGTATCCGCATGATTGGGCATCGTTCCATTCGCCTGCTCCAACTGGTTCATCAAACCATCGCCGTCGTCGTCACGCTCAATGTCAAGGGTGACACCATCCGTGGAAGCTTTGCGCGGGTTGAGGCCTGCCAGATACTCGTAGTAGTTCGACAGTCCATCGCCATCCGTATCCTCATCACCATCGGCAATCGTATTCCCATTGCTGTCTGGGTTGTAGGGATCAAAGCCATTCGCAATTTCCCAAGCATCCGAGAGTCCATCCTCATCGCTGTCGAGTTGGTCTTCCGTGATGCCTTCGGCGTTGAAGTAAATCATGGTCGCATTGCCGGCGAGCGTACCTGCTGCGCTGAAGCGGTTCAGCCAGACTGGACCCTTCCAGTCTGCAGCCACCGCACTCACCGCAGCTGCTGTATCTTCAACCTGCCCTGCCTGTTCATATTGAGTCACTACGCTTCCGAAGGCGGGCGTTGGTGTTGTCGAATTAAAGGAACTTCCGTCATCAAAGTTGTAGACGAGACATGAACGCGTTGTATCCGAAATCGACACATTGTCCATATATCCCGCAAAGTTACGACCAACAATTGTTCTCGCCTCTCCGTAGAAAGCCTTTGACCGTGCGATATACGTCGTGGAAACAGCTGCGACCTCTTTACCGTTGAAATAGATCTTCAACGTGTCATTTAAAGGATCGAGGACCGTCTGTACTGAGGTCCACTTGTTCAGTGGAACGACAAAGTCTGTGGTCAACACGATGGTCGTCGAATAATCCTTTGGCGTAAAGGCCGCGGTCACCGTCATGTCACTGTTGAGCGTGAACATATAATTTACGACACCAGGAGTAATTTCACGCCTAATGAGATCAGCGTCGTTTGTTGGCGCAACAAGTGGGAACAGATCTGCACTCAGGATGAAGGATTCTAAGGCCAAGCGGTTCGTATATGCTCCGTACGGGAAGTCGGGCACCTCAATATAACTATTTGCGGTACCATCCAGAGACAAAACGCGACGTTGACCAGGTGACGTGGATAATGTCGGATCCCATCCAAACATCACTTCACGGCTGTCTTCGAAACCATCATCATCCGTATCCGTGAGTTGAGGAAGAGTCTTAAATATCATCTCTTCTCCATTCAACAGGAGATCACCATCAAAATCACGATCGGAATCCAAGATGCCATCATTATATGAAAAGGCTCGGCTGGGATCTGTAAGACTCCAGTACTCATAAATGTTTGAAAGCCCATCATTATCTGGATCACCATCTGCTCCATGCTCTCCGAGTGGATTTACGGCATCAAGTCCAAAAATGTGCTCCCACCAATCAGGCATACCATCCATATCTGTATCGGCAACCGAGGTATAGGCGGCATTGTAATCGTTATACGCTGTTGCCGAGGGCAGCCAGCCAAGCGCCAGGTCATATTGATACGCCTGTCCGTTGGTCAGGCCCAACGCAACGTAAAGGGCGTTGGCACCTGTGTACATCTGGGTCCAGAAGTTTGTATAGTTGTTCGCAGGGTCATACGATCCGTAGTTGCGTCTAATCCAGGAGCTGGGCAGGCCGTCAAACGTGGTGTCGCTATTTTCGAGCCAGGAAGCTGTCGCGCCGAGGTCATCCCAGAAGTCAGTGCACTGCTTAGCCCAGGTCTGCCCCAAGGGGAGCAGGTCCACAGGAATCTGCGAACCATACGTAAAGGTATAGGGGTTGTTACTCATCGGGAAGCTGTTTGTCTGAGCAACTGCGCCGGCACTGGTCCCTGACCAGTAGACTGAATCCAGCACCAGGCCATACGTGACCTCAAACAGGTTACTCGTATTGATGATGCTGTTAATCCGAGGCAGATGCGCAGGGACATTCTCGATCCAGGGCAGGTAGTGATAGTTGGTATAGACGGTATTCCTCAACAGGAATTCCCTCCACCAACCCACGGCTGCGCCACCGACATCCCCAATCAGGTCGCCATCAGAGTCGGGACGATTAACATTGACTTCCGGTGCGTTAAAGCCACGCGGAACCTGGGCCACATATTGTTCCTCATGCGCACTGAAGAGGTTGTTGAAGGTATAGTAGTTCAACAGGATGGGTGAGAGATAGAGATCGGACGCCAAGTGCAAGGCGG
>Ga0247841_10006585_pt1 | contig 17827 bp, 18 predicted proteins | sample LaCruzMarch2015__2_FD_192410 | JGI IMG/M metagenome (GOLD analysis project Ga0247841, IMG submission 192410) | Freshwater microbial communities from meromictic Lake La Cruz, Castile-La Mancha, Spain - LaCruzMarch2015_18m | ecosystem: Environmental > Aquatic > Freshwater > Lake | place: Spain... | reverse complement strand
CAGCTTCCGCCTTGACCTCAAAACCGCTGATCATTGAATGCGACATTACAGACAGGGCGGATGTAAAAAAGCTGGTGGAATCGGCCCTAAACAAATTCTCGAAGATCGATATATTGATTAACAACGCAGGCATTATCAGGCCGGCGCTTTTTGAGGACTGCAACTATGAAGATATCGACGCCCAGATGAAGGTGAATTTTATGGGCGCCGTCAACTGCTCAAAGGAAGTCGTTGCCGTAATGATAGCTGCCAAACAGGGACATATCGTGACCGTTTCCTCGCTGGCCGGCCTCGTTCCCGAAACCTACAGCTCGATTTACACGGCATCGAAATTCGCTTTAAGGGGCTTCTTCCTGACTCTTGCCATAGAGCTGAGAAAGCATAACATCAAAGTATCGACTATTTTCCCCGACTCGGTCGATACGCCCATGCTGAAATATGAGGCCTCTCACGGCGGATCTCCGCTTACGTTCTTGAGCGATCCGCAAAGTCCTGAAAAAATAGTCCAGGCCGTAATCAAGGCAATAGAAAAAGGCAGCCCTGAAATATGTTCGCCCGCTTCAACCGGTACTTTTTCCAAAATAATCATGTGCTGGCCGTCGCTTGTTACCAAACTCTGGCCGCTGATGGAACGGCTGGGAGAAAAGAACAAAAAATCTTACATTGGGAGGAGCTGATATGATTGAAATGGAAGGACTGACAACAATTGCCATACTTGAGCTGCTGACGGCGGTTGGGCTAATACTGTTCTGGATACTATTTTTTACCGTGGGCCTTGCGCCGAAAAATCCTCCGAAAGGTTATCTTGAATATGAGCACTCCTTCCCGCTGCCAGACGGACTGCTGGCCATACTGCTGCTGGTGGCCGGCACACTGATACTGTTAAACAATCCGCTGGGCGTCAACCTGTCCCTGATAGGGGCCGGAGCACTGGTATTTCTGGGGGTGTTGGACTTCAGCTTCAATATCCAGAACGGCGTATATAAGATCTCCAAGAGTGACCTGATATTAAACGCTTTTCTCAACGTTTGGTGTGTCGGCTTTGGCGTTGCTATTGCTGTACTGATGGTCTGAGAACCTGTGGCGTAAAGGCCTGATAATTGCCGTCGAGGAGGTTTTATGCAGAAGATCGATTCGTCCGTATCCCCTTACCGGTGGGTGGTGCTGGGAGTTTTCATGCTCAACATCGCCATGTCCCAGATCATGTGGATGACCTTCGCTCCCATCGCCAGGGATGCGGCCGCCGTCTATAGCGGCGGAAATATCGACCTCATTGATCTGCTGGCCATACTGGCCATGCTCTCCTGGCTCCCCTTCTGCCTCCCTGCCGCCTGGTGCATCGATAACCTCGGACTGAAAAAGGGGGTGGGGATCGGCGTCGTCCTGGTAGGGGTGTGCGGATTCATGCGAATTTTCGCGCCGGATTACGGCTGGATGCTGGCCTGCATGATCGGATGTGCCATCGCTCAACCGTTCTTGCTCAATGCCGTTACCAAGGTGGCATCTAACTGGTTCCCCCAGAGTGAAGAGGCGCTGGCGTCGGGACTTTTAACCATGTCCATGTTCATCGGCTTCGCCATCGTCATGTTCGCCACCGATTTCATCCTGGCGCATTACCGCAGCATCGGAGAGGTCAAGCAGGGCATCGATACCATCCTGTATCTGTACGGCATCCCGGCCCTGGTCGGCATGGTCCTGCATCTCGTATTGGTGAAGGATAAGCCCAAGGTGCCACCTAATCCCATCGCGGCCGAGAAAAAGGTCACCATGACCGTCGGATTGAAAGCGCTTTTCAAAAACCGCGACTTCCTCTTACTCCTGGGGATCTTTTTCATAGGAGTAGGCGCCTTTAATGCCATCCTGACCAAGATCGATTACATATTCAAGGACCGGCCGCTGGACATCGATTCGGCCCTCGCCACGGGCATAGTCGGCGGGCTGATGGTGATCGGCGGCATGTGCGGGGCGGTTGTCCTGTCTGCACTGTCCGACAAGTACCACAAACGGAAGATCTTCCTGGTGATGGCGGCCGGTATGGCGGTCCCGCTATCCCTTTTCCTACAGTATTTCTCCTCGATTGTGCTTCTAGGCGTGTGCGGCTTTGTCTTCGGATTCTTCCTCATCTCGGCCATGCCGGTCGGACTGACCTATGCGGTCGAGAAGACCCATCCGGTGCCGGAGGCTACATCCAATGGAATTTTAATGTTGGGCGGCCAGATAAGCGGTCTGCCCATCGTTTTCCTCTTCAACATGACCGCGATTGCCGTACTCTTTGGGGTTGCCTTTGTATTGGCCTTGCTGCTCCACGATATCAAGGCCCCTGCTGTGCAGACCTGAATCCTGAAGAGGCAATATTCCCTCAATGTTGACATAGCCCTATTAGCACTATACAATCCCGAAACATCGTTCCGCGGTTTTATGTGGCGGGAGAAATCCGGCATCCGAGTTTCAGGAGGAAGCGCAATGCAGAAGCTGATTTTTATCGCAGTCGCCCTGATCATGGTAAGCTCACTCATTCCCTGGGGCAGCAGCATAAAGGCGGATGATTCAGCATCGTCTCAAACCGGCTACGATATAGCCGTTAATAACGGCATGGTAATAGATCCCATAAGCGGGTTCCAGGGTTTGGCCAACGTAGGCATAAAAGACGGTGTAATCGCTGCTATAACGCCATCGGGCCAGAAACTGACAGGCGCCAGGGAGATCGATGCCAGCGGCCTGATAGTGGCTCCCGGTTTCATCAATATACACGGCCACGGCACCGGCAACGGGCTCCCCGCCGAGCTGTACCTGAGGGACGGCATCACCACGGAGATCTCCGGTAATTGCGGTGAAACAACATACGGAAAATCCATTAAAGCTCCGGTGCCATTTTCCGAGGCAACCAAAGACGCCAAAACTTTTTCTGAGATTACAACTGTATGGGAAAAGGAAGGGCTGCTGACCAATGTCGCAACTTACATCGGGCATAATACGCTCAGGTCGGTGGTTGGCGTGCCCAACCGCAAAACTCCCGCAACACCCGAGCAGCTATCGAAAATGGAGGATTTACTCAGACAGGATATGCAGGAAGGTGCGCTGGGCGTGTCCTTCGGGCCGTTCTATGGGCCCGGCGCCACCTACCCAGAGATGCTGGCGATGGCCAAAGTAGCGGCGGAGTACGGCGGCGGCTCTGCGAGCCACCTGAGGGAAGGCTTCACCGCCAAGGGGGCGGTGGATTCCGTCAACCAGGGCATCAGTATCTCGAGGGAAGCCGGGATACCGTTTATCCTCTCACACGTGAGCGCCTGCCCCGCATTTGTCCCCAGGAGCTCAGGGCCGATACTGGAAGCCTTTTATGCAGCGCGCGCGGAAGGATTGAAGGTGGGCATGGATGCCTATCCGTACGATACTACGGGCATCATGACCCTTTCTCCGCTATTCGAATATCCCATCGAGCTGTTGCTGGGAGTAGTGGAGTCACAGATGACGGATTTTGCCGTGGCATATCCGGTGGTTATAGACGGGAAAATATATATGCAGGCCGGCCAGAAGTATAGCGGCGTGGACCAGTTCAAATACGTCCTCAAGAAGGTCCAGAGCATGGAGATCACCGATCCGAAGGTACTGGTACCCTTCTACAATCCCCCCGGAAAATTCGAGATCTGGATGAACAATCCTTACCTCATGATCGAAAATGACGGTTACGGGTGGGTCGATGAGAAGACCGGCAAATTCGCCGGCGATCCCATCAACGTCGGCTCCTTCGCCAAATTTTTGGGGCATCGTGTAAGGGAACAGGGCGCCTGTGACTGGCGCACCGCGCTGGCCAGGGTTTCCAGCCATGCTGCCTCGTTCCTGGGCCTGGACAAGAAGGGCAGGGTGCAGGTCGGCTGCGACGCGGACCTGACCATTTTCGATGCCGGCAAAATCATCGATAAGTCCACCTATACGGATATCGGGCAGCCGTCGGCAGGCATCCCGTACGTGATTGTCAACGGTGTGCTGGCCGTCGATAAAGGCGAGCTGACAGGGGCAAAGGCGGGCAAGATCATTAAACGCACGTGGAAGATACCGGGCGATTACGTCAACCTGGGCACACCACCCACCGGCAACGTCGGCGACCTTAATCGATAAGCACCGGTTATCTGGAATCGTACCTGATATTAAGGAGAGAAGGCATGAAAACGACGTGGAAGCCTACAGTTGCAGGGATACTGGAAATCACCGCCGGCGGTCTGTCCGTGATCACCGGCTGCGGGCTGTACATGAGCTCGATAGTGGCCAATTTTCTGACCACAGTGCCGCCGTTGCTCAACGCTATATTGACTTATCCTGTCATACCACTGATTCTGCTGGGGATACTCGCCATCGCAGGGGGAATCTGCACGCTGCAGCGAAAAATATGGGGGTTGGCCCTGGCTGGGGCCATTGCGGCACTCATTGTAGCTCCCATCATGGGCCTTTTTGCCATAATATTTACGGCAATCTCCAAAAAGGAATTTGCATAAGGCAAAGAAAGGACCATAATGTCGCCCGTTCTGTGTCTGTCGATCGAACGTAGTTAATTATAGGAGGGATCATGTCAGAGCTCGCCAATGCCATAGCCGACCTCAAGGAAGACGAGGTTAAGAAAATCGTGCAGGATAAACTCGCCTCGGGCACGGACCCATTATCGATAGTGGATGAGTGCCGTCGGGGCATGGAGATCGTCGGGCAGCGCTACAAGGAAAAAGAGTATTTCCTGGGTGAACTGATCATGTCCGGCGAGATATTTAAGGAGGCCATGGCCGCCATCGAGCCAAAATTGAAAGCCGGCCAGTCCGGAAAACCGCTCGCCAAAATGGTGCTCGGCACCGCCAAAGGCGACATCCATAACATCGGCAAGGATATCGCGGCCACGCTTCTTAAAGCAGCCGGCTTCGAAATCTACGATGTCGGCGTAGATGCAGCCCCTGAGGTCTTCGTTAACAAGCTGAAAGAAACCGGGGCGCCCATCCTGGGGATCTCCGGCCTGCTCACACCCTCCTTCGAGTCCATGAAGCAGACTGTCCAGGCGCTGGAAGCGGCCGGCCTGAGGGATAAGGTGAAGGTCATCATCGGGGGCGGCATCGTCACCGAGATGGTGCGTAAATACGTGGGCGCCGACGCCTTTACAGACGACGCCCCTGAAGGTGTTGAACTGTGCAAGAAACTGGCCGGGGCGGTGAAATAGATGATCGTGGAGACCATGACCCCCACCGAACGGACCCGGGCGGCCATCAAGCTTGAGCCGTGCGACCGCATACCAGTCGCGCCCCTGATGGACGTAATGTTCCCGTCCAGGCACAAGGGCATGACGGTGGCCGAGGGCATCGCACATCCCCGCAGGGGCTTCCAGGCTATCGTCGACACCTTCGATGACGTCGGCGGCTGGGATGCCATGATCCTGCCGGGCTACAGCCTTCCCATTCCCCCCTATATTGCAGCCGTCATGCAGGTAGTCATCGGAGATACCAGGTACCCTGGGAAGGAGCCGGGCTTTTCTGATGACTCGTCGCCCCAGTTCATAGAAAAAGAGCTGCTTACGATCGAAGATTACGACGAGATTATAAATCTTGGCTGGACGGGCTTTGCCGAAAAGAACCTCGGCCGCTTTTTCCCCCTGGACCCGGAGCTTTTGCTGGCCTGGACCAGAAGGCAGATAGACCGCTACAAGACCGAGGGGGAATTATGGAAGGCGCGCAACATCCCCTCACTTTGCGGCGGCATGGTTATGTCACCGCTTATGTTCCTCTCCACCAGGAGGTCGCTCGTTTCATTTACGCAGGACCTCTACAGGATCCCCGACAAGGTCCAGGCCGTCATGGATGCCATGGTCGACGACCTGATTAAATTTGCTATCGAAGCGGCCCATGCCACCGGTATACAGGGCGTAGAGCTGATACTGGAAAGGGGCGGCTGTTTCTACTACCCGCTGAGAATCTTCGAACGCTTTGAGTTTCCCTATATGAAAAAGATGATAAACGCATTTGCCGCCGAAGGGATGATAACAGTCATGCATTTCGACCAGGACTGGACGCTCAACCTGCCCTACCTCCTCGAGCTACCGAAGAAAATGTGCGTCTGCGAGCTGGACAGCACCACGGACATCTTTAAGGCCAAGGAGATACTCAAAGACCACATGTGTATCATGGGAGACGTCCCCGCCTCACTAAGCAGCATCGGCACACCCGAAGAGATGCAGGCCTATTGTGAAAAGCTGATCGACCGTGTCGGCAAAGGGAAGACGGGTTTCATCCTGAGCACAGGATGCACCATCCCGTTCGACACTAAATTTGAGAATTTCCAGACTATGATCGATTCCGTAAAGAACCATTTGCCGCAGGGATAAATATCAGGGGAGTATAGTCACGGTAACAGTTGCGTTATCAGTACCGGAACTATTTATGGCGGTCAGCGTATAGGTTGTATTTTCAGCAGGTGATACCGACTGCGAATATTTTGAAGTTAGAGGGCCGATACCCTGATCGATAGTAAGTATAGTAAATCCCTTTACATCCCAGGAGAGACTTGATGTTCCGCCCCCGGAAATACTGCTGGGCGTGGCAGTAAAGGCTCTTATTACCGGAGCTGTGCCATCGGTTGAGGTATTCACTGTAACCTTAGCTTCTGCCGTCTTTGTGCCGAAGGTGTTCACAGCGGACAATGTATAGGTGGTGTTATCGGTTGGTATTACCATCGTCCAACCTGAAGAAGGCACAATACCGACATCCGGGCTAATGGAGACTGTCCTTGCTCTTGTAACATCCCAGGTTAAGGTTATATTATCTGCCAACGTAATCGAATTCCGACTTGCGGAGAAAGTATTTATCACAGGTGGAGTTGTCGAGATCGCCGGGCCTATTGTAGTTGAATTGTCCACAGTAACCGTAGCTGACTTATTTGCCGAGCCGTAGTCACTGGCGGCTATTAATGTATAGGTAGTGGTTGCGGCTGGCGTTACCTGCGTAGAACCTTTTGACGCGACGCCGCCAATGCCTTGACTGATATTAATCGACTTTGCAGCGATGACATCCCATGTCAGAGTTGAAACCTCGCCGGCTTTAATGGAGGTTGGGCTTACACTGAAAGTAGTTATGATAGGTGCGCTTGACGCAGATACCGTAATCGTTGCTGACGCGGTGGAATTGCCGTTGCCATTGGAGGCTGTCAGCGTGTACTTGGTGGTTGAATCCGGTGATATACTTTTTGTTCCGCTTGACGAAACGGTCCCGATTTCGGGATCAATAGAAACCGACGTCGCATCTGCAACGCTCCATGATAATGTAGCTGTCTGACCTACAAAGATACTGCCTGTGTCAAAACTAAAACTGCTTATGGACGGCAGAATGCCGGTAACCGTAACTGTTACTGACTGGCGTGCGGAGCCGTACATATTATTGGCAACCAGTGTATAAGTAGTCGTTGTTTCGGGAGATACTGTCCTGGTCCCGCTGGAGGACACTGTCCCGATACCAGGGCTGATAGAAACCGAGCTTGCTCCAGTGACACCCCATTGCAAAGTCGCATCCTGACCTGAGGTAATGGTCGCGGAGCTGGCATCAAAAAATGCCACAGCTGGCGCTGCGAACCACTTCGAGATTTCCCCCTGCAGGGCGATGCCCGTGACGATCAGCGCAGCAACAATAACCAGTGGTATAGATATCTTCGCAATAATGCCCTTGTGATCCATTATACGCTGCCATAGTCCCGGCCCTTTATCGCTGTTTTGCGGCTGATCCTGGTCTTGTGATTGCTGTGCCTGCCAGTTAAAAACCATGTTACAGTTTTGGCAATACGGTTGGCCGTAGACTACCGGCGCTCCACAGTTGGGGCAGGAATACATTTGCTGCATGATATATTTTCACTTTTGTCACCGATATAGTCAAGAGTAGGGCAAATACCGCAGTCATTTCCCGGTTTTCTGCCCGCATAAGAGCGGGAGAAACTCAGGGAACCGCCCCATTATTTAACATCCCCGCAGTGGAGTGCTAAGATAATCTTAACGGTGACATATTTATGGAAAAGAAGAAGGTAGTTGCCTACTGGAATATCTATGATTCTGAAACAGGATCATTGATTGAGAAAGAAAAGGCAATAGTGCGCAACGCTATGCCCTCCACTGGAGGGTTAATGATTGGAACACCTGGAAAATTTAACGCAATTGTGAGGAATTTCAAGTTCAATGGTATTAAAAATAACCGGCCCTGTTACGACGTATACGTGTAAGACCGCGGGTGGCCTTAATCGCGTATAATGATAACACTGTGGGTTTGAGTCTGAAAATCAGGAGGTGGCGATATGGCAGTTGTAGCTTTTGTACTGGTCACAACCAAAATAGGGGAGACTAAGGAAGTTCTCAAGGGGCTAAAAAAGATTGACGGCGTTAAATCTGTGGATGTTGTAATGGGCCCCTATGATATCATCGCTGTGGTGGAAGGAGACTCCATTGAGTCCATAGGCAAGCTCATCACCGGGCATTTCCATAAGGTTGCAGGCGTTGAGCGCACTACTACCTGTCAGGCAATCCGTGTGGCATAATAACAGTTGATATAGGCAGCCTATTGGTATCGCCGCCACAAATGACAGGGTTTGGTCATGCTTACCAGATAGTTGGAAACAGCCTGTATCTAACTATGCCGGCATATTCCCGATAGCCCGGTAATTCCCTCTGCAGAGTACGATCTTCCAGCGCCGTGCGGGCGATGATGACCAGGGCAAGGATAACGCTCAGTACGAGTCCCCAGCAGGAGCCCAGTATAAGCGGGTAAACCAGCACGGATATTATCAGGCCGGTATAACCCGGATGCCTTATGAATCGGTACGGGCCGTCCTTGCATACATACTGGCCGCGGTCGACCTGGATGCGTACGGTCCATTCGAAGAACTTATTGACCGCCATCGCCCAGGTGGCTATCAGGAAAGCCGGTATAAAAAGGACTAACCCCAGGATACTCAGCCAGATGGGCATGGACGACCAGTGAAACCGCACAGCATCAAACCCGATGATAACAAGGTTGACCAGCGTTATCACGGGATACAGAGCTACCCATGCCCTGTCGAACCCTTTAGTGCCTTCCTTGACGACGCTGCCGCGGGCGTTCAACATCTGCGGGTTGATTTTTGCAAATATAACAGTGCTGACAAGCTGGGAAAGGCAGGCCAGCCCGAAATAGACCCAGCCGTTTATCCAGTTGATCGTGCCGGCTGCCGCGAACAATATAGCGAAGGACACGGGGATGAGCATGGACTGGACAACAATTCCCCTGATCCCCGTCCTGTTCAGCTTGGCCATATTCTCGCCTCCTTTTTGGTGATAGTGGTAATCTACATGCACTGTTCAATCCAGTCAAGAAATTATACCAGGATAAGACAGATAGCCAGGACAGCGAATTGACTTCGCATTATCATCACAATATACTTACGCCTTATCCTTGAGGAAGTTTTAAGCGGCTGGTGTGACATATGAATGAATCGGAACTGCTCAAATTGGCCGACCTGAATTTGATCGAGTTCTGGCGAGAGAGTTCGAAATGGATCCCGCATACGGAGATTGTTGAGAAACATGAAACCGTATTCATAGATTGCGGCATTGATTTCCCGGGTTGCAGCCTTGCGTTCAATCTGTCGGAGGAGTCGGTTGAACAGCCTGCAGAATTTGTAGCCCGGGCCAAAGCCTTTTTCTCCGTCAGGAAGCGAGGCTTCTCAATCATACTGCGGGGCCATCGTGACCAGGATATAATTCAATACTGCAAAGACCAGAAAATATTTCTGGTCGGGGATCAACTCGGTATGGTGCTGGATGGGAAAGCGAAAGGCGGAGAGGCACCCGCGGGAGCGGAGCTGCGCTGGGTCAACGGCGCAGGGGAACTGCAGGACTTCAGGGCGGTTGCGGCGGAATCATTTTTGGACCTGTTATTTCCACGGGAGGTCAGTGAGGCTTATTTCACACATGCTGAACGCGTGCTGAGCCCGTTCTCAATACTGGCAACGGTCTATTTTGATGGTGAGCCCGCATGCTGTGCCATGGCCATGCTAAGCCACGGCATCGGCGGGGTCTACTGGGTAGGCACGACCAAGAAAGCGCGCGGCAAGGGTCTTGCCAAATACTGTGTACAGGAAGTCAGCAACGCCGCAATCGACCTGGGCGCACGGATCGTTGTGCTGCAGGCAAGCCATTTCGGAAGTCCTGTATATCCAAAGATCGGCTACCGCGAGTTCAGCACATATCCTCACTTTATATGCTCGAGCAAATGAGCGAAGGCTCCCACTTCTTCAAAATGGAACAAATTACAGATTCAACGGCATAACCTATGCTATACTGGTGATCGAACCAAACGCTAATAATCGCAAGCAGCCGATAGTATGAATTATTTTTATTCACTGCTTGGGTCGCTCTTCATCCTGGTTGCGCTGGTTTTACTCACTCTTCTGCTAAGAAAGCGCTCAATACTCTCTGCTGAACATCAAACGCTCTTCTCCAGGCTTGTAACGGATTTTTCCTTACCGGCGCTGATATTCTTGAATCTTTCCAAACGGACATTCGAGATCGAAAAACTCCTGCCCGCGCTTATTATGCTGGGCACGATCCTCATTGCCTGCTCACTGGGCTTTGCCGCCGGCAAGATATTAAAAATGGACAGAAAATCTCTTGGCGCCTTTGTCCTGGTATCCGGCTGGGGCAGCTCATCCACCCTGGGTTACGCCTTGATCATGCAGTGCTTTCCACACAATCCGGAAGCGATGCGGGATGCACTGATAATCAGCGAATTAGGTGCGGGCGTACCGTTGTTTCTGCTGGCAATCCCATTTGCCATGTATTTCGGAAGAGAACATGCAGATAAAAAAGATGTGCTGGCTTCAGTGGCAGAGTTCTTTCGCTCCCCGATGTTCATTGCCCTGGTCCTGGGCATCGCCTTTTCTTTCCTCAAACTGCCTTCACAAAATATCGTGGTGAAAACGATTTACAGCCTTCTGGGTATAATCGGCAATTCCGTAGAGATTTTTGCGGCGTTTGCCGTAGGGTTAATGCTTCAGAAAATACCTTTCAGGCATCTATTGCCGCCTATTGCCGCGTTGTTCTGTATCAATTTAATTGCTGAGCCCCTGATAGCACTGGGAGGTGCACATTTATTCGGCCTATCACAACTTGAAGATGAAGTTCTTGTAATAGAGGCGGCCATGCCCGCAGGCGCTATTGCAGCGGTAGTTGCTGCACGATACGGTTGCAATGGAGGACTTGCTTCAGCGCTTGTTATCGCAATGTATGTTTTAAGCCTGGGGACAATCCCGCTTATTTATTTGTTGACAATCAGTATATAGTGAAGGAGCATTTTACTACTTATTTAAAAGGGGGAAGCACATGAGGATATCAATTGCCCTGTTGCTGGTCGGGATACTTGCCTTGCTTGCATGTTCCACACCTGCGCCGGCTACAAAACTACGCGTCATAGCAGAGGATTTTCCACCGTATAATTATGTGGATGAGAATGGCGCTGTTGTCGGGCAATCGACCGAGGTTGTACGGGCAATCATGAATAAGCTGGGTGAGAATATAAGCATTGAAGTGATGCCCTGGGAGCAGGCTTACGACCTGGTACAGAAAGAACCGGGCGTTGCCCTGTATTCAACGGCCCGGACTCCGGACCGGGAAGACATGTTCCTCTGGGTAGGGCCGCTTATGAGTTATGAAAAGTACCTGTATGCCAAAAAGAGCTCCGGCATCAAGATAAACAGCCTGGCTGATGTTAAGAATGTGAAGGCAATTGCAGGGGTTAAGAACGAGGGAGGTATACAGCGTCTGATCGACCAGGGCGGCAAAGTCATCTATGCCACTACAGGTTATGAGGCGTTGAAAAAAATGATGGATGGAAGTGCTGACCTGTGGTTGGGCCCCAAGGCGGACCTTTCCGTGACAGCCATAAAGGCGGGCATTAACCCGGATGAGATCGAGCCTATTTTCCTTTTGCACAAATCAGAATTTTATATCGCTTTCAATAAGAATACGCCACCTGCCATCGTACAGCAGTGGCAACAGGCACTGGACTCACTTAAAAAGTAGAAACAGATAGAGTAGAGTAAGACACTCCAGCTTTTGTCCTTGACTAAATCCTGAAATGCCCGCTTCTGAGCGTCTATGCTCACAATAACCGGAAAATACGTTCATGGAGGAAAAATATGGTGGAAAATAGTGCTTTGAAAATCAACCCTGCAGACAATGTTGTTGTGGCAATCCGCAATATAAAAGAGGGTGAACCCATCGTTGTTAACGGACAAACGTTGTTTAAAGCCGCACAAAATGTGGAAATCGGGCATAAAATAGCCCTGGGACCCATCAAGACAGGATATCCGGTAATCCGGTATGGTGAGGCCATCACCAGGGCAACGTGCGATATCCGTCAGGGAGAATGGATCCATTTGCATAATACGCAATCCGCGTTGATGGACATGGCGCATTAGCATGATGCGCAAGCGCTGTTTTTAACGAAATCTACAATCAAATCAGGAGGTACAACCCATGGAATTCAAGGGATATAAAAGGGAAACCAATGAATACGGCGTCCGCAACCATATCCTGGTGACATCTTCTGTCTGCTGCGCCAACGGCGTTGTGGCCGCGCTTGGCAGGGAATTCCCAGATATTATCGCGGTTCAGAACGCCTACGGCTGCGGGACCGGTCTGGATGATGCGACAACCGGCTGGAAGGTTATTGCCGGCCTTATGAAGAATCCTAACGTGGGCGCAGCTCTCATCATCGGACTGGGTTGCGAAATCATCCAGGCGCAGCTCTTCGCCGACGCTGTCAAGGGAAAACCGGTTGAGGTACTTAAAATACAGGGTGCGGGCAGCGCCACCACCACTAAAAAAGGTATCGAGATAATAAAGAAATTCAAGAAGCAATTGTCTTCGCAAAAAAGAGTGCCGGCTCCTTTCAGCGAGTTGCTGATAGGCTTAAAGTGCGGAGGCTCCGATGCTCTGTCCGGCGTGACCGCCAACCCGGCGGTGGGCGCAGCTGCCGACCTGTTTATCAAGGAGGGCGCCTCGGCTATGTTCACAGAAGTCACAGAAATGATCGGCACCGATCATATATTAAAAAAGCGCTGCGTAACCCCGGAACTGGGCGAAAAAGTACAGAAACTGATCATAGATCATGAAAAAAGAATAAGGGAATTGATGGGAGAGTTGGCAGGGCTGATTATATCGCCGGGCAACATGGACGGCGGACTATCCTCCATTGTAGAAAAATCCCTCGGATGCATAACCAAAGCCGGCTCGTCGCCAATTGTTGATTGTGTGGGCTACGGCTGGAAACCGACAAAAAAGGGAATGATGATCATGGAGGGGCCCGGATATGACATTGAATCTATGGCTGGCCTGGCGGCGTGCGGGGCACAAATCATCATCTTCACCACCGGTAGAGGCACACCGGCAGGCACCCCTGCGGTACCCGTGATCAAGGTCTCAACAAATACGAAAACCTTCGTTGAAATGAAAGGCGACACCGACATTAATGCCGGCACCATTATAGACGCCGGCAAAAGCGTTGAGGAAGTGGGCCGTGAAATTTTCGATTTTACTCTCGCTGTAGCCAACGGAAAATTGACGTGCGCTGAAATCAATAGATGCGAACCGTTTAGCTACCTTAAGGAACATATGAGCGCATAATTTTACATGTGATATCGATTAATGAAGAGCAGGTTGTTGATAAAAATCTTAAAAGGAGGATCGATCAGTGCAGCAAGAATCGCCTAAAAACGGCAACGATTACCTGTTCGGAAAAGGGCAGGCTATCTTCATACTTGTCATCATCGCTATCCTCAACATGATCAATATGATGGACCGGTCGGTCTTTGCTGTAGCCCAGGAACCTATGAAAATCGCCCTGGGACTCACTGACACGGAAGTGGGCTGGTTCCAGACGGTCTTCTGGCTTGGCCTGGCTGCTATGACCCTGCCTGTTGCGTTTGTCTGCGACAGGTGGTCCAGGAGAAAGATGCTGGGCATCCTGGCAATCACCTGGAGCGGATTTACCTTCCTTACTGGCCTGGGCAAGAATTTCATCACGGTTTTCCTGCCGCGCATGTTTGTTGGTGTCGGTGAATCCGGATTCACCTCGGGCGGACAGGCGCTTATAGTCAGGGCGTGGCCAGAGAGACTGCGAGGAACGGTTCTTGCCAGCTTTCTGGTGATATCACAATTGGGCACTCCCCTGGGTATGGCACTGGGTGGCATGCTGATTGTTAAGTTTAACAGTTGGAGCTCACCCTTTTTCTTCTTCGCCATCCCCGGAGTTCTGTTCGGTATAGTGGCTTTTTTTCTGCGGGACTATGAAAACGTTCCTCCGCCGATACAGGCAGACGGCGTGACAAAGGAGAGCTTTTTCACATCTGTGTGGACGCTATTTAAGACTCCCACTCTGTTGAGTGTTTACCTGGGATACCTCGCATATAACATTGTGGCCCAGGCGCTTCTGTCCTGGGTACCGGCATTTTTAATCAGGTCTCAGGGGATAAAAGCAGACCAGGCCGGATTGCTGGTCGGTATCATTGGATTGATCGGACTTGCGGGTGCGATTTTGGGCGGAATAATATCTGACAGGTGGCATAAGAGAAATCCAAAAGCCCGTATGCTTGTATGCGCCATATCCACTACTATAGGCACAATTGCTGTTGTGGGCGCCTTGCTTCTTGACATGCAGGGCATAGGATTTGCCCTTGCCTGCGTATGGGCGTTTGCCTGGCTAATGCTGCAGGCGCCTAACGCTGCGGTAACGCAGGATTGTTCCTCTATGGATAAGAGGGGACAGGCCTGGGGCGTCAACAATTTCCTCGGTTTTATAACGGCGTGGTCGCCGCTGGGCGTTGGAGCATTATCAGATTTCCTGGGGGCTGGGGCGGGCGGGCTTAAGATCGCGCTTCTCTTTGCTTGCGCCTTTGGCGTTGCAACGGCCGCCGCATACTTCATCGGGGCAGGTCACTATGAGGCGGATGTCGCTAAGGCAAAAGAAATTGATAGGCTAAAAGGACTTGGTACGTGATTATAGGTACATCACAATACATGTTCATATTTAAGGAGGATTAAAAGCATGGCAGAATCGGCTGAACGGGCGCTGGCATTGTTGAGGGATGGGAGTCAGTTTCAATGGTATGTTATACCGCTGTTAGTACTGGTTGTTTACGTCTATGCCAATGAGATCGAACGTAAAAACTGGACCTTGATACTGGCCGGGCTGGCTTTCTGGGGCATGGACTGGTTTTTGGAGACCTTGAACGGGCTGGTCTTCTATTTTACCGGATATGCACCGCTGTGGGGTACACCGGGCAACGGTAGTTCCTTCGTGATACTGATCGGCTTAAATATCGAGATCTGCTTCATGTTCGCGATACTCGGCATAACATTCTGTAAGATGTTGCCTCAGGATAAGTCGTTAAAAATCATCGGAATACCAAACCGGCTGCTATTCATAATAATTGGTTCCGTCTTATGTGTCTTTGTGGAATGCCTGCTTAACTGGGTGGGTGCACTGACCTGGGAATATGCGTGGTGGAATCTGAGGGCGCCATGGTTGATTATCCTCTTAGCCTATGCACCTCTCTTTGCGGTATGCTTCTGGGTCTATGATATGAAGACGATCAGGAGCAAACTCATTACAATGGGCAGTATACTCGGCTTAGACCTTCTGCTCATTATAATTTTTATGGGTATCCTCAAGTGGATTTAATTTCACGTTCAACGGCATTAAAAATAACCGGCCCTGTTACGACGTATATGTGTAAGACCGCGGGTGGCCTTAATTGCGTATAATGATTACACTGTGGGTTTGAGTCTGAAAATCAGGAGGTAGGGATTTTGAAGGATTATGGAAAAGTATATGCCAGCGCCGATGAAGCCCTGGCCGGAATTCCCGATGGTGTGGTTATGGCAGCTCATACGTGGGGATTCTGCGGCACACCGCATCACCTATTCGCCGCTATTATGCGCTCAAATATCAAAGACATCACATTGCTTTGCCCCAATTTCATACCTTTCGGAGCGCTTGAGAAATTTTTACCCGGCCCCACTTCTTTACTACCCAAACTCAAAAAGGTGATTACGCCGGGCATCGGCGGCGCACGGGCAATGGGCACGGACGACAAGGGTTTTCTCGACGATTATGTGAAAAGCGGTCAGTTGGAAACAGAGGTCATACCGCACGGCATCTGGATAGAAAGGCTGCATGCCGCCGCCATGGGCCTCGGCGGATTCTATAACCCCGTCGGTGTCGGGACTGATGTTGAAACCGGAAAAGAAAAGAGGGTCATCGACGGCCGTGAATACTTTCTGGAGAAGCCGATCAGGCCGGATGTTGGAATTATCAAAGCACTTAAAGCAGACCGTTTCGGCAACCTGGTATATTACGGGGCGTCTCGCGGATCCCATCCAATCATAGCGCAGGCCTCAAGACTTACCATAGTCGAAGTTGATGAAATCGTGGAAGAAGGGGAGATCGATCCGGAGGCGATTGTGACGCCGGGTATCTATGTGGATAGGATAGTGAAGATACAGGAAGCGGATGTGGGAAGCGCCAAACAGAAAAAGGAACTCATGCAGTTTATCATGGGAGATGCCGTCCTGCGCAAAGTTCTCCTGGGCGTTTCCGATAAAGGAGACCCGAAATGAAAGAACGTTTAGATGAAGACGTTATAGCCATGCGGGCGGCCAAGGAATTAAAGCCGGGCGACTGCTGCAACCTGGGTTTGGGTCTACCCCAGCTTTTAGCCATGTACGTTCCGGACGGCGTCCGGTTCCAGGCGGAGAACGGCGCCCTGGGTTATGGTCCACTGGTAACCGAGGATAACTGGCAGGAAGCTGACTATGGCATGGTTGACGCCGGCGGCCGGTTCTTTACCGCCGCCCCGGGCATGAGCTACTTTGATTTTCTTACCTCATTTGCCATGATCCGCAGCGGCCGCATCTACTCCGTCCTTGGTGGGCTGCAGGTGTCTGAGAAGGGCGACCTGGCCAACCACAGCACGGGCGGAGAAGATATCTACCTCATGATAGGCGGGGCGATGGACCTGGCCTGGGGCGCCAAAAAGGTCATTGTTACTATGGCGCATACAACTAAGGACGGTAAGCCCAAGATTGTCAGGAAACTTACCCTCCCCGCAACGGCCCGTAATAGCGTTGATATGGTAGTCACAGATCTCGCCGTTATGGAGATCACCGATAAGGGTATTGTGCTTAAGGAAACTGCTCCGGGCTGGTCTGTGGAAGAGATCCAGGCCCTGACAGAGCCGAAACTTATTTTGGCGCCCGATCTCAAAGAAATGGAACTCTGAGCGCGGCGCCTCGGCCTTCCATTATTTGCGCGACCGCCGTCCCGCAGTTTAGAAGCCACTGGTTGAACCTTGAGATTAAAGCAGGAGGATAACATGAAATACGAATCGCTGATAGTTGAAAAGACGGGCGACCTGATGACTGTGACATTCAACCGGCCGAAAATCCTCAACGCACTGGACAGGCGGATAATGCTGGAGATAAAGGACCTGCTGGACACGCTGAGGTCAGACCTGCATACCCGTTTTGTGATCTTCACCGGCGCGGGCAAGGCCTTCTCATCCGGAGTTGAATTCAGCAGGCAGGCCATGCAGGAGCATTACGATCCTGCGCTGCCCAACGAACGGGTGTGGCAGCTCTTCGGCCAGGATTTCATGCGGGCTATGGAGAGCCTGGAGCAGGTCACCATTGCTGCTGTTAACGGCCCTTCCGTCGGCGCCGGCATGTGCCTGGCCATGAACTGTGACTTCAGGATACTTTCAGAAAAGGCATTTTTCAGCATACCTG
>Ga0247841_10006583_pt1 | contig 17831 bp, 16 predicted proteins | sample LaCruzMarch2015__2_FD_192410 | JGI IMG/M metagenome (GOLD analysis project Ga0247841, IMG submission 192410) | Freshwater microbial communities from meromictic Lake La Cruz, Castile-La Mancha, Spain - LaCruzMarch2015_18m | ecosystem: Environmental > Aquatic > Freshwater > Lake | place: Spain... | reverse complement strand
GTAGTTACCGAAGGAATCCTTACCCGGCGCCTCCTGGACGATCCCACCTTGGACGGGGTCGCCATGATCATCTTCGACGAGTTTCACGAGCGGAGCCTCCAGGCAGACCTTGCCCTGGCCCTGAGCCTCGATATTCAACGGGGCCTCCGGGAAGATCTCAAGTTGCTGGTCATGTCGGCGACCCTTGAGGCCGGTCCCATTGCTGCCCTGCTGGGCAACGCCCCGGTGATTTCGGCATCCGGCGAGGCCTTCCCCGTGGAGGAGCGTTATTTGCCGGACAATGGACGGATAGGGGGCCAGGGCGAACCCTTAGAGGATCGTATTGTCGGCGCTGTCCTCACCGCATTGAGAGAGACGACGGGGGACATCCTCGTTTTTCTGCCCGGGGCCGGGGAAATCCGCCGGACCGCGGCATGCATACAGGAAGTCATGAAGGGGTGGGAAGACCCCGTTTCCCTCCATCCCCTCTATGGAGATCTGCCTTTCGCGGAGCAGGAACGGGCAATCCTGCCGGCCGGTCAACGAAAGATCGTCCTGGCGACGAATATCGCCGAAACGAGCCTCACCATCGAAGGGGTCCGGGTGGTAATCGACGGCGGCCAAGCCCGGAGGCTCCAGTATGACCCAGCCACGGGCATGAATCGTCTCGTGACGGTTACGACCTCCCGGGCGTCGGCAATACAGCGCCAGGGCCGGGCGGGCCGCCTCGGGCCGGGGATCTGCTATCGCCTGTACAGCCGTCATGTCTATGAGTCCATGATCCCCTTTACGCCGCCGGAGATCCTCACGTCCGATCTTTCCTCCCTGGTTCTGGAATTGGCAGCATGGGGAGTAACCGACCCATTGGACTTGGCATGGCTCGATCCACCGCCAAAAGCGGCCTGGGAAGGGGCCCGACAGCTCCTCATCGATCTGGACGCCCTGGATCAAGCCGGGACGGTGACGCCTATCGGCCGCGCCATGGTCCGCCTGCCCCTCCACCCCCGCCTGGGGCGGTTACTGCTGTGTACGTCCGAATCAGGGCATCTCCGCCTGGGAGCGGATCTTGCCGCCCTCCTTTCCGAACGTGACATTATGCGCCGGAATCACATGGATGACAGGGATCTACAGGGGGGAGCAGACATCAGCGAACACCTCGATATGCTCCGGCGCTGGCGGAAAGAAAAGCAGGCCCCGTCAGGAACGGATCCCTATGCCTTGCGAACCGTAGAGCGGGCGGCGCAACAGCTCCGGAATCTGGCGGAAGCGGCCGCGGGAAAGACTGTCCAGAAAAATGAAGACCCAGCAATTTCCTCCCTCCTCCTCCGCGCCTATCCCGACCGGATTGCCAAAAGGCGTGACGAAGGGGGTGGTCGCTATCTTTTGGCTCAGGGAAGAGGCGTGCGGCTGCCCCGAGGGAGCGGCCTGGTCGCAAGCCCCTTTCTCGTCGCCGTGCACCTTGACGGGGGTGAAAAGGCGGAAGGGACGATCCATATGGCCGAGCCAGTATCCGAGGAGATCATCAGGCGGGAGATGAGCACGCATATTGAGACTCGGCGGCAGGTGGAATGGGACAAGCAGGAAGGTCGGATTCTCTCGTTCCTTGCAGAACGGCTGGGAGCGCTGTCGCTCTCGACAAAACCTTTCCCGGCCCCTGATGAAGAGGCGATCCCGATCCTATGCCAGGCAATCCGGGCAGGGGCCGCCGTCCTGAACTTTGACAGGGGAGCCAAGCAATTTCAAGGCCGCGTCGCCCTGCTGCGGCGTGCCTTTCCCGAGGAGAACTGGCCGGATCTGTCGGAGGAGGCGCTCCTGTCGTCCCCGGAAGTATGGCTCGCACCTTGGCTAATGGGCGGCATTCGCACCGGGGAGCAGCTTGCCGGTCTCGCGCTCCTCCCGGCCCTGAAGGCCCTCCTTTCCCGGGAGCAGCGGAAACGCCTTGACGAGCGCGCCCCGACAACCCTTGTCGTTCCCAGCGGCCGTAGTGTTTTTCTGGACTACGCCGCCGGGGAGCTGCCCGTCTTGGCCGTCAAACTCCAGGAGCTGTTCGGTCTCGCCACGACCCCCGCCATAGCAGGCGGGCGGGTGGCGGTCCTTATCCATCTCCTGTCACCCGCCGGACGTCCGGTCCAGATCACCCGTGATCTGAAGGGATTTTGGGAAAGTGGCTACCCCCAGGTAAAGAAGGAATTGCAAGGACGCTATCCGAAGCATCCTTGGCCCGACAATCCCTGGAACGCCGTGCCCACGCACCGGACATCTCGCCGAAATAAATGAGATCGATAAATTCGCAAAAACTAATTTATTCCCCTCCCCTTGAAGGGGCAGGAGAAGATGGCTTTTTTTGAACGTATCCTTTTCAAGAAATATCCTGATCCCGTTGGCAGGCCTTTTCATGCGTCTTTTCGGCAAGGCGCATTTCCCGCCGGGTCTTTGCCTCTTGATTACGTCTTTTCTGCACATCTGTCTCCAATATCACCGGCGGTAATGCTATGGGCTTGCCATTCGCGCCAAGGGACACATAAGTCAAATAGGCCGTCGATGTATGGAGCCGCTCCCCGGTAATGAGATTTTCCGACTCCACGCGCACTCCTACTTCCATGGAGGCTCTTCCAACAAAGTTCACACTCGCCCTGAGGGTGACAAAATCCCCGACAAAGACGGGGTGATAGAAATCCAGACGGTCCACGGAGGCCGTGACGGCATTGGACCGGGCGTGTCTGATGGCCGCAACGCCTGCCGCCGTATCAATTAGTTTCATGATTACCCCACCGTGAACATTACCGGCGGGATTGGCATCCTGGGGGTTCATCTGCTGAGCCATGACCACCGAACTTTCTCTGACTTTTTTTCCTTCCATGTTTAGCCTCTCTTCTCCCTCTTGATTAGTGCTCTCGACTATAACAACTGCCGAGAAATATCAAACGTCATTTCGGGACCGCGATAATCATCTTTTTTACCGTTGACGCCTCACCGTTCTTATCCTATGATAAGCGTCAGTGATTTAAAAATAGGAGGTATTGTAATGGCCGATGAAGCGGGGAAGCATTTCAAGAAATCACGTGTCAACTTGTGGATAGCGGTTATCCTGCTCGTGCCGATCGCCGGTTTTATTCTCTATACCTGGGTCACATTAACCTGGAATTTCTCCAAAGGCGAACGTACCGGTTATGTCCAGAAACTTTCCAAGAGCGGCTGGGTCTGCAAGACCTGGGAAGGTGAAATGGCGATGGTGACCATGCCCGGGGCCATCCCGGAGAAATTCTTTTTCAGCATCAGGGACGATAATGTAGCCGAACGCATCAATAAATTAGCGGGGAAGCGGATTTCCGTCGTTTATGAACAACACAAAGGCGTGCCGACAACCTGCTTCGGAGATACGCTGTATTATGTCATTGATGTCAAGGCGATTGATTAACGTAGTTGAAATAACGACCGGGCTTATGATAACTCCTTCCCATGCGATCTCTGTCTATGCAGAAAGGACGTTATCTCTGTCTAGCCATGACCATCATCCTCGTCTGCTTTCTCGCCCATGGATGCGGCAAGGGGCAATATAAGACCAAAGAGAAGAGAATTGTCCGGAAGATGCTGGTAACCGGTTACGATGCGGGAAAGAAATCGACGGGATGGAAGCGCAAATGGGGGCTCTTCTTTCTGTCCCCCGTTTATGCCTATGGGCCCAATGAAGGCAAGCGCAAGGAGGTCGGCATCACCTCCGACGGCAGCAAGGCCAAGAAAGGAACCATCGCCGCCGACATCACCCGCTATCCCTATGGCACGAAGATGTACGTCCCCGGTTACGGCTGGGGGGAGGTGCACGACATCGGCAGCGCCATCAAGGAAGAACATATCGATCTCTTTTTCACCAGTGAAAAGGATGCCAAAGCCTGGGGGAAGAAAAACCTGGATGTCATCATTCTACTGAAGGAATAAATGAATAATGGACTATTTTTTTAAACCGAAGAGTATTGCCGTTATCGGCGCGACCACCAACCCCTTTAAGGGTGGCAACGCCATTCTGAAAAACCTGATCACCGGTTACCAGAGCAAAATCTATCCCATCAACCCCCGTTACAACGAGATCGAGGGGCTTCCCTGTTATCCCTCCGTCATTGCCATCCCCGGACCCGTTGATCTGGCCATTGTCTTTGTCCCCGCTCGCCAGGTCCCGGATGCCGTCGCCCAGTGCGCCGACAAGGGCGTCCCGGGAGTGATCATCGAATCCGGTGGCTTTGCCGAAACAGGGGCAGACGGCAAGAGCCTCCAGTCCTCCCTGATCAATCTGTCCAAGACAACGGGGATCAGGCTCTGGGGGCCCAATTGCATGGGCCTGGTTGACGCTGTAAACGGCCATGTTTTTTCCTTTATGGATCCCCGGGCCTTTAAGGCAGGTCTGACACCCGGCAGCGTTTCCCTGGTTGTCCAGAGCGGCATGTTATCGGCGGGCTTTCTTGTCGATATCATGACCCACGGCATCATGGGCATCAGCAAGGTCTGCTCAGTGGGAAACAAGATCGACGTTGACGAGTGCGATCTGCTCCCCTGGCTCATCGAAGATAAGGATACCGCGGTCATCGGGCTATACCTGGAATCCCTCCTCAACGGCCGCAGTTTTATCGACATCTGCCGGAACTCTCCGAAACCGATTGTGGTGCTGAAAGGCGGCAAGAGCGCGAAGGGAGCCCAGGCCGCCATGAGCCACACGGCCAGCCTGGCAGGGAATGAACGGATTATCCAGGGCGCCTTCGCCCAGGCCGGCGTTGTTGAGGCGAGCGACTTCAAACAGATGATGGACCTCTGCCGGACTCTGAGCATGGTCCCGCCCCAAGGGAAAGGCCGTCCCGGTCGTGTGGCTATCCTGACCTTCAGCGGCGGCGCGGGTATCGTATCCGCAGATTTTCTGGACGCGGAAGGCCTGGAAGTTGCCGATCTTTCCGAGCATACGAAAGAGTCGCTGGGCAGGCTGTTTCCGGAATGGATGCCCGTAAGCAATCCCGTGGATCTCTGGCCCGCCCTGGAGCGTCATGCCGGCGGGGAGATCGATGTCATCGGTCAGGCATTAGCGGCGGTACTTGCAGATTCCCAGGTAGATGCCGTCCTCCTCCACGCCTTTGTGGGCAATTTCCGTATCCGCTTTGATATTAATGATTTGGCGCGACAGGTCAAAACCGCCGGTAAGCCTGCCTTTATCTGGCTCCTCGGAAAGAGGGAGGAGTCCTTCCAGTTTTACAACGAAGCCCGGACCCTTGGCATCCCCGTATTTTCGGAGATCGGCCGGGCCATCGAATGCATGGCCGCCGTCTTCAAGGAAAGAGAGAGCTCTTAGAGAATTGAGAAAGCGATACTCAACTATGCATCCCCTCTTGTCATGATCTTCATTATACCAGGCGATGAAGCTTCTTTTGCCTGCAAACCTGCAGATGAACTTCGGAAAATGACGTCAAGAAGGATCTGTTTCTCGCTGGCAGTAAAACCCGTATTGATCAACTTGTAGTAAGTTCTGATCGCTGTTACCCTCTCAGCGGCGTCGGCCCATAGATACATTTGGGCAAATAACACGCGATAGACGATGCGCAACAGCCACAGGACAAATGCGGCCGCCACACCAAATTGAATATGAAAAAGATAGAGGATACTTTCTTGTGAAAACGTCTTATGCTCCTCGATTAGAAATTTTGAGAGCACACCACCAAAAAAGATAAACAAGATGAAGAGTGTGGCGCTAACAGCAAAGGCGGCAAAGATTAGTGCGACGGTACAATGAATAATTCGCTTACGCTGCCAGTATATTTCTCCCTCGTAGGAAACGGGATTTGACCGGTTTAAAGATGTGAGGTTTTCTCCTCTACCGTGTTTCTTGGATAGGCGAAAGAGCTTTTTCATGTCCGGTAGGCGGTTCATCATAGTTGCTTGTCGATCTTCAAGAAATAGTTGATTCCCAGTGGTTCTTCGAGGACCTCCATGTGGCTGATTTCCCGCTCCGGGATGGCACGGGCAAAATCCAGCATCTCTTGCTTGGTCCGGTAGATGAGATGCCAGTCACAGATGTATTCCATGACGAACTTAAGATCTTTTGGATTGTTTGGGCTGAAATTACCGATGATCAGAGAGCCGCCTGGTTTGACGAGACGGAAAAGGTTTTTTGTCAGGGCAATGGTCCCTTTGGCATGATCATGGGGGAAGGTTTTAATATAATCGTACAAACCCGCCGTATAGACAAGATCGTAATCCTTTGTTTTGAGATGCTTGAAAGTATATTTTACGGGCGACAGAAACCGCTTTATTCCTTTGAAGTCTTTCATAGGTTGGCAAAAACGGATCATGACTTTGCGGGGAATGGCTATCTTAAAGTTCCCTTTGATAAGATGAAAGGCGTTACCAAGCAGATACTGCAACCGGGGATCAGTGCAGCTCTTTGTGATTTTTCGGATCGTTTTGATATCGTGATCAAACGCATGGAAATGAAACGTATCGGTGGATTGATCACTGCTGAGCACATCCAGCATTTCCAAAGCGGGGCCAGCGGCGACGCTGAGGATCTTTCCCTTCTTTTTGTGAATCTGATCTGCAAGAAACTGCCGTCTGTTTCTCACCGCCTGACAAGCATCGCATAAAGTTGCATGCTTGTGCATCAACATCCCAAAAGGCGTCTCTCCTTCAAATTGGCTATGATATATGATTCTCATCATCTCGGCATCGCCAGCATAGCCCTCCGGTTTATTGATGATGCGCCAGTAATAAGGGGCTTCCTGGATGATTTCGGAAAAAGCACTACGGTGAACATATTGGCGATGTTGTTCCCTTTCATGGGCATCGAAAGATTTTGAGATCTCACCAAGGTTTCCCGTCTTCTGGTGGTAGCAGAAAAGTTTATTTGTCGTGTTTAACTCATCCTGTAAACGCGTCTCCAATTCCGGACCCCGTTCCAGCCAGCCATTGAGCCGCTGGTGAAGCTGGAGATGGCCCTCCTCCATTTCATCGAATATTTTCTTGAACTGGGGATCAATGTGATGCATGGGACAATGAACCTCCTTTCGAAGAAGCAGGAACCGGGGCGGTAATCTGACATATCGGCACCAGCATTGTAATATGACGTGCATCCGACAAACCGGACAATCGATTCAATGCTTCGTATTGATAAATTATTTTTGTTTGGGAAGGAGAAACGGCAGGGACAGAAAAAAGGTTTGTTTCTTTACCAGCAAAATGAACAAGGAAATTGTTAGACTCACCTCTAAAGCGATCAGCCGGTTTTAATGGGAACGGTCTTTTTTGCTTCCCGAGGGAATCGGACGGTTTGTGGGTGAATGGCTGCGGTTCTTGTTCTTGCTTGAGAAAAGCGGATGGTTTTACTTCTCGATTTTGTAAGGGGGTCTCAGGCCACGGCGGAATAAGGTCGGCAAGGGTGTGTTTCCACACACACACACACACACACACACACACTACAAGATTTCTGCCAACGTTCCCGCATCAGCAAGCCTGAAAATACATATTTATGAAGCTGGAGAAAAGGTGATTAAAACGGGGAAAACTAATACAGAATTGACATGTTATGTCAAGAGAAACGTTTTCCCGCCCAGTAAGAATATCTTTACAGATGATCATTATTCTTTTGGCGGGAATCTCTGCAGGGGCCAGTCCTTAATGTGCGGGATATGGAGCAGGCGACTCAAGGAGACATCCACAAGCGAGCTCGCTCACTCAAAGCTCCTGTGAAAGCTTTTTGAAGTGACGGCAGGCGATACCACTTTTCATTTTCGACTCCCTATATCGGCAGGAATTAACCGGCTGCAACTTGAAAGGATTGACCCATCGGTTGAAATTCTTCAACTTCCTGGCGCGCCAGCTTAGTTCGGATTTGCTCAAAACGGCTGATGGTCTCCTTTGAGTAGAGCCGCTCGCCGCAATGCTCGCATACCTCAGCCATTACCGACACCACCGCCGTGTGCCTGCCGCCGCGCAGCAGCTTTTCCACTTCTTTATTAACTATCTCTCCGCAACATACGGGACATTTACTAAATGGTTGCATCCTTCGACCTCCTTGTTCTTCCGTTAACCCAGCGTTTCGGATCTGGACGATAAACTGTGATCATCACAGCCCATTGATTTTCATGATTGTATGCCCAAACACTGTGAACCGGCTCTTGCATGAATGTCTTTCCATAGATCAAACAACTGGGATAAGGATTGTCTTCAGGATAAGTTTCTATTATCTCCCCCTGGAAGACGGTGATAAAGATTTCATCAAACGAAAGATGATCGGCCTGTGCTTCTTCGTCGGCGTGGTCCGTAATGCGTATCCGGTTATGTCGAATAGCCTCTACGATCACTTCTATATTCACTTGACTTGCTGTCCTTGCCGTGTCGGAATTATGATTCCATTCAACCACCTATCCTTTTAGAGTAAAATAGCTTTAAAATCAAGACGCAAATCCAAGGCCAATGGAATGATTGATGGCTATTGATCGTCAATAATTTTGAACCTACGCCAGGGAATCCGTATTGGCCTGCCCTGAGTGCATGACTGCTGTTTCTTGAAAAAACCGGATATGCTCCCGATTGCTCTGATAATCCCGGCCGGGGGCGATGAAGGGAGACTGCACTTGCCGGAGGTAGTCCACATCGAATACGACCAGGACCATGGGGATAACCTCCCCAAATTCGGGATGGAGAAAATTCTCTTTATATTTCCGGTAGCCTAGTCGCTCATAGAAAAGATCCAGCGGCGAAAAAGAGTAGTTGATCCCCGAAGCTCTTGGACGATCCCCGCAAGTTAAAAAAAACATTTTCCAAAGTAAACTCGCATCCCGCACGACGCTTCGCTTGCGCGGGATGCTCGGCTCCGCGGTGGTGGCTTTAAACCACCACCTTGGCAAGGGGGGTGTCACACCCCCCTTTGAACCCCCAATACAAGGTTCCCCCACTAAAAGTGGGGGCTTAGAAATTTAGTAATGATTGGAAATCGCGGCTTCCCGCTGTGAATATTGCACACCCCCCAGATTAATCAGACCTTCGTAGCCACGGCGATCCAGTTATATGGCGTTCCTTTGTCGAGGACTTCCTTGGGCGGGAGACGAAGAGGACCCCCCGGATGGCCGTAGCCCATCACCTCTGACGGCAGGGTATCGACACCGTACAGCTTTTCGTCCGGTAATTTGTCTTTGCCAGGATAATCCGTGTCGCTGTAAATGGCGATGTTCTTAAAACCAGCGCGGGTCAGCAAGCCTCGCAACCCCTCCTCCGTCCGGCAATTCAGGCTCCAGCCGGCAAAGGGATCATCTTTCGTTCCGATGTGCTGGATGAGGAAACTGGACAAGGGATCGTGGCAGTTCATGTTGATGTTCGACGAGGAAACGATCAGCTTTCCGCCCTCAGATAACTGAGCAAAATCCTGGGCCAGAAGAAACTCGGCGGCAAAATCCTGGGGTCCGCAGATCACACCGACCTTGATGATCACATCCGCCGGTTCCGTGCTTTTCGTGAGGTTTCGAGGTATATACTGGACAATACCGGGATGGATGATTCCCTGCACCTCCAGGTGCTTTGTCATCTCTTGTCCCAACGCGATGGCCTGGGCGTTGGTGTCATAATTGAGGATTTGAGCGATACTGCCGTCGCTGTACTGGACGGCGTTAAGGGTACCGAGCCCCGCACCGGCACCAAGATTCTTAATGGTGACGGGTCGTCCAAGTGATTGATACAGATCGTTGACCACCTGGGGAATGATGGCATGGGAAAGACAGAGGTGACGGCGACGCAGGGAGTCGCACATGTCTAGGGCCATAACTATAATGTCAAGTTCAGGGTTGTGATTGGGAATGCACACTGAAAAATTGAAATCATGCGTATAAATGATAAAGGGGAAACTAAATCCGAAATGGATGTTGCGAACTTCATTAAACAGAACACACTTTATGGCCATCTCCTCCTGCGCCTGATTTACCGTTTCCCGATCCATTGACATCAATCGCCGAAAGTCCACAGCTGATACTTCTTGAAATTCCCGGAAATCTTCCCGTTCCAGGTATCTCTCCGGCTCCCTGTCAAACCAGGAGGTATCCAGGGGGATAAAGAAATTGGGCTGCGATGGTGTTTGCTTCTGGCCTTGATTGGTCACAGCGACATCCTGCTCGTTAGCCGGCACGGTCATACATTCCTCCTGGGGTTTTGATGGGTTGGAAATTCAGATTATCCGCCGCGATCTGGACAGCAAAAGAACATTCAGAAACGGCTACGGATAATGGATCTTTTGCGATGGGGAAAACGCCCGGATAATACCCGGAAACATTTAAAGGCAAGAGTCGAAAAGCGAATGATTTTACTTCTTGATTTTGTAAGGGGGTTTCAGGAGACGGCGGGAAAAGGTCGGCAAGGGTGTGTTTCCACACACACGACAAGATTTATACCAACATTCCCGCATCAGCAAACCTGAAAATACATATTTATGAAGCCGGGGCAAGGGTGATGAAACTGGCGAGAACTAATACAGAAATGATATATTATGTCAAGAGAAACGTTTTCTCGCCAAGTAAGAACATCCTGGTAATTTTTTATAAAACATTTGCCTAACCAATCGATGCCGCATCCCTGTGATCGGTTACCAGGAATTATTCATTCCGGAATCAGGTCAATGATTGTGATTTCCGGTGGTGAAAGAAAACGCATCGGCGGCCCCCAGGTTCCCGTTCCCCTGCTCACGTAAAGACGCGATCCTTCCGGCAGTTGGAACGATCCGCTCTGCAAGGGAAAAACGAACCCCGTCACCATGCTGAACGGGAAGATCTGGCCTCTGTGGGTATGACCGGAAAGCTGGAGATTGAAGGCCCCCAGAGCCGCCGGATCAACGATCGGCTGGTGCTTCAGAAGGAGTGTATAGGTCCGCCCGGGAAGATCGGCGATGATCTTTGATTCTTGAATCCCACGATAGTTTCCCATTCTTTTCCCCGCCGGATCGTCAACCCCGACAATGTTAATCATCCCCGCAATATTGATCCCTTCGCCCCGTAACACCGTAAAACCGGCCCTACGAGTAAAATCAAGGGCCTGGTCAAGGCCGGCGTAGAATTCGTGATTTCCCGTAACGGCGTATTTGCCGTATTTCGCCTGGATATCCTTCAGGAGTTGCAGCGATCCGTAGATATTATCGATTTGGCCGTCCACGAGATCACCAGTGGATACCAGAATGTCCGGCGCCGCCTTCTTTACCGCCTCCATCATCCTTTCCAGACGCCCATCCCGGACAATCATTCCCACATGGACGTCGGAAATCTGCACGATCCTGAGCTTCTCGATATTTTTGGGGATTTTTGCCGTCTTAATGACAAGGTGCTCCGTCCGGATATTCAGCGCCTCAAAATAACCGTAAATATTGACACTGATGGAGATGAGGAGCGGCGCCAGGAATAGGATCAGGGCGGATGGATAAAGATGGTTCAGCTCAAAACCGCCAATCTCGCTGTTCATCCAAACAGCAAAACGGTATAAATCAAGGCAGAGGGAAACTACAAAGAATAAAAATATCAACCCCATCCAGGAATAACCGAGATAGGAGAGAAAACAGGCGGCCCCTTCATAGCCCTCTCGTTCGGAAAGACGGACCAGGATGGGGCTGATTAAAAGGAACAGCAGGGATACCGCGACGGCGGCGTGAACCCACGGCGTCATTGGAAAAGCCGCTTTCAGGCGGACATAGAAAAACAAATGGATGCCGCCGTAAAGAAGGAAAAAGGAGAGCAGAAAAAGGATCATGATCCCCAGACCGAGGCGGCAAACTGAGGATAGATCCGGCGCATCCGCTCCTGTACCGGCCCCCGCAACATTGCCAATTCCTCTTCCGTAAGTGGGTTCATGACCGGAATGCGCCGCTCCCCAATGCCCAGATCAAACCCGGTATTACGGACCACTTCCTCCAGAGATACGCCGGGGAAGATGGATTCCAGGATAATTTCCTTCTTTGTGCCGTCGAAGGCCATCGTGCAGAACGGCGTGACCACATGGCTGAGACCGCCCCGCCGCCAGGGGGCGTCATCAGCGGCCGTGGCGTTGATAAAATCTACCTTGGGAACAAAGAGCCGCTGGTTGTGACTGGTCGTGAAAATGATCACCCGCCGGACCAGGGCGGAAAGCATGGACGACCCGGCGCCGCCGGGCAGACGGACGGTTGGCCGGTCGTAATCCCCCAGCATGGAAAGATTGATCGAACCGCGCTTGTCAATCTGCACGCCAGAGAGAAAGAATACGTCTATTTTACCCTTTTGGGCCAGGGCAAAGAGCTCGTGAAAGCCCTCGGAAAGACGAAAATCAGGGTCGCCGTAAATCAGGGTTGTCAAGCGCGGCGCATGCGTCATTTTCGCCAGCAAGGCAGCCGCCGCCGGGATTGGCGACAGGGTTCCCGTTGCGACCCACTCGCCGTCCAACAATAGCCTGGAAATGGCGCCGATCATTACTTCCTGTGTTTGAGCCGGTTGGTTGGAAATGGTTGATTTCGTCATGACTGTTTCCTCCCGCGAAAATTTGCAACTTCCAGATACCGGTTATGATCTTCGGGTCCGAAGATGTATTTTTCCATATAAGCGCGGAATCCCTGCTCGTCTTTGGAGGCCGCTACATATTCCCGGATATGGGCGGCGTCGGTTTCGTAAATTCCCGGGCAAGCCGTCGGATGAGCACCACCGGGGGCCAAGACCACCGCATCGATATGTACGGAAGCCACAAATACCTCCTGACGACCGGGTAGCACGTCTTCCGGTTCCACAAGTTCTTCCACGACGGCAATCGTTTTCTTGGCCGCCATGGCGAGAAGACGGTCATTACGGGTGGCGTCGGTTACGATCTCCCCGTTGCGGCTGCCCTTGGCGGCATGGATAATGGCTACATCGGGAATGACGGGCAAAACTACAACATACTCGTTACCGGAATAGGGATCGCGCACTGTTTTGAGGTCCCAGCGCACCTTCATGAGGTCGGAATGCATAAAGCCAAGGACAGGAATGAACGGCAGGTTATGGACCCCAGCCTGGAGTCCCAAGAGCAGGGCCGGTCAGATCGTCTCCAGGAGCTTGAGCTCGCCTCGCTCGCATTTCCGCCGGAAATTGGGGGCCAGGCCAAATTCATCAAGCACGATCTGGGGAAACTGGACCGTTTCGACGCATCCGGCGCCGATCAGGAGATCCGCCACGTATCCTCCCGTGAGCACGGGGGTCAGCGTCAAACCCTTCACCCCCAGACGGATGACTTCCCGCACCACCACCATGGGGTTCATCGTCATACCCGCCCCCACCCCGAGGTGCATCCCATCTTTCACCCAAGAGGCCGCTTCCTTTGCCGTAATCAGTTTATCTGTCATCGTCTTCGCCCCTCTTTCCTTGCATGATATCGCTTCCAAGCAGCCCATCCGCACCGGAAGCTGATCAAAACGGCTCCGTACCCTTCGTCCAGCCATACAGTTTCTCTGTCATCTTTTCTGTCGAAAGAGTAATGGCATTTTCAGCATCTCCCCATTTCCATTGGGCGGCATCCTTCAGGGAACCGCCGCCTATTTCACGGTCAGCAATCGCAGCCAGCAGCTCTCCCGTCATGGAATCGGTTACTTTCACCGCGAACTGGGCTCCTCCCACGAACGGGTAGGCCCCAGTGCTGAGATATTCAAGTGAAACCAGTGCCCTGGCTTGCGGTACGGACATCGTGATGGTCCGCAGGACAGGCGTCGCTTCCTCAGCATCCATGATCACGATCTGGATCCTCATCACTCCCGGTCCCGGCCGGTTCACGATTTCAAAACGCTTCGCCAGTTGTTCCTGGGACACGGCGCTGGCAAAATCAACCAAGGTCTGCTGGTCAGAGAGGGAAATCTTCGTCTGGTTGCCCCCCAGGTAGACGAAAGGATCGATCATGATCTTTTTATACTGACGCCAGTTCGCCTCGTTATTTACGTAGCTTAAAGAGTAGTGCCCTTGGCCGCCCGGCTTGAGTTTGCTGCAACTGCTACCGATAAAATGGCATATGGCCGAGTGATCCTTAATTACCGCCTTCTGGGTTGCCGAGCAGCCCCAGGTGAAGAATAAAAGGCCGCAAATGACTATTAATATAAACTCTTTTCTGATCAGTGGATGCGACATCGGGTATCCCCCTTGAGTAAATTTGATGAAGAGTAACATGTTTACATAAAATCCACATTTGGTCAATCTTCCGAGATCAAGTAACGGGTGTAAAATAGGACAAGAAGCTCCCGTCTGTCAAGGAAAAGACAAATGGGATTCCTTTTCTTCTTATGCGGTAATTTTCTACCGATGACAACCACTACGCAGGGGATTGCTGATCAGATGGAATTTCGGGTGGGTTATGTTCGTCAATCCGGACATATTCGCAAAAAAACCCAAGACTCCCTCTCCTTCAAGGGGAGTGAGTCTTGGGTTTGCATTTACTTGTTAATGACTTGCTACCGGCCCATCCAAACTCCCCAGGAAAGGGGATTCTCGTATTTCGTTGTGCCCGCTTCTGGCATGGGTGTTAGTATTTTTGGGCTCATCAATCTTAACGACTGGAGCGATTTTGCCTTTCACGACTGGGGTATGACGATTTTGCCGCCGCTGCGGAGGCCGTCGGCTGGTGCAGGACTGCTTTCCCTTGGACGGTCAGAAAGGTTTTTCGCCGCGCCGGCGGATGCTGCTGGCGCGGTCGATCGTGACCACCGTCATTTCCTGCCGGCGCCGGGACGCCGTAGTTAAAGTCCTGCAGCGTCCTCTTTTCTACCGTTTCCCCAAGGGCCTTCTCGATGCCCCAGATGAATCCCCGCTCTTCACGGGTCATAAAGGTAAATGCATCCCCCGTCTTTGCGGCCCGGCCGGTGCGGCCGATGCGGTGCGTGTAGGCGTCGACGGTATCGGGCATGTCGTAATTGATCACATGGGAGATACTGGAAACGTCGATTCCCCGGGCAGCGATGTCGGTGGCCACCAGGATCTGGTACTTGCCGGCGCGATAACCGCTGAGCACGGCCTGGCGCTTGGTCTGCGGCAGGTCGCCTTGCAGGGACGCCGCTACAAAACCGGCCTGGGCAATCTGGGTAGCCAGACGGGTCGCACGATGCTTGGTACGCGTGAAAACAAGGACCGATTCCGTATCCGTGCCTTCCAATAGCTTCATCAGCAGGGCCGTTTTGAGGTGCTGCTCGACAGGATAGATGGCATGAGAGACCGTGGATACGGGATTACTGTCACCAACCTGGATGTTGACCGGATTGCTCATTACTTCCTGGACCAATCCGCGGATGTCAGCGGGCATGGTGGCGGAAAAAAGGAGGGTCTGACGTTTGACCGGCAGGCACTTAATTATCCTTTTGATGTCCGGCAGGAATCCCATGTCGAACATGCGGTCCGCCTCATCAAGGACGAGGACTTCGACCTGAGAGATATCAATTTCTCCGTGGTTGACGAGATCAAGAAGACGTCCCGGGCAGGCCACGACGATTTCGGCGCCATTACGGAGCTTTGTGATCTGCGGGTTTTTGTTCACACCACCATAAACGGTAACACTCTTCACTTTCGTGCGGCGTCCCAACTCAATAATGGCCTCATGGGTCTGCTCCGCCAGTTCCCTGGTCGGGGCGACAATCAGCGCCCGGACCCGCTTGCGCGGTCCATCCATCAGACGCTGCAAAATCGGCAGCACAAACGCCGCCGTTTTCCCTGTGCCCGTATGAGCCAGCCCCATAACGTCCCGGCCGCCTAGTATAGACGGGATGCACTCTGCCTGAATCGGGGTGGGAACCGAGTAGCCGGCGCCCTCTACCCCCGCTTCAATCAGGGGGTGTAGGTTAAAAGATTTAAAATTCGTTAATGATTCTCCGCTTGTTGCTTTTGCTTTTTGCATGTACTCAATTTCCTTCAATATTTGTCGTCATTATCTTGACGTTGATTTACCGGAATTCTCCTGACATTCTTTACACCACATCAGCATAAAAAAATCCCCACCAGCCTAATTTACAGGCTCTGGGGACACTATGGACCAAAACCGGCTCTAAAACTGGGATGTTAATACGCTTCCCCTATGAGCATGTCAAGGTTTATTTAGGGGGTCAGACTTACAAATTGACATTTGATATCAAATGTCAATTTGTAAGTCTGACCCCCTTTAATCCGATGCCAACGAAGATAGCGCTTTGATTTAGAGTCGGAATTAGTTGTGTTCCTGGGTTTTGAGAAAGTTTACTTCCGGCCAGGTCTCCATGCAGCGTTCCAACCGGTATTCGCTGGCGGTAAGAAAGGTCGGGCGCCCTTCGGCGTCAAGGGCCAGGGAGCTTCCATTCTTCAGTTCAAACTCCTTGAAGCGGATTTTGTCGTCGCAGGTGACCCAGCGGGCGAGGTTGTAAGGCGTCTCTTCAAAAACGGTTTCAGCGCCATATTCTGTTCTCAGCCGCTCGGCGGTAACGTCAAACTGAAGAACCCCCACCGCTCCCAGGATGTAGTCGCTCTTCCCCAGGGGCTGGAAGACCTGCACGGCCCCCTCCTCGGAAAGCTGAATCAGACCCTTCTGGAGCTGTTTGCTCTTCATGGGGTTCTTTAACCGTACGCGCCGGAAGTTCTCCGGAGCAAAACTGGGGATGCCCATGAATTTCAGCGGCTCATTTTCCGTAAAGGTATCTCCTATCTTGATATTGCCGTGATTATGGATGCCGATAACGTCTCCCGGATAGGCCTCTTCAACATGGCTGCGGTCCTGGGACATGAAAATAGTGGCGTTGGCGAGGGTAATTTCCTTGCCGAGGCGGTGGTGAATCACCTTCATACCCCGATGGAATGTCCCCGAGCAGACCCTCAGAAAGGCGATGCGGTCACGATGGGCGGGGTCCATATTCGCCTGGATCTTAAATACAAAACCAGAAAAGTCCTCTTCGTAGGGAGAGACCTCCCTCGTCATGGCGGTGCGCGCTACGGGGGCCGGCGCCATTTCCACAAAGGCGTCAAGGAGTTCCTTCACACCGAAGTTGTTGACGGCGCTACCGAAAAAGACGGGACTCTGGTTGCCTTTCAGATACTGCTCCAAATCAAAGGGGTTGGCGGCCCCCATCAGGAGGTCCACTTCCTCCCGGAGTTCTCTGGCCTGGCTTCCCAGAATGGCATCGAGGCGGGAATCGGCAAGATCGGTGATCAAAACACCCCCCCGGGGCTGAGTATGCCCACCGGGCGTAAAGAGATGCAACTCCCGGCGGTAGAGATTATAAACGCCCCGGAAGTACTTACCCATGCCGATCGGCCATGACATGGGGACGCATTCGATCTGGAGCTTCTCTTCAATGTCGGCAAGCAGTTCCAGGGGGCTCAGACCGTCGCGGTCCAGCTTGTTAATGAAGGTAATGATCGGGGTGTTGCGCATCCGGCACACCTCCATGAGCTTTTCCGTCTGCGGCTCCACGCCTTTGACGCTGTCGATGACCATCAGGGCGCTATCTACGGCCGTCAGCACCCGGTAGGTATCTTCGGAAAAATCCTTATGACCCGGTGTATCCAGGAGATTGATTTCATAGTCACGATAGTTGAATTTCATGACCGAAGTGGTGACGGAAATGCCCCGTTCCTTTTCGATGCTCATCCAGTCACTCGTTGCATGGCGGCCTGCTTTGCGCGCCCGGACGGCCCCGGCCTGCTGAATGGCCCCGCCAAAGAGCAGCAATTTTTCCGTCAGGGTGGTTTTCCCGGCGTCAGGATGACTGATGATCCCGAAATTGCGGCGGCGGTCCACTTCTCTGCGATGGTGCTTGTCCAAATTTTTAACCTCAAATGCTTTTTCTATGCAAAAAGCCGGGCTTTTAGGGCCCGGCCTGCAAGTTGGCGCTAATATAATGATTGACC
>Ga0247841_10006582_pt1 | contig 17835 bp, 24 predicted proteins | sample LaCruzMarch2015__2_FD_192410 | JGI IMG/M metagenome (GOLD analysis project Ga0247841, IMG submission 192410) | Freshwater microbial communities from meromictic Lake La Cruz, Castile-La Mancha, Spain - LaCruzMarch2015_18m | ecosystem: Environmental > Aquatic > Freshwater > Lake | place: Spain... | reverse complement strand
CGCAAAGTAACCTGTTGTTCCAGTTTACGGACAACTTTTTCAAACTCAGGAACAAGCACGATGGCCTGCTCAACAATAGTAAAACCCGATTTTTTTCTCATAATCTGTATTTTTATTGGTTAAAAAACCCCAGATGATAGAAAAAATCGGGTACTTTTGAAAGGCTATCCCGCTTTGGCGGGATTTAGTTCAACATTGATTACAGTTAATAATATGTTTTGAATAAGGAAACAAATCCTTATTTTTGCGATGCTCTGAATTTTTGTTTGCCCGGATGGCGGAACAGGTAGACGCGCTGGTCTCAAAAACCAGTGGGAGTATTCCCTTGCCGGTTCGATTCCGGCTCCGGGTACAGAAGCCAGCACATTGAATGACTGCATATTATAAATTTGCAGTCATTTTTTGTTTTCTAAAAATTAAACCTGAACCTTCACTAATCATTAAATTTACTACTTTTGCTGAAAGGCAGCGATGAATAACGCATTAATAAAGATATTAAGCAATTTTTTTGAAAGTCAGCCTATTGACAAGGCATGGATATTTGGTTCATATGCCCGTTCGGAGGAAAATATTAACAGCGATATCGATATTTTGGTAAATTTTACATTCGGCGCCAGGATCTCGCTGCTTAAATATACACACATTGTTAATGAGCTGCAGGAACTGACAGGTAAAAAAGTTGATATGGTTGAGAACGGTCAGCTAAAACAATTTGCACTATCTGAGGCTGAAAAAAATAAAATTCTTATTTATGAGAGAAAAGCTCAAAGATAAAGAAAGGCTTAACCATATTATTGAATCCATTGACAACATATCTGAATTTGTTCGTGGTAAATCATTTGATACATTCAGGAATGATAAAATATTACGATTTGCTATTATAAAAAATATTGAAATTATTGGTGAAGCAGCATATTTACTGTCAGAAGAATTCAGAACAATGCATAATGAAATTGAATGGAAGGACTTGATTGGGATGCGTCATATTTTAGTACATGATTATTATCAGATTAAATTTGAAATTGTTTGGGTGACAATTGAAGAAGACCTTCATCCATTAAGAGAAAAGATTATTAAACTTATTAATGAGGAATAAATACATCATTGCTCAATTCGCTTATCTTTTTCAAATCTTCTATAAAAAGGTTCGACTTCAGACTGCTTGGGGGTACAGAAGCGGAAAGTTCGGTTTTTTTACTGAACTTTCCGTTTTTGTTTCTTCCGTAAGGCTTGTCAATATTGGCAATCAGCTCAATTAGAAGCTATCTTCTAAAAAATCGGAGCGATTATTATAAATTTCTGGCTGGTGTGACTGAAAGAGGTTCCATGACGGTTAAGAGATAATTGTTTTTCTATTATCCGAAATTTCTCGATATTCTTAGCCAGTAATTACTTGGGCTGACAATTGTTAAAGGATTTTATCAATGTAATGCAAAAAGAAAAACCACCAGAGCGAATCATTGTGGCTTTCATTAATTTTTTAAAACGAAAGATCAAATCTTTATTATTTTTTTCATCCCAGGATTGTTATTGATCCTGAGGAAATACACGCCCGAAGGCAAAGAGCTAATGTTAATTTTATTTCCCTGGCCTCTTATCAATACCATGCCGGTGATGGATAGCAGGCAGTAATTCGGGTTTTGGATTCCCTGGATTTGGATTTGGTCAGTGGTGGGATTGGGAAATATAGAAATAATTTTGTGGCTGACCGAAACTATTTCACCATATTGCGAATAATAGAAACCTGAGTAATTACTGTTATGATGCAACAAAACGCTGTTTTCAAAATAACACAATATTGTGCTGGTTACTCCGCAATATAAATATGTACCGGAACGCATAATTCCATTCATTGATCCAACCCCTTCTATCCATTCTTCGCAATACATGGTTGTATCATTAGTGATTATTGTTGTATCCCCTGGATCATAATAGTATAAATGAAATCGTTTTCGATACTTAGACGCAAAGTAAACAGTATCGACGTAATTAACCGCCATGCTATACCCACACCATAGAGAATCGGTAATTTCACCAACCTGTCTTGAAAAATCATATAACACATAAGTTACTGTATCATTCTGATTTCCATTTTTATAGTACACTTTTTTATCTACTTCTCTAATATAACCTGACGGCATCCAAGTATATTGAAAAGAATCAACTGAATATTGGACTTCTCGGTATATTTTGCCGTCAAATACCGTATCATTTGAAAATCTTACAAATTCAGTCCATGGTTGTTCAATTGGAATATCCGGAATGAATATCGTACTCCAGGTTTTACTTGTATCTACAAGATTTTCATAATTTTGTGCAAAAACATTTTTTACACAAAACACAACAATTAGAAAGAATATAAATCTTTTCATAACTTTAAGTATTTAATTGTAAATAACTAGATACTATTTATTTACCTTAAATAATACTTCAAAGAACAAATATAGTCAATTGTTAAATATCTTGTTCAGTTATCCACAGATATTTATTAACCACTTCCCCTTTTGTTTAGTTAATTTTGTATAGTTTCTTTTGTTATGTAATATTATTCATTTAATTATGCTAAAATAATCTATTATATTATTTAATTTTGTCACATGAAATTTTACGTTGATACATCAGTTTGGGGCGGATACACTGACAAAGAATTTTCCGAATGGACCCGGCCATTTTTTGAACAGGCAAGACAAGGAAAATTTATCATTGTGTTGTCAGACTTAACAATTGGAGAGTTACAAAAAGCTCCTGAACTAGTTCGTGAACTTCCAACATCCATTTCACCAGAATTCCTTGAGTTAGTAAACGTTACTGACGAACATCTTGCATTAGCAGACAAGTATGTTCAGGAAAGTGCATTAACAACAAAGTTTCATTCAGATGCTCAACACATTGCCATTTAGAGCATTTTGAAAGTGGACAGCCTGGTAAGCTGGAACTTTAAACACATGGTGAATTTCTTCCGCATCAGGCAGTATAATTCGATAAACTTAAAGTACGGTTATTCAACAATTGACATAAGAACACCAAAGGAGATATCATATGGAGACGAATAAAAAAACTGAAAAAGAATTTCATGCCGTTGATTTTATGCGTCAGGTTCGCAACGAATTGACAGAGCAATTCTTCATGGACAAACAAAAATATCTTGACTATTTAAAAAAGGCGATGGAAGATTTCAAACTCCGGCAGAGAAAGGTGTATAGTTAATAGTTTTTTCCCATCCTTGAATCTTCAACCCGGCACTCACTTGATAAATACTTCTCAGATCGTATATAAAAAGGTTTGATTTCAAGACCATTATGGGGTACAAGTTGTAATAATTATAATATTTGCGGCCATTTTTGTTAATAAACGGGGTATAATCCAGGTCATTTATTTACCTGATCCTGCTTTTTTGTCGGTACAATGTAAAGTGGTAATGAAGTATGATGCAAAACTTTTTCTGTTACACTTCCCATGACAATATTTTCCAGCCATTTACGACTGTGGGAGCCTATAACAATAATATCCGCGTGTAAGTCTTTTGCAGTCTTTAATATTGATTCGGCGAAATCTCCTTCCTGTACTATGGTCTTAATTGTATTATCACCCAGATGCTGTTTTGATTTTTCAAGAAAATGCCGAGATGCTTTTTTCAGTTTTTCAATGTTGTCCAATTGCAATGGAATAATATCCTTGTAACCGGCAAAACCCATTACCGAAACATGATCATTTGATGAATAATACAATGGATCTGACAGTACATGCAACAAAGTAACCTCAGCACCCAATGTTTTCGCTAAAGAAAACCCCGTTTCTGCCACTTTTTGTGCGGTAGGATCATAATCAAGTGCAATCAGTACTTTTTTTATTTTGTTCGTTTTCATAATTACTGAATTATATATTTTTGTTCTATCCTGCTTTATTTGGAATTCATTTCTTTTTTGCGGAGAATATGTTTAACAATATATTGGCCGAATGATTTAATAGCATCAGAGTGATTAGAAACAAGGTTTGTAACACCAAACTGCAAAACAGAACCGATAAGCTTTCTAAGCAGATTGCCCGAGGTACCTACAACTATTTTTTTTGTCATATAACCTGAAAACAAACCCATTACAGCACCTAAAATGTTATCGATCAAATAGGGAGATGAAGCTATATCATTCAAAGCGTTTTTTAGAATGCTGACAGGCTTTAAACTCTCGAAGGTAATGTAGAATTGTTCTTTCAATAACTGACCTTCAGCAGCTCGCTTAACTTCTAAAAATTGAATTGCATTTTTAAGTTCGGCAATGGAATTTATGTTTTGCATTTGATTTTAATTAAGCACCCGTTTAATTATATAATTACAGATAAGCTTTTTAAGCCATTTATGCATAAAGAAATGTACAATAATACCAATAATAGCATAAAAAGCAGCTACCACAAAGAATCCAAAATAGTCACTGCCAAGGATTTCACTTAACCAAAAAGCTAATCCCAAATTAAAAAAAAGCATGAATGACGCTAGTAAGATAAAGACAAAAAAATGTGGTATGAAAGAGGAAACACCATCTGATGTTTTGTCGAGTGCTTTAAGTTTGACTAACTCATAGCTTGTTTTACCGTAATCAGCTGCTCTCTCCAGCAGCGATTCAATCGATTTTGTAGTGTCTTCCATATCTCAGGTCTTGAAAACATTTCAACTCTTTGCAGTTTTTACGCCTTTCTTGGTTTCTTCCGTTTTGGCTTTACCCTTTTCAGCACCGGAGACTTCCTCCTTTACCTCCTGAAATTTCTCTGAGATGCTGTCAAGAAATTCATTGAATTTTTCTCTTAATACATCAACATAATCTTCACCTTTTTCCGACATTTTTTGTCGGGTTTCTGAACCATGTTCAGCAAAGCCGGTAACTTCTTCCTTTACCTCCTGAAATTTTTCTGAGATACTGTCAAGAAATTCATTGAATTTTTCTTTCATTTCATCTGCATAGTCCTCTCCCTTTTTAGATATTTTTTTTCGTGTATCTGACCCTTTCCCGGGTGCAAACAAAATCCCTAACAATGCACCGGCGGCGACACCAGCTAATACGCCTAATAATACTTTTCCTGCGTTCATATTCTTATTTTAAATGATTATAATTTAAGAATGATTTTAAATGATTCTTCTTCCCTGGATAACCCTGAGAATTATTGCAATAATTGCTATAATAAGAAGAACGTGAATAATGCCTCCTGCACTGAAACCAACAAATCCGATCAACCATGCGATAACCAGGATCACTGCTATAACATATAATAGATTTCCCATAATTTTATTTTTTAGTGATTATTATTACCAGAGAGAATCATTGCCTTACAAAGGTATATCTCAAATTACCGTAAATCGTTACATAATTTTGAGAATATATTACATAATTCATACATATCATTTAAACGGGCATTGAAACTCATCCTATTTTTTTATTCATATCCGCTTTTTATCACGGTCGAAATCATTTTAAACCGACTGTTTGCTTTTATCAGATTGGATTTATGAGCAGGTACAATAATTGACTCACCTGTTTCAAGTAATATTGAAGTACCATCAATAACAATTTCAGCTTTACCTTCAATGATTTGAGTATAAGTGTCAAATGGAATGGTTTTTTCTGTTAATCCTTCACCACTGTCAAATGCCATTATATTGATATTACCTGTTGATTTTTTCAGAACCGTTTTGCTGACGACCGAATTGGGAACATACTCTATTATTTCTACTGTAATATGTGCTGTTGATTTTTCAAGTTCAGTATTATCCATTTATTGAATTATGTACAATATATATTTATTAAATTAATGTATTGCAAGGCCAATAGTTGAAACACCACTTGAGAGGTCAAGAAATACACCAAGCCTGTTATTAACGTGGTATTCGGTTCCGATATGAATATCAAGGAACAAAGGACTTGCGCCATTATACACATTTCTATCTCCGGTATAATTATCGTCCCAATATGAAAAAGCAATTGCAAATCCCAGAGAGCCTGCAAGATAGAAATCCCAATTATTACCTGCTTCAAGCAATTCATCAAAATAATAAGTGCCTTTCACCCCAACCGGTATTACTGTTTCGTGATAATAATACCTGTTACCATCGTGTGGATTACCATAATAATAATCGTTACGGTATGTATAAAAACTTATAAATGGAGCAAGGGTAAAATTTTTCAGCAGGTCAAACTCATAGTCGGCATGCACAACAGGCATGGAGTGACCCACGTACCTGTAATATCCTAATCCGATTCCTATGTTTAATGTTTTGCCGGACTTTCCGGCTGTATTTGTTTCCTGTGCTGAAATTGTTACTCCAATACATAGTTGGAAGATAAACAAAATGAAGATTATTTTTTTCATAATTACGCTAATTATTAAATATTCTGAAACCTAATGTGACCTGGTACCATACGTTTTTGTACCTTGGAGTTGAAGATGTACCATTGCCATTATTATTCAGCAGGTCCCATCCCACTCTGCCGCTGAGTACAACCCTGTAAAGGTTAATATCAACACCTCCAAGGAAGCATAATGTGTTTTTACGGATATTATCGTTTTCGAATTCTTCTTCCTGTTCAATGCTTGAACCGGCATTTGCGAATACATCCTTTTGCTTAAGCAGGTAAGAATATTGAGGGCCGGCTACAAGTGTCAGAATTCCAACCGGTTTCAATGAAATTAACAGGGGCACATCAATATAACTCGTAGTCCGGGTAAAGTCATAGGTACTGCCCAGGATTATTCCCGTTGCATGGAATCCTTTCTGAGAAAATAATACCTCGGGCTGAAGTCCTAAATATTTTCCGATAGGTATCGCAACAAAAGTGCCTGTTACAAAACCAAACTTGGGTTGTGTATTAAATGCCTCGCCTTTTGTGTCATATACATTTGAGTAATTGACACCTATTTTGAATCCAAACTGAACCTTGTCACGGGAATCATTTAAGTATTCCTGTGCCCTGCATATGTATACCATAGCAGAAATTGCCACAATCATCAAGAATATTTTTTTCATAATATTTTTTTTTTAAATCTATATAATCATATAAGTCTCATACCTTGTTTAGTCAGGTACTATTTGACGTTTTTCTCCGATAAATTTTTAAGTGCATTACCAAGTTCATCCATATCATGGTTAAATTCTGTTTTGAATATTTCCCATTTGTCTTTTCCTTGTTCTTTGTAATTCTGCAACCTCTTTTTCATATCGGTGTTTTTTTGTTCAATCCCAGCCAGTTTCTTTTCGTACTGGGCTTTGATTTCTTTCTTTTCATTTGATATTCTTGCTTTGAATTCAGCAATGCTTTTTTCATGTGCAACGATTTTTTCTTCAGATTCTTTTTTGAATTTCATATATTCAGTGATGGAATCCTGTCGTGCGTCGGTTAAATCCTGCTTGGCGTCCGAAACATTTTCCTTTGCTTCCTGCAAATCATTCTCTGCATTTTTAACTTTTTCAGATGATGACTGGCAACCTGTCAATATCACACCTGTCATAAATACTGCTGCGGTCAGGCTTAAAATTGTGTTTTTCATTATATCAATTTTTAGTGTATGATTAAATCATTACTTTGACAAAGGTGTGTCTCTTTATTCCCGAAACTGTTACATAATTCCGGGAATAAGTTACATCATTCACACCTTTATAACATTGGATTTTGGGAAAACGTAAATTTGCTTCTTTTTGTAAAAATTAATTTCTTTCTTACTGGCTTAATTCATCATAAAAAACCTGGAAGTTGACAGATACCTGTGCAGAGACTTTCTGTTGTGTTACATATGTACCTGAAAGAAGCATAAACAAAAGAGAAAATATTTTTATTTTAGTTTTCATCTATATTTATTATTATATATAAAAATTGTGTTTCGTGGTGTAAATTGCTTTTTTACGAATTTAAATCAGCATTTTGAAAAATGTTCTCTGACAAAGGCATGCTGTTGGTTCTTTGTCATTTTATCAGCTTGTTCAATTTCAATTTTTATTTTTCCAAAACGATTATCTGCTCTTAACACGTTAAATAGCTCAACTTTTGCATCAGTGGGCCCAAATAGAATTACCCCTTCATATTTTTCAATTATCTCTCCCAATTCCCTGTAATATTCTGATTGTTGATGCTGCTCTTTTATATGCATTTGTTTTTCACCCTTTCCAAAACTTATCACTCTATCCTCATGAGTAAATTTTGATTCAATTGTTCTGGTTTCAATGGGATCGGCTGTAAATTCCATAATATCCGCACTTGAATGATCCATCCAGATTCCTAAATATTTTGCTGTTTTCATTATGTTTCTTTTTCAATATAACTATTTATTTCTTCTTGCCTTTTCCGCCATCCTGACCATGTCCGGTACTTTTACCGTGACTGTCGCTTTTGCCTGATTGGCCTTTAGAATTAATTTCTGACTTGGAGTTTCCTTTACCCGGTCTCTCACCAATGGATTTTTGCGCTTGTCCATGGTAACCTTTTGCATATTTCGTTTTATGCTCCTTAAAATGAGTATAGGGAGAGTCGCCATGATAGTCGGACATCACTACTTTATAACCGTTATATAAATCATAACTTCTGTATTTCCTGGGAAGATATGATCTGTGAATCCATGTCCCTCCGCTATAATAAATAAACATTGACGATTGAATATCAAAATATGCTTCCACATCCGGAAGGTAATAATAACGTACTTCAGTGTACCCGGCAGGACCCCATGGTGGAGGAGAGCCAATATTTACACTAACTGAAACCTGCGCCTGCACTGCACTTGCTACAAACAACATCATCCCGATTATGATCAATTTTAAAGCTTTCATCATATTGATTATTAATTATGAATTATTTTTCACAGAACAAAGGTGAGAGCTTTAAATACGGAAAGTGTTACACAATTCCGGAAAAGAATTACATCATTCACATATTCTTAGGGTTTGTCCGGAATACAATATTTGCAAAAACCGGAAAACAAAAAAAGCCTTACATGAAGTAAGGCCATTTATAACATATTCCATGAAAAAGATAAACTACACCTGCTTAACATTTACAGCGTTTAATCCTTTTTTCCCTTCCTGGAGATCAAAAGTCACTTCATCATTCTCCTTGATACTATCTATCAGGCCATTTGAATGTACAAAATACTCTTTAGATGAATTTTCATCTTTAATGAATCCGAATCCTTTCGAATCATTAAAAAATTTTACTGTTCCTTTATTCATAATATAAAAATTTAAATATTAGTGCAAAGATACTCACCTGCATTTGTTATAAGTTACACAATTTCAGGAAAAAGTTACATCATTCACACATTTCAGAGTATATAGCGTCTTTTACTTTTCAACGGGATTCATATGTTCCAAATGCTTAAATACCAATGCGATTAATTTATCCACCTGAATGGGTTTTGAAATATAATCATCGCATCCTGCTTCCAATGCCATTTCCTTGTCGCCCAATAATGCATGTGCAGTTTGTGCGATGATTACCACATCTTTGTTAAATTGACGTATCTTTCGTGTGGCATCATATCCATTCATTTCCGGCATCCTGATATCCATCAGAACCAGATCGATGTCAGGATTATTACGACAAGCTTCAATAGCTTCAATACCGGTTGTTGCATGAAATAATTCATGGTTGATTTTTTCGAGTGCTATCGTGATGAATAAATCCGAATTCTCATCATCTTCGGCGATTAATATTTTCAGTTTCCTGTCCTGAATCCCGTCAGTTCTAACCGGAACAACATTTGCTATGACGGGTTTTGTCTCCGGTACAGGATTACATGGAATTGTAAAATAAAAAACAGAGCCTATCCCAACTTCACTTTTTACCCAAATCTCACCTCCAAGCATTTCCACATAAGATTTTGCGATGGATAATCCCAGACCTGCTCCTTCATAACCCCGGTTAAGGGATTCACTGCTTTGCCTGAACCTTTCAAAAATGAATACCTTATGTGGAATTTGAATGCCCACACCCGTGTCTTTTACAAAATATTCGAGGTATTTACCCTTTTTCTCATAACCAAACTCAATAAAGCCTTGCCTGGTAAATTTAATTGCATTTTTTACCAGATTGGTAAGAATTGAATAAACTTTTTCCCTGTCTGTGTATATTGTGGTTTCTTTTGTTGGTAAAGAATTTTTAAATAAAAGCTTTAGTCCTTTTTGTTCGGCTTCAGGTTTGAAGAAGGTATAAATATCCTCGATTTGCTTGTTTACATTCAACTCAGAAACAGATATGTCTGTCAGACCTGCTTCAATTTTTGAAATACTTATCAGGTCGTTAATAATATTTAGCATGCGTTTTCCGCTTTGATTAATGTAATGAATGTACATTTTCTGCTTATCGCCTGTTAACATGGGTGTTTCCAGTAATTGGGCAAAACCCAGAATACCATTCATTGGTGTACGTATTTCATGGCTCATATTGGCAAGGAAGGCTGATTTCAGCCGGTCGCTTTCTTCAGCTTTTTCTTTGGCTTTGATAAGCTCTTTTTCCGCCAGCTTGCGTTCTGTAATATCCCTGAAAAACCAGATTCTTCCAAGGTAATTTCCTCCGGCACTAATCATGGGTGCTGAATATCTGTCAAAATACGTCCCGTCGGTAAGTTCAACTTCGTCTCTGGACTTTTCGTCCTGATGCTCGTAAAGATATGTAACTTTGAGCCTGAATTCCTCCGGATACTTTAACTGAGCAGAAACATGTTCAAGTAACTTATTATCGTCTTTTGTATCCAGGATATGTGAAGGTATCTTCCATAATTCACTAAAGCGTTTGTTGATTAGAATAACATTGTTTTGATTGTCTACTGCCAATATTCCGTCAATGGATGTTTCCGACTGAGCTTCAAGAAGTGTTGTTTTGAACAGAAGATTTTCTTCTGTCCGCTTGCGTTCGGTGATGTCCCTGATATTGCACTGGATAACCTTAAGATGATTTTCTAAATAAACATTACTGACAAACTCAACATTGATTTTCCGCCCGTCAGCCGTTTCAAGAGGCAAATCTTTATAACGTACATATTCCCTATGCTTTAATTCTAAAAATTTTTCAAAATTAGCTGCAATATCTTTAAATAACCCAATTTCCCAGATTTTTTTTTCAACGAATTGTTCCCGTGAATAGCCCAACAGATTTATCAAAAATGGATTCACATCTGTAATCATTCCGGTTTCAGCATCAAGGATAAGTATTCCGTCCTTTGCAGATTCAAACAGCCGACGATAACGGATTTCCGAAACTTTCAACGCCTCCTCAGCATGCTTTTGCTTATTCTCTAATTCATATTCTCTTAAGGATCTTTTGATTGCAGGAACCAACCGTTCAATTTTGTTTTTGAACACATAATCCGTAAATCCGTTTAATTTCGGATTAACAGCAACATATACTCCCGTTGTTCCTGAAACTAAAATAAATGGTAAGCGTGGGTGCTTTTTTCTTACAGTCTTTAATGCTTCATAGCCATTATATCCGGCCAGCCTGTCATCCGATAATATAATGTCAATATTTTTGGTTTCCAGGATATTTCTGAAATCTCTTTCGTTCCTGGCTAAAAAATAATCATGGTCGATTCCTCCGTTTTCGATAATGGATTGTACTAATTCCGAATCCCTCAAGGAAACTTCAAGGTGCAATATCCTTATTTTTTTATTCATGGATTTAAGTATTAATATCCCCCTTGCGGCAAATACGCATTCTTTTTAAGTACCCATAAACTCAATGTGTTTTTTCATGATTTTATAACATAACAATCCGACAATTTATCATGCCATCCCTGCTTCACAGAATTTCCTTCAATTGCCCATACTCCAAATCCTAATGGCAATATGGAGAAAATTGTAAAAATTTCTCTCAATAAAGCTTTCAAAAAGTGCAGCCTTCTGCCCTGAATATCTACTACTTTTATTCTTAAAATCATTTTCCCGATCGTAGCCTGGTATTTTGAACTTTCAAAAATTCCATTGTAAAGGAGCCATATTAATGCTACTGAAATAATTACCTGAAGTGCGTCGTGATTAATAAATATATTAAATATCTTCCCTGTCATATCCAAAACCAATAAAAAGGTAAATACAATAATTAAATCAAGTATAAACGCAATGATCCTGACACCAATGCTTGCATACTGAACTTTAAGTCCCGAATATGCTCCATTATGAAATGGTTTTGAGGCTTTATGATATCCTGTTCCACTTGTCTTGATTTGTCCAAATATATCTCTTTCATCAACGAAATCGGCAATTTGGTTCGGTACATGATCGTATTTTTTATTCATTGGTTCATCTGTTAAAACATTCGGAACAGCTTTAATTTTTTTGTCATTTGTTACAGGCCAACCCGGAACGAATCCTTTAAGGTTTCCGGTCTAATGGCACAATTCCTGCCATCTCACCAATAATATTTACTAATTCGCTTCCTGCTGGAATTACAATTTTCGCATTTTTTGAGAGTGATGCTTCAAGAGCTTCCAGCTTTCGCAATAATTGGGCATTCCCAATAAAATATCTATCTGCCGCCTCATTTACAAGTCTTATGGCTTCGGCTTCTCCTTCGGCATGTAATATTTTCGACTGCTTATAACCCTCGGCTTCTTTAATCTTAGCTCGTTTTACACCATCGGCAACAGTTTCTGCGGCAGTAGCTGAATCTATGGCCGCTATTTTTTCATTTTCAGCTTTTACCACTTTATTCATGGTTTCCTGCACATCTTTGGGCGGGTCAATTTCTTTCAACTCTGTACGTACAATTTCAATGCCCCAGTTTTGGGTTTCAATATGCAGTGTTTTATACAGATCTGCATTGATTTTCCCACGCTCGCTGTTGGCAGATTTCAGCGTAAGTGTACCGATAATATTACGGAGTGTGGTTCGTGCCAGGTTAACGATCTGCCATTTGTAATTATTGACATTGTATATTGACCCTTTAACACTTTCTTCATCCGATTTCACCTTGAAATAAACCTGGGCATCAACCCTGGCATTAAGGTTATCGTTGGTGATAATTTCCTGCGGCTCGGCATCAACCATCTGTTCGGTAACATTTATCATGAATAATCTGTCGATAACCGGGATGATCCAATGAAAACCAGGCCTGGCAAAACTGTGGTACTTTCCAAGCCTCTCGATCAAACCTCTTTGAGTAGGACGTATAATTCTTATCCCAACAAGAAACAGGAATGCAACCGGAATTATTAAATACAAATAGTTCATTTCAATCTCCTATTATTTAATGAATAATTACTGATGATAAAAAATACTTTCAATTTAATGACACCTTTCGATCTTATTGAAACAATAGCGTAAAAAGTTCTTTCAAATCAGGAGATAATATGATTTCTGTTCTGCGGTTGCTGGCACGTCCTTCAGCAGTTTCATTCGTTTTTACAGGATGAAATTTACCTCTGCCTGATGCTGTTATACGATTCGGATCAAAGCCATAATCCTTTGTCAAAATACGTAAAATGGAAGTAGCTCTTGCTGTGCTGAGATCCCAATTATCTTCAAATTGTTTTGTTTTAATGGGGACATTGTCTGTATGGCCTTCAATCATCACAGTAATATCATTTGTACTGTTAAGCACCTTGGCAAGAGATTTGAGCGCTTCTTTTCCTTTTGGATCAATCACATCGCTGCCAGATTTGAACAGCAATTTTTCTTCGAGCGAAACATAAACATTACCATCTTTAATATAAACATATAGCTCATCAGTTTTATAATTCATAAGCGCATCGGCAATTGAATTTTTTAGCTTGCCCATTACATCCTTTTGTGAATTAATCATATCCTGAAGGGTTTTTAACCGCTTAGCCTGGTCGGCAATTGTCATTTTTGATTCGGCAGAAAGAGCTTTCAAGTCCTTCAGAACAAAATCATTTTCTTTCTGCAGGAAAGTACTTTCGTCTTTAAGATTTTTTACCTGCGTGTTACACTCATTTAGATGACTTTGCATGCTGATGTTGTCTTTTTGAAGCATATCAACTTTGGCTTCAGAAGCCTTGAATTTTTTACCTGACACGCATGACGAAACTAACAGACTAAGAATCAATGATAAGAATAAAAGGAAGTAGAATGTTTTTTTCATTTTGCTTAATTTTAAGTAAATAATTATTTATATGATTCAAAGGTACGTTCACTTAATATAGTTTAAGTTACATAATTAATTTATTATTTTACATAATTCACACATTTAAAAAAGTTCCCGCAGATTCCTCTGATAAGAGCAAAAAAGCTTTACAAAACAGCGATAATTATTTGAAGTCCCTCTGAAAAGTAATTATCTATAATAGATTTTGGGCTAATGCCCTGCATTTCATCAATTTGTCTTGCATCAACTATAAGATCGTGAATACCTGTAATTTTCAAATATCTTATAGCAAGCTTTTGATTTTATCCCGTAATTTTGCAAACCCTTTTCTGGGATCTGCATCGTTGAATTCATCCATTTGCTTGTATGCCTTGATCAGTGATTTCGGAAATTCACCCTTGTACTCTATTTTGAAGAATGAAAAGCCATTATAGGGAATGTTGTTTTCTCCCGGGTAAATTTTCACACGCGTGTCCACAGCTTTTTGTTTAAAGTGCATCATAAAAGCGGCTTCTCTTTTTTTCTTTAATTGTTTGAATCTGGCATTGATAATGGCTGAACCGACAAAATTGCTGCATTTCTCCTGAATAGTGAACAACATGGTATCTTTAACATGTTTATTTAAGTAACTAACAAACAAAGAATCCTTTACCGACATAATGTCAACCTCAAGAGAATCATCTTCATTCAGATTTACGATTTCAGATTTGCGGTTTACATTTTTAGTAAATAAAAAATACTTTTTTTTGGCTTCAAAAAACCTGATATACTCTTTTTCTTTTTCAGCATAGTGTACAGGATAAACAGCGATAGATGCTTCCGGGTTATTTATCAGAAAGTCTGCCATTTTTTTTATAAACTTTTCCTGTTCAGGTAGACGTGAACTCTGTCGCATCGTCCACTTCAATGTCAGCAATTTCTCGATTTCATTTTCTGTAGTTTTTACATGTATTCTATATGGAGTCGTGGGGGGCTTGACAAAAATATTCTCAATCATGTCAAAGATTACATCGCGCAGGTGAAATTTGGGGTTCATTAAATTGCCGGTGATCGGAATTTTGTAATTAATAACATTACCGCGTTCACGGATAAAGTACATTATCAAAGGTAAGGGAATCCGTTTTCTATCATTATTTTTTAACCTTCTGGTTGTACGAGGGTCAATTACAAGTAAATTATTATCGCTTTTTATAACCCCGTTTCTCACATTCCATGTGCCATTAAGTTCAATGGTTCCCCTGTCTAAAGAAAAAGATGTGGAAGAAATCAGATAGGGATTAAACAAAGAAGCAGGCAATCTCTGAATATTATATTGCATATCAAAATCCTTGTAGTTTCCGGGATTTATGCTTAGTGTTACCGACATGTTACCATATGGTTGAATACCGGATTTTAAAGATAACTCAACCCGTTTGCTGTTTTTATTTACAGAATCAGCCACTACATTGACAGGATTTGCCTCTATTGAAAATTTTTCGGTCAGCGAATAGTCATTGTATTTCAGACAACCGTTGTAAATTACCAGCTTATTGATTTTATAATCGCTCTGAAAAAATATTTTCGTAAGTAGTATAATATAATCAGCAATTTTAAGAATCAGGTTGAACCTTGCAGGGTCTGCATTAACTGCTGAAATGTTGGCACCGCCTTTTCCAAATATCATTTGCACATTATCCAAATAATCATAACTCTCATATTTGAAAAAAGGATGGCTAAGCAATACTGTATCAAATAGATAAATATGATCCTTCGGACTTAGCTCATCAATATCAAGAACCAATTTGACGAATGAGGCATAATCATCATCCGGATTTTTTCCAAAATGAAAATCATTTATTGCAAGTATTCCTGAGGCATTTAAATTTTCCTGATCTGATAAATTTCCTGTCGCTTTAAAATCTGCATCAAGGTTGGCACTGAAGGTCCCGTAACTGGCCAATTCCCTGAGGTATTGTCCTATAAATTTTAAATCAAATTTTTTTACGATAGCAGTCAGACGATAATCAAGGTTTTGAAAATTGATTGTCAAATTGCCTTTTGCGCTGCCGCTTCCTGTTCCTGACAAGAAAGAAAATTTTGCTTCAATTGTGTCTGAATTCCAATGCTTGCCCGGGCTTTCAATATTTACTTCTTTGATAAAATAATTTACCGGGATTGTCTTATCAAAGAAATGGAACTCTCCGTTTTTTATTTTTATATTCAGAATATTAAAATGAAACTGTGATGGAATTGTATCAGTTTCTCCCGGAGTATATTTCGTTACCAGATCATTAAAATTAAAATTCTTATTGCTTTGATTAATTATTCCCCTGGGCATGTCTAATGTGAGCTCCGTTATTTCGATAGTTTTCGATAACAATTTTAATATTGCAAAATTGGCACTTAATCCTTTTGCTGAAAAGAATATGCTGTCGCCTTCGTTTATGTAAGGCAGGCTTTTTGATTCATAAATTTTCAGATTGCGGATATGTATGTAACCGGTAAATGGATTAACAATAACCCAGCCGGTTTTAATTTGTCTTCCTGTATATTTTTCATCATACTTTTCAATCAGATATTTTGTAATGGGTGAAATCAGTAAAATAACCAATATTACCGTAATGATAATGGAACTGATTACAATAATGAGAGTTTTTTTTAATCTGGTGTCTGCAATTTTCATTTTACGACTTAAATAAGACGCAAGAGCCAGGACAATAAAATCTTTAAATAAGAAGATGTTTATCCGGCAATTTCCAGCGGATACTTAAACCCATTCCATCAGGAGAGTTAAACATTCCTAATGAGAGATATTTATTACAACGGTACTTATGTAATTCAGGAATAACAATACCGATGACTGCACCAAGTGCAAAACCAACGGCATCGTCAGATGGAAAATGATCTAATGCTTTTATTCGTGAATATCCCATCAGTACGGGGGGAATAGAGGCAGCGATGTACCAAAGGTATTTTGCAGCCCCCATATCCGGATGATAGTCGCAATAAACCTTGGCCATGAAAAAAGTACTGTAGGTGCAGGAAGCTACGTGTCCGCTATAAAACGAATTGCGGTTATTGCCATTTCTGCGGGCTTCATCAGTAAATTCAGAATAGTATGTCATCGGCCGGTACCGGTTATGAAAGGTAGGTCCAAGAAAACTATAGTTGTAAAAAGTAAATGTTATGGTGTGTCCTTCCACATACATTAACAGTAAATCAAGCCAATCCTTGCGGATGTTTTTATCAAAAGCAAGCAAACCGGGTGAAAGATAAATTAGAACCTGGCCATAATCGGAAATCTGCTGGTACTGTTTACGATCGGTTGCTTTTTGTCTTAAAGCCCATCTGTCAATCGGATTCATTAAATCTTTCTGTGCCTCAGTATTAAGAAATAATAGTTCTTCACCGGAAATCGCCGTCTTTGACTTTATGCGACCAATGGCAAAATAATCTGAGAACATACAGACAGCTATAATGCCACCAACAACAGGACGGTTCACATGATAAGGTTTTGCTTTTACAGTTGAGTCGGCAGGACCACAAAAAGCACCTGCACAAAAAATCATAGTAGTAAATAAACAGAACATGTTTCTAATGCAATAGGAATTAAATCTGAACATAAACTTTATGGTTCTTACGCATCCGCGGCTTTTGATTATTAATTGCATATGATAATTATTAATTCGTAAGTAAAGGTGAGTGCTTTTATTCCGGAAAGTGTTACACAACTTTAGAAAATTGTTACATAATTCACACCTTTTTAAGTAGTTATTTTACATAA
>Ga0247841_10006580_pt1 | contig 17836 bp, 15 predicted proteins | sample LaCruzMarch2015__2_FD_192410 | JGI IMG/M metagenome (GOLD analysis project Ga0247841, IMG submission 192410) | Freshwater microbial communities from meromictic Lake La Cruz, Castile-La Mancha, Spain - LaCruzMarch2015_18m | ecosystem: Environmental > Aquatic > Freshwater > Lake | place: Spain... | reverse complement strand
CGCTTCCGGTCCTCATACATGTCATATTTATATCTTTGCCGCCCGCATTCGCGGTCGGAGGCGTATTCACCTTCACATTAAGGTAAGCGCACTCTGTGGAACATTGGGTACCTAGATTATCGTCAACTATCAACTGTACCTTATATGTCCCGCCCTTCTCATATGTCTTCTTTACCACCGCGCCTTCGGCCGAGGTGCCATCTCCGAAAGTCCAGTTATAAGCCATATCTTTGGCCATTTCACTGCTGGAGGAACTTGCGTCAAATTTGATCTCGCTTCCGCTGCAAGCCATATCCGGACCATTGAACATAGCCGTAGGAGGCGTATTAACCTTCACAGGAACGTTCGTAGCCGCGGTGTCGCACGGCAGGCCGGACTTATCGGTTACGGTCAGCTTGACCGTGTAGTTGCCGGCTTTCTGGTACGTATGTGTCACGATCGCTTCGTCGCTTGTAGTGCCGTCACCGAAATCCCAGTGGTAATTAAGTTTGTCACCACCGTAAGCCCTGGACTTTGTGGCGTCGAAGGTAAAGTTATTGCACTTATCCCCTCCCGCCAAGGCCAGGCCACAGGCCGCGGAGACTATAAACATAGCCGCGACTATGCATGCCAGGATTTTATTCATAATTCCCCCTTTCCATTTTTAGAGACAAAAAAAGAGCCCAGCCTTATATAAAGGCCCGAGCCCTGCATCATCTTCGATTAATACGACACCACACCGTGTGTATTCATCTTGCACCTCGATTCCATTGTAGCTCTTCACCTTGAAGCTGTCAATAATAAAATCTATTTTTTTCTTATGTCCGCCCGTATCTCGAATATCGTTATAGGATTGGCCTTAAAATCAGTGTGAACATAGATATATCGCGTCTTGACACCCGGATAACCGGCGGTATCAAACTGTATCTCTATAGGTACCCTTCTGCCGGGAGCTACTTTCTTTATATCGACTTTCGATATGGTACATGCGCAGGAAGTATTAACCTGTGTTATGTTGACCGTCTCCTTCGATTCATTTTTAAAGTGGAACTTATGTTTTAAGATATCTCCTTCTTCAACTATTCCAAAATTATAATAGTATGGATCGTTCTTTCTGGCCTCTGTATCGACGCTTATGCTAGTCTTGATCTCTTCGGCGTGGACAAGCCCAGCCCCCAGGACGATAAATAAGCATGCCAGGAGGATCTTAATAAGGAATAGATGCCGTTTCATGAATCCGGCGAAGGCCTGCGATGTGGCCCCGGCCATCGCAAATATGAATATGACTAGAAGCGGAATTACAAAGGCCGCATTATATAGAAGTAAATATAGTATAGCCGTCAGTTTATGCGCGGCGGTCTTTATCATAAATACTATAGCCGGAAGGTACAACTGTCCTGTACATACTGATTCCAACAATGAAACCAGAAATCCTACCGATAGCGCAGTTACTACAAGGGCTGCAATATGACCGGCTCCGCGGCCGTCCTTTATCCTATAACCGTCGCCTATGGTCTTATGTATCCTATCCTTTACATATTTCGGTAATTTCAGTATCATCCCATCCCCCGATCCATCTTTACGGAACCGGAATGCGTCATATGCTGATATAATACCAAGAGTGATACTGAATATCCCTACGCCAATACTGGTTAGTCTGGCAGCCGATTTAAACCCCTTGAGCATATATAGCGAGCCGAATATCCCCAGGCCTATGAGAAGATAGGTGACAAACACTGACAAGATGAAAGCCGAACCGGTCACTGCTATATTTTTATGCTCATACCCTTGCGCGAATAAGAACGACACGAAAAAAACTATTACGGTAAAAGCGCACGGATTCAGTCCGTCCAGAAAACCTGCGGCAAATATGGCCGATACGTTAAATTTACTGAAAAAAGCCTCGATCTCCGAAACTTGAGCCATCTTTACCGGGGCCACTCTCCGGCCAAGCGCATCTTCAAGGAACGCTGTTATTCCGTCTGTGGTTAGCTTAGCCTCGTCGCGTTTGTCCAGGAACTTGCCGCCGGCGTACAACACCGGAAATACAGATTTTTCATCAGCCGATAGATCCTTCTTAAGGGAGAATAGCAGCATATAATTATCCGGCTCGCCTACATCCCTGTACTCTATTTCGAGAGCTTCGCCGAAGCGTTTTCCAATCTCCGGAAGTACCTCCTCTTTAACCTCTACGCATTTATGACAGCTGGGCGTGTAAAAATAGATAAGTTTTACAGTTTCTGTCTCTTCGGCAGCAGCAGAAGAAAGCAGTAAGACCATCTGTAGCATGATGAGTATCGGGAATATCCTGCGCATCATCTATTCTGATTTCTTTTTGAAGGCTTTATCGAGGAAAGAACCAAGGGCCTTGACACCCTCCTCCTTCAGTTGTTTCTGTATATTGGCGAGATAAGGTTTTATGAGGCCCATGAGGGACTCCTGGAAACCTCCGAGCTCGGGCCTATCTACAGTGCCTTTGATGTCGAACTTAAGGTGCACGGGATCTATTCCGTTGATCGCATCTACTATTGAAGATACCGGCACAAACCCGACCATACCAATACTGCCGGCTTTCGGCTGCAGATTGTGCTGGGTGAGATTTATCACATTGCGCGAATCTATCTTATCGCCTTCAATATGCGTCCTGGAGCTAAGCGTGATCCTTCCTTTTACTACCTTAACAGGGAGCGAATCCTGATATACCATCCGTATGGCATCGAGATCTACGTCTTTAAGCGTTATATTCGTAACGGCATTCTGGCCTGATGATGTAAACGATCTGGCGAAGTAAATGTCACAGCTTCCTGCGAGTGCGCCGGACTTCTTTATGTCACCTTTTAACTCGGCACGGTCAAGACGCATGCCATTTCCCGGATCGTAGGCAAGTCTGCCAAATCTAAGATCCGAATGCTCTATGTCTATCACTTGGCCTTCATATGTTATTCTTATCGAAGTATCGTCTATAGAAAGATTTCGTATTTCAAATAGGTAGGTGTCGCGAGCGGTCTTAAAATCTACGAAACGTCCCTTGGGAAGCTCTGAAGTCTTTACGCTAACCTCTTTCGAAGCTTTACGCGCGGCCTTGGCTTTCTCCTGTCCGGCCTTACCGAAGCGTCCTTTGACTAGCTCATACACTTTGCCAAAGAGATCCTTCTTCTGCATAGCGGATTTAAAGATCGAATCGGCTTTCACGCCGGCACCGCTGCCTGGAGCAGCTTTAGAACCAGCGAGGTTCATGACGTTGAAGCTGCCATCGGGCGTACCTGTTATATTTATTTCGCCGCCTCTTGTACGTATCTCAGAAAACACAATGCGCTTAGACAAGAGTCCGATAAGGCTCATCCTGACCGAGGCCTTGTTTATCTTAGCTATACGACTTGCAGCATTTTTTGAGTCAAAAACTTTAAGATCATCGAGCGAACACGAAAGAGTCAGCGGCCAAAGATTAGCTTTGGCTATAGATATCTTAGCCGGCGTATCCTTATTAACCTGGTCTACTATGAAAGATGTAAGGGCCGGGCTGGCATAGAGTCCCACGCCGAAGTGTATGCCCGCAAGTATCGCGATAATGATCACTACGCCTGCTATGTTTATACGCCCGAGGATGCCGCGCTTGCCGGATTTGGATTTCGTAATCGCACTCTTCACTTTGGTTATGATCGTTGTTTTTACCTCGGTCTTGACGTTCGACAGCACGCTTCCGGCATCATCTCCGGCGATAGATCCGGCCAGCCTGAAGTGTGAAGCCCATTTGCCGTACTTAGTCCCTTTTATCTTTTCGGAATATTTGGCTTGAATAGCCGCTACCGCACTTTTGGATATAAAATACATCGGTACGGCGATGATAAATGCTATAGCTATTCCGCCGGCAACCAGAGTATTATTTATATCCAGGTATGCTATTACAGGAAGGGACGTGATGATCTTCCAGAATCCCGCAAGGCCCGGTACTCCGGCCAGCAAATAGTAGCCGGCGGATTCTGCGGCGTTACTCATGCCTAAAAGATATGCGGTTTTAAAAAGAGGCAGCGTCAATAGTGTGGCGGCGCGGTTTATCTTGAACACAAAGAAAAATACGGCCAGCAAGAGAGCTGCCGGACCGTTAAGCGGTATCAGCCCTAAGAAGATACCCAGGCATACACCCGCCGCTATCTCCCTGGGCGAAATATTAGCTTCCAGTATACCGATGATCTTGGCGGGGATATTTAAGAATGCTAACATATTTGACCTCCCTAGATAAGCGTTCTACGTTTCCGCAGCAACCTTCTCCAGTTGCTCGCGCACAAGGTCTCTCAAAACAGAAAAATCGGCAACTTGATACTTAGAGGTATCGATAGGCGGAAGTACCGCTAACCTGCCGGATACTTTAGTCTTAAATATCCATCCGCCCTTCGGTATGGCATATCTGGTACCGCCTATGTATATCGGAAGAACGGGTCTGCCTTCTTTTATGGCGAGTTTGAAAGCTCCGTTTTGAAATTCACCCATATCGTCAGTCCCGCTTCTGGTGCCTTCCGGAAAGAATAACATCGATACATTCTTTTTAAGCCATTCACCAGCCGTGCGATAGACATCCTTTATACTGCCGAAGTCCCCTCGGGAAAGAAGGACGTGATCATTTACCCACAGAAGTCCTCCTATGAACGGCACTTTAAGGAGTTCTTTCTTAGCTACCCATTTAAAGTATGCGTGGGTCTGGTATATGATTATTATATCAGCAAGGCTCTGGTGATTTGCCACCATAACGTAGGTCTCTTTAGGATCAATATTCTCCAGACCTGTTACCTTTACTTTCCAGAATGGATTGAGCGCTATGAGTGAGTCCGACCACCAGAAGCACTGCGCGTGAACTACCTTTGCGCGATTTGGAAACGGAAAGAGTATTATCTTAAGAATGAGACTTGAAAAAAAGGCGGCGGCCGTGATGATCGTACCAACCACCCATATAAGTATGGATAAAACAAATCTCATATTATATTTATTTGTCTTTCAATTCCAGGCCGGGCGGCGTCTTCTTCCAGTCGTAGCCCTTTACGGCGTCCTGGTATCCCCTGTCAAAAAGCGCTTTCATGGCCTGTGGATCGAAATCCTCTTTAGCTGACGGACGAAAATCTCCCGGGACGAACGCGAGGTTGTAGTCGTTGCCCCGTTTCTTCATGAACGCGTATATCCTGTATGTATCACCTATGCCCTGATAATTTATCATCGTATCGAATGCGCGGTCCGCTATCGATGCCAGCGTATCCTGGGCTACCTTATATCCCGGATCGAAATAGCCGTTGCGTATTATGTAATACTTACCTTTCATCTTGTCCGGGTCTATACCGAGCTTTTTAACATCTATATTCATAGCCCTGGCGCGATCCTCGGCATTTTCGAGTATCTTATAGATAGTGAAGACCTGGGTTATCGTACCGCCGTCAACATGCATCTCGTCATAAGTCTTCCCGTCAGCTTCGACATGTATGTAGACCGGCGGAAATATCATCGGTATGGATGCTGAGGCAAGTATGACTTCTCTGAAAAGTTTTTTATCCCCTCTCACGGCGATGGCGCCCATATCCCAGACCACAAAACGCTGGTAGTCCAGGAGAGCCGTCCCGACAAATAGCCTTCGCCCCTTCTGATGTTCTTCAGCTATCTTCACAAGCATATCATCGGTTATATATTTAGCAAGTTCTCTGGCGAGAGGTTTACTGCTGGCAAAAGAATCTCCGAACAATGCCTGCAGCGGCCCTTTTGGGCGCATCACATCTTTGGTCGACATTGTAGTATAAAGGTTCTCCATAGTGGCGTCATAATCTTTGCCGAGAAAAGCGAACGGCGCAATAATGGCACCCGTACTGACTCCTGTTACGACTTTAAATCTCGGCCTGGAGCCTTCATCGGACCAGCCTTTCAGGAGACCGGCCCCATAAGCGCCATTAGCGGCGCCGCCGGATATGGCAAGCATCGGATAGACCCTGTCACCTTTATCATCGACAGGATAATCCCCCGGCTTATCGTTAATTATGGATTCTACAAGACTTCTCTGCAGTTCCGGATTCGGTATCCCGAATACAATACGGATTTCCGGCATACCGGCAACTTGCGCTTTTTGTATAAGGTCCTGCGGCACCGGATGGCGAATCGTGGCACAGCCCGTGGATGTGAAGATCAAGATTGAAACAAAAAAAGGCAGACAGAGATGCTTCCTCATTGCCCCTCCTATAGTTTGGATATAACACTACCCCTTATTTGGATAGGTTACAACTAAGGAGGCCTTGTGTCAAGTATTAGCGGTTGGAGAGATTCAGATCGGCTTCTGTCACTATGAAATTCTTCTCAACGTTCTTCTTATACCACTCTTTTATGCATTCAGCAGCAGGCTTGTTCTGCGGGGTGAAGCCTTTATTATTAACACCGCCGGAACCGGAATAGGTATTCCAATTCCACCAGTAGAGTCCGAAGAACCAGGGCTCGTTCCATAATTCTTCCAGAAGAGCCTTATAGCAATCCGCCTGAAGAGCCGGATTCGGCTCACTCGCTTTGTTCTCCTGCCACGGCTTGACCGCCGCAGTATTCACGCTGGCATAACCGCATTCGGTGAATAGGACCGGCTTCTTTACTTTGGCGGCCCATTCGCCTATATCCTTCGCCCACTTTCTCCAGCCCTGCTTCAATTCTTCGTATTTCGGAGTGCCTTTTTCGGCAAGCGGGAAGTACGCATCTATTCCGGCATAGTCGAGGTCTTCCCAGAACTCGACATTCATGTAGTCATCCCAGTTAGCGGCATACATTATGCGCCCTTCATAGACCTTCCTGACTCCGGGTATTACCATATTCCTCCACATATCAGTCTTGGTTGCCGCAAACGTCAACTCCGTACCTATACAGAAGAACTCCACATCTTCATCACGCGCTATCTTTGCATAGTGGGTTATGAACTTTGTGTAGCTATCGAACCACTGGCTCCACTTGTCATCTGAACTAAATCCTATATCGGAACGCGAACTGTCTTCGTCCGAGGCAAGGTCGATATGGGGCTTAAGCATAACGAACATGCCTTCAGCATGCGCCTTCCTTATAGCATGCCTGATGCTTTGATCGGAAGGAGAACGATCGCTTGCGCTTATCTCGGTAGAATTGTACTTTTCCTGGTACCATGTGGGTATTATGGCAACACACTTCACCCCTATCTCGGACATCGAACGTATCGATAGATCCGAAGCCGGGCTTGCAAACCCGTTACTGGACCACGTGACGTAGCTCATCCCCTTTTGAAACATAGGGTAGCTTATGGATGCGGAAGTCCTATTGTCTGTAGCGATGGCACTCAGCATAAGGAATGCCGCTATGGTCATGGCCTGGATACTTAATGTTCGGAATAGAAGTTTCATCTTTGCCCCCTCTTTTATTTCCTAATCTTCCAGACAAAGAGTGGGCAAAAAAATAGCCGGGCAAACATCCCGGCAATAGGCACTTGGGGAGACATCCCCATTCATTTCGGCAACCCGGCTGCCATATCCCTCATTACAAGGGGTTTTAGGCCCGTGGCTTTGCGTGCCCACTCTTTCGAATGGTTTGCTATTATCGCTTGAACTATATAAACTTCAAAGAGCTATACTTACCATAGGTAAGGATACACCATGTTTTACCCTTCGGCAATAGTAAAACTCTGACTTTTTTATCTTTAACGCAGAAATGCAAGAATGCCTTTTATTATATCGGTTGGTGTAGGCGGACAGCCGGGGATGTGCAGTGAAACCGGCAGGACTTTCTCTACCCCGCCTTCTACATAGTACGAATCTTTAAATATCCCTCCGCCAGCAGCACAATCTCCAAGCGTTATAACAAACTTCGGTTCAGGCATGGCATCATACGTCTTCTTCAGCGCAAGCTTCATGTTCTTTGAAACAGGGCCTGTAACGAGCAGCGCATCCGCATGGCGCGGAGAAGCTACAAAATCTATGCCGAATCTTTGTATATCATATATGGGGTTTGTCGTTGCTATTATCTCGGATTCGCACCCGCCGCAGGAACCGGTATCGACTTCCCTTATATGAAGAGACCTGCCGAATTTCTTATATATTTCGGCTTTCAACTCTTCGCCTATAGTTTCAACACTTTTACAGAGAGAGGCTTCTTTACCTGTAATAGGCCTCGTGACGATACCTTTAAATAATCTGTTCTTTAATATGTTTATCATATACCTTACAAATCGTTACCTGAATACGAGAGATCAAAGCTCTTATTGCACAACGGAAAGTCCGGCATTATATTGCCCAAGACCGCAAATGTCAGCGCGGTCCAATTATGAAAAGACGGATCGACTATCTTACACCTATCTATAATGCCCCGGGTATCCAGTCTTACCCAGTATAATATCGGTCCGCGCCATCCTTCGACATATCCCAAGGCCGATCCTCCAGCCATATTTATACTCTTTGGCTGATGCTGTTTCGGAGCCGAATCAAGTTTTTCAAGCACCTGTTTTATAATGCCGGCTGACGTCTCGAACTCCTCTATCCTTACGTTAAGCCGGGCCAGCACATCACCCGCTGCCTGTCTTGCCATGTTAAAAATTATCTTGTCATAAATACCGGGGAGGTCTTTTCTTAAGTCCATTGATATGCCGCTTGCGCGCGCGGCGAGGCCGACGGCTCCGAGGTCTTCGGCGGTCTTCTTCTTAAGTATACCGGTAGTGTCCACCCTGTCCATGAATGAAACGCTTGAATACAGCATATCTTTTAATTCCTTAAAATCTTTCAATATCTTCTCCAGTGAACCGGAAAGATGTGATATCTTATCTCCGGATAAAAGGCCCGTCACGCCGCCTATAGTATTAAATCCTTTATTGTACCTTGTCCCGGTCAAGACCTTATTCAATTCCAATATATTCTCTTTTATTATTGAAGCATACATCGAAGGAAAACTAAAACCGGCATCAAGAGCCATGCCGCCGATGTCTGACGCGTGATTATACATCCTCTCGATCTCAAGTATCATCACGCGCAGATATTGTTCGTCTTCTGGAACCGTCACGCCGCAGATCTTCTCGATAGCCGCTGAGAAGGCCAGACTATGACCGAATATGGAATCACCGCTCACGCACTCCGCAAGCTTCACCGCTTCAAGGACGCTCTTCCCCTCAAACTCCTTTTCTACCCCCCTGTGCGTGAAACCCAGCCGTGCCTCCATATTTATTATCGGTTCTCCCGCCGAGCTGAACCGGAAGTGCCCCGGACCTATTATACCCGCATGGACGGGGCCCACAGGGATCTCAAAAACTCCAACGCCTTCGATCTTTTTGAATTTATACTCTTTACTCCCAGTACTTCCTATTTTAGAGATATCAAAACCTTTCCTTAAGGGATACGCGCCTTCCGGCCAAACTTCATCATGCAGATTAAGCCGCCTTGGATCCGGATTCCCTATAGGCTCAATACCATACATCTCTTTCATCTCGCGCTCAAATAGGCTTGCCGAGAAGATATCCTTCGCAAGTGAACTGAAGCGCGGGTTTTCCGGGCTCACGTCCATATTGACAATAAACCATCTCTTGTATTTTGCGCCCAGGAAGACACATCTTATGACAAATACTCCACGGGTGCTCCTCTCGTCCGCGGCAAATAACATCATGACCCCGGACCCCAGCTCTTTATGCAGACCCAGACACAGGCCTTTGAAATTTTCCGGCTCTGTCTTTATATGGACTTCGTCGTCATAAAGTTCTTTGAGGTCCTCCATTTGCATGCCGCGTGACTCTAAAAGATCCTTGAGAATATATTTGTAATTCATATCAAACGCCTTTTATTATATCTACCGTAAGTAGAAGGAGCTTATTGATGACAAACGGTATCTTGAAACCCATGAATATAACGAATGTCAGCAGGAAGACAAAAGCGGCCTTGGTGCTTACGGGTTCTTTAGTTACCTCCATGCCCTCGGGCCGTTTACCGTATATCACCTTTCCTAAATGGAATATTATTCCGCCGAATGCCGCCGCTATGAACAAAAGAAACGCCGCAGCTGCCAGGTACTGACCCTTTGTGAATGCCGATATAAGTATCATGATCTCGCTGACAAATATCGAGAACGGCGGCGACCCCACAAGGGCAAACGCGCCTATGATAAGCACTGCGGCTGTAAAAGGCATAATGCCCGACACTCCTCTTATCACGTTCATATTGTTAGTCCCGTATCTTCTCACTATATTTCCCGCGCCGAAGAACATGACCGACTTGGTGACCGCGTGGTTGAAGACATGGAGCATCGCTCCGTAAAGCGCCATTGGCGTGCCTATGCCTAGGCCGAAACATATGATGCCTATATGTTCGACGCTCGAATAAGCCAAAAGTCTTTTTAAATCTTTTTGGACGAGAATAAACCCCGCCGCAACACCGAGCGATAATATACCGAAGAAGAGAAATAGCGAGTGCGTGTAGCCCTCTCCGACGCACCTGTTCGTTATTACGGCAAACCTGAGTATGGCGTAAATTGCAGTCTTTAATAGTACCCCTGAAAGGAGCGCGCTTATAGGGGACAACGCCTGGCTGTGCGCATCCGGCAGCCACGTATGCATCGGCACTATCCCCGCTTTCGTCCCGTATCCTACCAGTATGAATAAAAACGCTGTCTTCACTATGTGCGGACTCAGCCTCGAGGCCGCGGATACCATTTCCGTCCAGTCAAGTGTCCTGATACCGACGCAGGAGGAGACGGCATGATAGAAGAATATCGTACCGAAGAGTGCAAGCACTATACCTACGGAACATATTATTATGTATTTCCACGCGGCTTCAATCGAAAGTTTATTATTATGAAAACCGACCAAAAACGCCGAGGCAAGCGTCGTCATCTCTATCGCTACCCACACCATCCCCATATTGTTAAGTATCACGACCAGAAACATCGACAGGGAGAATATATTGAAAAGCGCGTAGTACGTCTTCACTTTCTTGAGTGAAAGAATGCCTTCCGTAAATTCCCCCTTTATGTATTCGATCGAATATAAAGAAGAGGCGACGTTCAGGATCGATATCGTCAGGATGAAGAACATGCTTAATGCGTCGATATAAAATATATTGCCGATGCGCAGGCTTCCCCCGACCAATGCGAAAGCATATGCCATCTTAAGAGCAAAGAACGCCGTAACTACGTGGCCAAACGCGTTTATCGCACCCAGTGTTCTTGCATTGTTTACAAATAACGCAGTAAAAGCCAGTGCCGCTGTTATTCCCAATATGAAGAGTATTTCCATTTATCCTTTTAGTTCCTGTAATTTATCCACATCTATATGCGTGAAGACCTTGTTTATCTTATACACGAACATCCCCAATATGATTACGCATACGAATATGTCGAAAAATATCGCTATTTCGACGAAGAAAGGCATTCCTCCGGATACGGCGCTAGCTATCAGAAATAAGCCATTCTCCATTACCAGAAGCCCTACTATCTGGGCAATGGCCTTCATCCTAAATACCATTATGAAGAGACCTATCAGGGTCACGGCAAGCGCGATAACGATCGAGCTCTCCTGTACCCTGTCATACAGCGGAAAGAGCCTTGCAGCAAACAGGTACGACAGGTATATCAGGAGCATAGCGATAAAAAGCGAAAGTGTCGGGTTTACAATCGGGCCGGTAGTGGCATCCGTCTTTATGCGCCTTACCATCTTAGACAGAAGATACGGCACCGCCATGACCTTTATCGATAAGAGCAGGAACGCCACCGTATACATTTCGGCGCTTGATTCTTTTATGGCAAAAAGGATAGTAACCAAAAACAGTAAAAATGACTGCGCCGCGAAACTGCGTATCAGCGCGCCGAGACGCTTGGACGTAACCATCAATAGCGCCATCAATATTATGCCGGAATATAATATCCCTATATACAGCGTCACAGGCCCACCGCCCGGACCACCATGGCCATTATAGATAAAGCGAGCGCGAACATAACAAAATCCACCGCCCTGAATAACCGCATCTTGGCTACCGATATTTCCAGAACGCTCACGATAGCGGCTATGGCCAGTATCTTCAGGACAAATATCCCTGCACCGCCGAACGGGATGATGATGGATGCCAGTATCGTAAAAAAGATCATCTGTTTTAAGTGCGCCGCATACTCTATCATAGCCAGTGACTTGCCGGAATACTCAAGGACCATGGCCTCGTGTATCATGGTAAGTTCCAGGTGCGTCTCCTGGTTATCGACCGGTATCCTTGAGGTCTCGGCTATCGCCGCCATGAAGAACGAAAGCGCGGCTATCACGCTCGAAATACGTATACTCGTCTGGCCCGCCATGATGACCGGATTCGTCGAACCGCTATTTGAGGCAACGGCAAATAACGACAATAACATGACCGGCTCGACAAGACTTGATATGAACATCTCCCTTGAAGAGCCCATACCTCCAAAAGCGCTTCCGGCATCAAGCCCTGCCAGAGCCAGAAAGAATCTTCCGATCGCTAGCAGGAATATGACAAGTATCATGTCCCCCATATAAGGAAGCGCGACCCTGGATCCGTTTAACGGGACTAGCAAAAACGCCATAAAAACGGAGACCAGCAAGACAAAAGGGGCGGCCTTAAATATCCATGAGGTATTCTCCGAAATAACCTCATCCTTCCCCGATAATTTCACCAGGTTGTAGTAAGGCTGCAGCACCGGAGCCCCTCTTCTCATTCTTAAAAAGTTCTTCATCTTTTTTATGATACCGCTTAAAAGCGGCGCGAGGGCTGCGGCTACCAAGATCTGTAATATCGTAATAAGCGTGTTCATAAGTTTTCCTCAGAACCTGTTCATGAATATTATTAAAAATAGTATAGTGATGAATATATAAGACAGATACAAGTGTATGCTGCCCGGCTGTATCTTTTTTAATACCGTAGCGGCCTTCAACACCAGCCCTATAAACGGTTCATATATGTATCGCTTGAATATGGACGTGGTATGCGTCTCGTATTTAAAAGAGCTGACATGGTAAAAAGATTCCCGTATCTTCTCGGTCTTGCGGTAAGGCAGAAGGAAGAAATCGAATGCTATCCTGAACGGCTTCGAGAATGCCGTGGCCGTATATTCCGTCCTGGAATCGAGCGAGTAGTATCCGCAGCCCCACGTCTTATTCACCCTGACCTTTCTTTTGCCAGAAACTACGTAAAAGATACAGCCTATGATTGCCGCAAATAATAACAGGCCCAAAGCAATCAAGGGGGTAGATAGATATATGCCGCTAGAGCCCTTTGGGCTCAATACAAAATTATTTAATCTAAAATTAAAAAGACTAGCGTCCAGCGCAAATACACCCGCCGATACGGCCGTAATGAATTTTATAATAATACCCGCACCGAGTCCCAGGACTAACGTAAGGACCGCCAGGAACGACATCCCGAGTTTCATAGAAAAGGGAACTTCTTTTGCCTCGGCAGCATCCTTACTGCGCGGCATCGCCAAAAAAGTTATCCCGAATGCCCTTACAAAACATGCCGCCGCAAGCGCCCCTGTCAATGCAAGAATGGCTGCAAGCATGCCCATAAATATTTTTATACCGGTCGAGCCGCTCAATATCCCAAAGAAAAACGTCTGGAGGGTCAGCCATTCGCTAACGAAACCGTTAAGCGGAGGAAGCGCCGATATAGCCATGGCCCCTGCCAAGAACGCAGCAGACGTCCAGGGCATCGTCTTAATGAGTCCGCCCAGTTTTTCTATGTCGCGCTTACCTGTGGCTTTATATATACTACCGCCGCATAAAAATAGCAGCCCTTTAAATACCGCATGGTTTAAAAGATGATAAAGTCCGGCCGATAATGCAAACACGGCCAGTGCTACCATATTAAGTTTCATGAAGATCATACCTGCACCGACACCGAGAAGTATTATCCCCATGTTCTCTATACTGGAATACGCCAGGAGTTTCTTCAGATCATGCTCCATTAGGGCATATATAACACCGACGAGCGCAGATACCGACGCCAATACAAGAACCAGTGCTCCCCACCATGGTGCATTTATCCCTAAGATCATCATTACAAATCTGAGGAAACCATAAACAGCCGTTTTTATCATAACCCCGGACATTAAGGAAGATATGTGGCTCGGTGCCTGCGGATGTGCATACGGAAGCCATATGTGGAGCGGTACTATTCCGGCTTTGGTGCCAAACCCAATAAGAAATAGCAGAAAAACTATATCTTTAACCCTACCGGGCATATAAAGACATGCGGCTTTTAAAGAGGTAAAGTCGAAAGAGCCGGCATACTTATACATGACCAGGATAGCGCTTATTATAAAAGCTGTCCCTATGTGAGTCATAACTATATATATCATCCCCGCCCGGACAGCTTTTTCCCGTTCGCTATCGAATATCACAAGAAAGTAGGATACTAGAGACATAACTTCCCAGACGATTATGAATACCAGGGCATTGCTGACAGTGGTAACAAGCACCATCGATATGACAAACGCTACAAATAGCGCCCATCCGTATGCGATCTTTTTAGCAGGATAATGGCCGGCAAGATAACCTATTGAATATATCGCGGAGGGTAAAGACACCAATCCTATGACGGCAATAAAAAATACCGATAGCGGGTCGAAAACGAATGAAATTGTATTATTGATCAAATATCCCATTTTATACTGGTTTTGCTCTGGGATAGGAAGGCTCTTACTCTCGGGGTCTCTCTATCTGTGGCTACGCCATCTCAAGGTTGTTATGATTGATTATAATCCAAATCGTTTACTGTGTCAAATCTTATGAGTCTGCCGTAAATCTTATCTAATACAGATTCGAATCTTCCCTGGAAACCGATTTTCCGTCCTTCAGATAAATTATCCTGTCGGCCTGAGATCCGAGCTTAGGATTATGGGTGGCTAAAACTATGGTCAAGCCCTCGCTTTTGTTTATGTTCTTAAATATATCGAATATCTCCTGAGAGCTTTTGGTATCGAGATTTCCTTTGGGAGATGATCAATGCGATGTCCCAGACCTACTTTGTCAAACAGCCCGACAAGCTTCTTTCTATCCTGCGGCCGTCTGGCAAAATAAAGTGACAGTTCGACATTTTCAATCGCCGTTAGCACCGCCGCCGGACTATTGCAGTAACATGACAGCCATTATTATAAAAATTCTCACTTTGCATATCATGACCATGCCTTTAATCTGTATTGAGAACGTGAATCATTTCATATAACCTGCCATAGTCATGCATATTAAATTTCATCACGATCCGGGGAAGATCCAGATATTCCCCTTCCTGGGCCTCTTTGTTGGTCGGAGGCGACCGCCGGATCTCGCCACCCTTCAAAATGTCTTTAAACTTTTTATTGATAAGCGCAAGCGTCTTGGCCGAGATATCTTTATTAAGCCTCATCACAGTCATGCCCGAAACGTATCGTATCGAATGATATACCCTATGGTAGTTTTCTATGTACTTTATTGCCTCATCAACGGTCTTGGCAATACGAAAAAGTTTGAGGTCTTCGGCATCTATAAAACCATTTTTAAGAAGATGATCCGTCACATAACGTCTCCATGCGTCCCAATACTTAGAGCCTTTAGGTTCCATTAGGACTATCGGCCTGGGCTTGGATTTTCCGGTTTGAATAAGGGTGAGCATTTCAAATCCCTCGTCATGCGTGCCGAACCCTCCCGGAAAAAGGGCGGTGGCATCGGTCTCTTTTACAAAAAAAAGCTTTCTGGTAAAGAAGTATTTATAGTTGATTATCTTATCTTTTTCATCAATGTAAGGGTTGGGTTTTTGTTCGAAGGGCAGTCTTATATTTAATGCAAATTCCTTACCCGCTTCGGCGCCTTTATTTCCGGCCTCCATAACGCCGGGGCCGCCTCCGGTCACTATCATGTAACCTTTTTCAGTCAGCTTCCTGGCAAATTCCTCTGCCATCTTGTACTCGGCGGATGTTTTAGGCGATCTTGCCGACCCGAAGATTATTACCTTTTTAATGTTTCTATAAGGTGAGAATATTTTAAAGGAGTACCTTAATTCCTTCAGCGCATTATTTGCGAGCTTCAGGTCTCCCGTATCGCGGGATTCCATTCCTAATTTAACTGCAGTCGTAAGTATTTCATGCAGCAGATGTTCGGTTTTAACAGAACCGGACCTCTTGGCAAGTTCATTTATCAGATCATCTGCCGTCTTATCGCCGATCTCGTACTCTTTTGGCGTATTTTTCATTTCCACTGCCTTAACACTTTACTACTGCCTCTTTCGTAATAAATTAGCCTTTATCCATCCCCAGTTCAGGGTTACATGAGCGATCACGACTGCTATAATAAGAAGGCCGTTATATTCATGGATCTCGAATACTATGTGGTTATAGGAAGTTCTTATCTTCAGAAATATGATGGCAACGGTAATCGCCTGCAGAATGAATGAAAATACGAGGACTGTATTCACTATACGTAGCGCCAGGACTTTATTCATGTCTGCCTCCTTCTTTTTATTCTAATACCAGGATCTGTCTTCATATTGAAGCTTCCTATCCCTGTCCTCTTCCTTAGTTTTCATGATATCATCCTCCTGGGGTACATCATAAGAGTTTTCCCTGGCCTGTTCATCAGCATACTCTTTTTCACGCGCATCGATAGCCTGCACCATCTTTTCCTCATCCGCCAAATCTTCATCCTGATAAACAGCCTGAGCCTGCGGAATACAGAAAACCAGAGTTAAGATAGATATCACACATAAAAACTTCCGCGATTTCATATGCTTCCTCCTCATCTCCTATACAGACAGATCATCTACCTTACCTTCTTAAATTTTCTTGTATCGGCTGAACAGATGGGGCACATCATAGTTGTGATGGAATCTACAATGTTACCGCAGACCGGGCATACATAAAAATCTTTAGCCAGAGATTTCGAAAATTCTAAATTTTTTAGCATCTTTGCATACAGTTTGGCATGAACGCCTTCGGCGGCGCGAGCATCTTCAAAAGCTTCGATCACGTCTTTATTATTTTCCTTTTTGGCCTGTTTTATAAACTCGGGATACATCACATCATGTTCATACGTTTCCCCTTCGAGCGCCGATTCAAGATTCTCCCTGGTGCTATTCACTACAGGAGCCATTATATCTGCTTTGGGTGTCCCGCCAAGCTTTTTGATCTCCCCTGCGTGGCGTTCATAATGCACCTGTTCGGCCATAGCGGCCGCTCTAAAGAGACTGGCAGCGGCATCATACCCTTCTTCGTTAGCTTTTCTTGCAAAGGCTAAATATCGCGCATTGGCATTGCTTTCGCCGTTATAGGCAACCTGAAGGTTGTCGAGCGTCGCAGCTCGCGTGATAGATATCCCCTCTTTGGCATGCACGTCAGCAAGGTACATACATGTCATTGACAAAAATAACGCTACACCTATTACCACAGCAAAACTATTTTTTCCCATACGCATATATCCCCCTCTTATAATACGATTTTTAACGCTCCGATAAAGCATTAGTTCATAACCTTCCGTCGGATAAAAGCTTACATCATTACAGTTTTCTTGTCAACTATACGTCATTATATTTACGCTTCTCGGCATCATACGTCTTCATGGTAGCGTCGAGAGTGGTATAACAGGATTCTATCTTTTCCGCTAGATCTTTGAGCTCCCTTGAAAGCTCGCTTCTTCGAATAGCCCCAAGGCCGCCTTTTACCGAAGCCCTCGCAAGCTCCTCATTAATTGCCGCGACTCTGGCCTCGGAGGAGACTATCTCATCCTCCAGGCTCTTGATCTTTCCTTCCAAAGGTTTCAATATTTTAGACCTCATGGCGATAAACTCCGCCCGGGCTTTCCTTGTCATTTTGCTGCCATGCTCTTTTACCTTGAGCTTTGGAACGATTTTAGACGGAATCGGCAGGGCCGGTT
>Ga0247841_10006578_pt1 | contig 17837 bp, 15 predicted proteins | sample LaCruzMarch2015__2_FD_192410 | JGI IMG/M metagenome (GOLD analysis project Ga0247841, IMG submission 192410) | Freshwater microbial communities from meromictic Lake La Cruz, Castile-La Mancha, Spain - LaCruzMarch2015_18m | ecosystem: Environmental > Aquatic > Freshwater > Lake | place: Spain... | reverse complement strand
TACAAGCCAATTAGTCGTATCTGTTAAACCGCGCTGGGTCCCCCCGAAGGGCCAGGGCGCAACCGGGGTCGTGCTCACCTCGTCTGATGCCACCTCGGTTGTAGAATCCATGCCCATCTGGCAGGCGCTGCCAGCCAGCGTCACGCACAGCTGGGAGATCCTCGTGCTCTTTAAAAACGAGGTCACAGGCTGGTTTGTCAGGAGCACAGCGCCTCAGTTGGCCGGCCCCATAGCCATTGCGCAGCTGACCGGGGAGGTCATCAAGGCGGGTATCAGCCCGCTGCTGGAGTTTGCCGCCCTTATCAGCATAAACCTGGGCATATTTAATTTACTTCCCATCCCCGGACTGGACGGGGGAAGGCTTATTTTCGTCCTGATTGAATGGGCGAGGAGAGGCAAGAGGATCTCGCCTCAAAAGGAAGGCATGGTCCACATGATAGGCTTCCTGGCGATGATAGTGCTCATCCTGGTCATCAGTTATTTTGACGTCTCCCGCATCATCCGTGGAGAAAGCCTGATCCCTTGAGAAAACAACGCGTTTCCAGTCCCATAAGGTTGGGGAAGGTGACGGTGGGTGGCGGCGCCCCCGTATCCGTCCAGTCCATGACCAAGACGGACACGCGGGACATACGTTCCACTGTAAAGCAGGTAAGGGAGCTGGAAGAATGCGGATGTGAGATAATCCGCGTGGCCGTCCCCGACCGGCAGGCCGCCGCAGCCATAAAAGAGATACGCAAGGGCATCACCATACCCCTGGTTGCCGATATCCATTTCGATTACCGCCTGGCACTGGCAGCCATGGCCAGCGGCGCAGACGGGCTGCGCCTCAACCCCGGCAACATACGCGATAAAGAACATATCAAAAAAGTCGTGGCTGAAGCCAGGACAAGGGAGGTGCCGATACGCATAGGCGTGAATTCCGGCAGCCTTCCGCCCGGTAAAAAGCCCGGCCGGTCAGTCGCGGCTTACATGGTTGCTACGGCCATGCAGCAGGTGAAGCTGCTTGAGAGCATGGATTTCGGCCTGATCAAGATAGCGCTCAAAGCCTTCGACGTGCCCACAGCCATAGAAGCTTACCGCGGTATCGCCAGGAAGACCACATACCCGCTGCACCTCGGCATTACCGAAGCCGGCCTGCCCCGCACCGGCATAATCAGGAGCGCGACCGGGATAGGCATACTCCTGTATGAGGGCATCGGCGATACCATCAGGGTCTCGCTCAGCGCCCACCCCCGGGAAGAGGTATTCACTGCTTACGAGATACTCAAATCCCTCAACCTGCGGGAGCGGGGTCCGGTGCTTATAAGCTGCCCTTCCTGCGCGCGCAGCGAGTCTGACATAGTCGGCCTGGCCACAAAGGTCAGCAACTACCTTAAATCTGTAAAAAAGCCCCTTAAAATAGCCGTCATGGGATGCGTGGTCAACGGGCCTGGGGAAGCAAAGGCCGCAGACGTGGGCATTGCCTGCGGAAAGGGAAAGGGCGCCATCTTCAAGAAGGGCAGGGTCACACGAAGCGTCAACGAAAGCGATTACCTGCGGGCCCTCACGGACGAGATCGAAAGCCTTTAGGGCTGCATAGCCCGCAAGCTGGTGCCTTCCATATCAACGGCGTCCTTTTTATTCGAGCTGAAATATTCTAAAATTGACTGTCAGTTTAACTTGAGGGGATAAGAATATGCGTTTTTCCAGATTATTGGGCAAGACCTTAAAGGAGGCCCCGGCAGATGCCGACTGTGCCAGCCACCGGCTGCTGGTACGGGCCGGGATGATACAGCAGGTGGCCACCGGGGTATACTCCTTTCTGCCCCTGGGTTGGAGGGTGCTGAAAAAGATCGAGGACATCATACGGGGCGAGATGGACAGCGCGGGGGGACAGGAGCTGATGATGCCATCCCTGCAGCCGATGGAACTGTGGGAGAAGTCTGGCCGCTTACCCTCGTTCGATAAGACACTTTTTACCGTGACCGACCGTAAAGAGCACAAACTTGTCCTGGGGCCGACGCATGAAGAGATAATTACAGACCTGGTGCGGCGGTCGGTGCAGAGCTACCGCGACCTGCCGCAACTGCCATACCAGATGCAGAATAAATTCAGGGACGAGCCCAGGCCGCGCGGCGGGCTGCTGCGTGTACGCGAGTTCATCATGAAAGACCTGTATAGCTTCGACGCGGATGAAGCCGGACTGGATATCAGCTACCAGAAGATGGTAGGGGCCTATAAAAATATTTTCTCCCGATGCGGGTTGCCATCGGTGATGGTTGAAGCCGACAGCGGCGCCATCGGGGGCAAGGCTTCACATGAATTTATGCTGATCGCCCAGAGCGGGGAAGACCAGGTCATCTACTGCGCGCAGTGCGGCTACGCCGCCAATGCCGAGAAGGCCACCAGCGTTAAAAAGTCTGCTGCCCCGGCAAAACCCCTGGCCGTTGAGGAGGTTTCCACGCCGGGACTCACGACTATTGAAGAAGTAGGCAATTTCCTGGGGGTGAAGGCGGAACAGACATTGAAATCCGTATTTTACGTTGCAGATGGAGAAATGGTGTTTGTAGTCATCCGGGGTGACCTGGATGTTAATGAGACCAAGCTGAAAAACATTGTTAAGTGCAGCGATTTTCACATGGCCACTGAAGCTGAAACACGGGAGGCTGGTCTTGTCGCCGGCTATGCCTCGGCCATCAACCTGGAGGGTCATAGGATAGTGGCCGACGACTCGATCAAGCTGGGCGGCAACTTCGTGGCAGGGGCCAATAAACCTGATACGCACCTGAAAAACGTCAATTATCCCCGCGATTTCAAGGTTGACACTCTGGCCGATATTGCGGTTGCCAGGGAGGGAGACCAGTGCCCGAAGTGCAGCGGCAAGCTTCTCTCGCAGCAGGGCATCGAGGTCGGCCACGTCTTCAAACTGGGCACATTCCTGAGCGAACGGTTGGGTGCTTACTACCTGGACAAGGATGGGGCCAACAAGCCGATCATCATGGGATGCTACGGCATAGGTGTGGGCAGGCTGCTGGCAGCAGCCGTTGAGCAGAACCACGATGAAAAGGGCATCATCTGGCCATTGCCGATCGCGCCTTACCATGTTTGCCTCTGCCCGCTCAAGGTTGAGGACACCCAGGTAATGGAGGCGGCCGAAGCGATCTACGCGGAATTACTCGCGGCAGGCATAGAGGTGCTTTTCGATGACCGTCCGGAGTCGCCGGGTGTAAAATTCAACGATGCCGACCTGATGGGCATACCTCTCAGGATAGTGGTCAGCGCGCGCACGCTCAAGGGCGACAGCGTGGAGTTGAAATGGAGGAAGGATGCACAGGCGCAGATGCAGCCGCTGAAGGGATTGACCGAAGCTGTTAAGGGCTTATTAAAGCCGCACTAACGATTGACAGGAGGGACCGCTTCAAATGGAAAACAGTGTATTGGTGGCTTACGCCTCAAAACATGGAACCACGGCGGAGATCGCCGGGAAGATAGGAGATACACTCAAGCAAGCCGGCCTGCATGTTGATGTACTGCCCGTAAAAGGTGTAAAAGACCCGGCTTCCTATGAGGCCTTTGTACTGGGGAGCGCGGTTTACATAGCGATGTGGAGGAAGGAGATGGCGCAATTCGTGCAGAAAAACGAGAGGCTACTGTCCGGGAGGCCGGTGTGGATCTTTTCCAGCGGCCCGATGGGCGAAGGGGACCCAACGGAATTACTGCACGGCTGGCGTTTCCCCGAAGCGCAAAGGTCCCTCATCGAGAGCATCAAACCGCGGGACGTCGCCCTATTCCACGGGGCCATTGATATCAAGAAGATGAGTTTGTTTGAGAAATGGGTGCTCAAGAGTGTAAAGGCCCCGACCGGGGATTTCCGTGACTGGGATGCCATTAACAAATGGGCTGCCGGCATCGCCGACGAATTGAAAAAATAACATCCCCTATTTAATTGACGCCAACCACTTTCCATACCTGTGCAGCGCAGCCAGGCACCTGACTGAAATCGCAGCCGAGGGGAAGACGGGGATGGAGTGGGCTTCCAGCCAGGTGATGAGGTCGGTATCGAAGCGCAGCATGTGGGGCGGCCAGATAGCCAGGGGTTTGCCTTTGCGGGGGGCGGCCAGGAAGGGAGAGCAGAAACTTTCGGGATCGATGGGAAAGACCGGGGGAGGCAGTTGGACGGCCATACAATCTACGTTGTCGTCATCGGCCATGGCCTCGATGAAAGCGCCATGGTTGTTGTTGAAAGAGCTGAAGGTATAGATGATGCCGAAGTCGTAAGGGTTGAGGGCTATCTCCCAGGCAGGAAAGGTCTTGTGCAGCCTCTCGTAGCTGGCTTTCCCCGGCTCGGCCATGACCAGGCCGTTCTGATAAACCGTGTCGGTGGCCAGCACAGCCTCACCGCCGGGGAAGGTGGCGATGGCGATGCGGTTGCTTTTAGGAATGGGGAGGTAGGAAAAAGCCTTTGCCAGGTAGAGGAAATCATCCAGTGTATCGGCCTTGATGGCACCGGCCTGCTTCATGGCAGATTCAAATACGATATCGCTGCCCTGCACCAGCGAACCGGTATGCGACATGGCCGCCCTGGCTCCGGCCTCGGTCCTCCCGCCTTTCAGGACAATGACCGGTTTGCGGGGCGTGGTCTGCCTGAGCAGCTCAAAGAACCTGCGTCCGCTGCCTTTAATGGATTCCAGGTGAATACAGATGACCCTGGTCTCGGGGTCCTGTGACATGTACTCCAGGGCATCGACCTCGTTGATGTCCATCTTGTTGCCGAGATCGATCAACTTTGCCACGCCGAGGTGGAAATCCGACATCATCCAGTTGAAGCGTGGTTCGTACATGCCTGACTGGAAGATGAAAGATACATTGCCCCGTAACAGTGTGGACCTGCTGAAAAAGCTGATGGCGAGGTTATTAGAGCTGTTTATCGGGCTGAGGGCGTTGGGGCCGATGGCCCGTATCCCCTTTTCTTTTAATACCCGGGCTATCTCGTCCTGGATTTTCTTACCTTCCCCGCCTATCTCGGAGAAGCCCCCGGTGACGAGGACAATGCCGCCTATTTTATCGCCGGGAAGATTCCGGATTATTTCAAGGACGTTGCGCGCGGCCACGGAGATGACGACCAGGTCGACGTATTCGCCGATATCGTTGATAGTTTTGAAAGTTTTAATTCCGAAAACTTCGTCCTGGTTGGGGTTGACCGGGTGGATCTTGCCTTTGTAGCCAAGATTGACCAGGTTTTCCACGAGGTGGTAGTTGACAGCCAATTTATTCGGGGTGGCGCCGATAACAGCGACGCTTGAAGGGTAGAGGAAACGCTCTAAAAAGTGTTTTTGCATCTCTTAGAATTCTTATAGATTGCCGCGGCCTTTCAGGCCTCGCAATGACACTTTACTTGTATTTACTAACGATTATGATCTCAAAGTAGCGCCGAGTTCTTTGGAAAGCCTTTCCAGGATGCGCGCCTGGACCTTATCGACCTCCTCGTCTTTGAGGGTCTGGTCGGCGGACTGGCAGGTAAGCCGGAAGGCCAGGGATTTCTTGCCCCCGGGCACCTGCTTGCCTTCGTAGAGGTCGAATAGTTGCATATCTGTCACCAGGCTGAAGGCCTTCACGATGTCAACCACCTGCCGGTAGGTAACCGCCGTGTCTACCAGCAGGGCGATATCTCGGGTTATGGCGGGGTACCTGGAAACTGCCTTGTACAGGAGCGGCCGGGACGCAAGGGTGACCAGCATGTCCACATCAAGCTCAAACAGGATAGCGGGTTCAGTTATATCGAAATTCCTGAGCACTGCCGGGTGGACCTCGCCCATTACGCCTATCTTATCCGCGCCAGCCATGATCATGACGCTCCTGGCAGGATTTAATGTAGCGTCCTCACCGGGCACATAGTCGGCTTTTATACCGAAGCGGGCAAGCAGAGTATCAACGATGCCTTTTACAAAATAGAAATCCACCGGCGCCGGTTTGGATTGCCAGTACATCTCCGGCGCCACGGTGTCGACCAATCCGCACAATATTTCCCTTTCCACGGGCAGGTCTTCCGGCCTCGGCAGAAAAACCTTGGCAATTTCGAACAGCCTTATATTGTTCTCGCGGCTGCGCTGGTTGCGTGACAGGACCGAAAGCACCCCCATGCGCAGGCTGGTGCGCAGGTATTCCAGCTCACGGCTCATTGGGTTGGCTATTCTGAGCATCGCAAGCTGTGTCGCACCGGGTGACGAATACAGCTTCTGCACGGTCTCAGGATTGGTCAGCGGGTATGTGATGATCTCCTGGAAGCCGCATCCAACCAGGCTGTCCTGGAGGTTGCGCCTGAAAGCCACCACGGGCGCGCTCTCCCCGGCCGGCAGCGGGGAACTCAGCATTGAAAGCGGTATATTCTCGTACCCAGTGGCCCGCGCCACCTCTTCTACAAGGTCGGCAGTTATGTTGATATCGTTCCTCCACCAGGGCACTTCAACCAGGATTGTCCCCTTGTCCCCCTTCTTGCACTGCAGCCCCAGGGATTCCAGGCACTTCCTGATGCTGTCCTCACTTATGCTCATGCCGAGCGTGCGTTTCACATCGCCCGCGGTCACAGGGACCGCTTTCAGCTCTCTCTTGCCCGGGTAAACATCGATAATGCCCCTGGCCACTTTACCTCCACCTAACTGCTGCACGAGTTGTGTGGCCCTCCTGACGGCCATCAGGGCAAGCTCCGGGTTAAGCCCCTTTTCAAACCTGGCCGAGGCCTCGCTGCCCAATTTGAGTTCCTGGCTTCCGCGGTGGATGGCGGCCTGGCTGAAATTGGCCGACTCGATCAGCACGGCCGTTGTTGAATCCCTGACTTCCGAGCTCAGCCCTCCCATGATGCCTGCCACAGCCACCGCCCGCTCAGCATCGGTGATAAGCAGGATGTCCCCGCTGAATTTACGCTCCACCTCATCAAGCGTGTACATGGTCTCGCCATCGGCTGCCCGCCTGACTATGATCTTGTTGCCCCTGATATCCCTGTAGTCAAAAGCGTGCAGGGGCTGGCCGAACTCCAGCATGACGTAGTTGGTGATGTCCACGATGTTGTTTATGGGCCTTGCACCGCAGGCAGCCAGGCGGTCCTGCATCCACCTCGGCGAAGGACCGATAGTGATGCCATCGATAATGCCGGCACAGTACCTTGGGCAAAGGTCCGGATCCCTTACCTCCACAGAGGCGTAGGATTCAACCTTTTTGTCCGATTCCGGATAGCTGAGGTCGGGCATGCGGAACGGGTTGCCGGTTATGGCAGCCACTTCGCGGGCTATGCCCATTACGGAGAGGCAGTCGGCCCTGTTCGGGGTGATATCGATATCTAAAATAACATCTCCCAGGTAATCCGCCAGCGGCCTGCCGATCTCATATTCCTGCGGCAGCACCAGTATACCCTCGTATTCATCGGAAATGCCGAGTTCCTTCTCCGCGCATATCATGCCTTCGGAAACTACGCCGCGGATTTTGGCCGGCTTCAATTCCCCGGTTACACCGCTATGCCCGTCTATAAGCCTGGCCCCGACCAGTGCAAAAGCAATTTTGTCGTTGACGACCAGGTTGGGCGCACCGCAGACTACGGTTATCTGCCTGCTGCCCAGGTCAACCGTGGCCAGCCTCAAGCGGTCAGCGTTGGGATGCGGGTTGACTGCCAGTATCTGGCCCACCATCACCCTGTCCCAGCTGCCCCCGATGACCTGGATATGCGAGACTTCCAGACCGGCCAGCGTCAGCTTACCAGCAAGCTCATCGACAGGGATGTCTATATCGACGTAATCTTTAAGCCATTTGAGGGGAACTTTCATCAAGCACCTTCAGGTCAAAACTGTTTTAAAAATCTCAGGTCGTTGCCATAGAAAAGCCTGATATCGTCGATGCCGTAGCGCAGTATGGGTATCCTCTCCACCCCCATGCCAAAGGCAAACCCCGAGTAAATATCAGGGTCGATGCCGCAACCCCGCAGCACCTCGGGATGCACCATACCGGCGCCCAGTATCTCGATCCAGCCGCTGTTGCCGCACAGCCGGCAGCCCTTGCCGCCGCACATGAAGCAATCGATGGCGATCTCGACGCCTGGTTCAACGAATGGGAAATAATCGCAGCGGAAACGGCATTTGCGGTCCTGCCCGAAAAGCCTGCGTGCGAATTCAAAGAGTGTTCCCTTGAGGTCAGCCATGGTAATATTCGTATCCACGGCCAGGCCCTCCACCTGCGAAAACATCCACTCATGAGTGGCATCGGTGGCCTCGTAGCGGTATACCCTGCCGGGGGCAACCACGCGGATGGGTGGTTTCTCCTTCTCCATGGTCCGTATCTGGACCGGCGAGGTGTGGGTGCGCATCAGCATCGGCCTGCCGCCGCCCGGGGCCTCGTAATCGACCCACAACGTGGCAAACCCGTCACGGGCAGGATGTTCGGCAGGCATATTGAGTGATTCAAAATTGTAGTGTTCCCATTCCACCTCTGGCCCTTCCGCCACCTTGAACCCCATGCTGATAAAAATATCGCAGATCTCCCTGATTGTCCTGGTGGTAAGGTGGAGGCGCCCGAGCTGATATGGCTGCCCGGGCAGGCTTACATCTATCCTGTCGGCCTCGAGTGATTTATGCAGGGAAAGCTCTATCTTCTCTTTGTGCGCCTCGTAAAGGCTTTCAAGGTTAGACTTGGCCTTGTTGGCACTTGCCCCCAGTTCACGCCTCTCATCTATGGGGACATCGCCCAGGGAACGCAAAATATTGATTAACCGGCTCTTCCTGCCGAGGTAGCGGACGCGCCATGATTCCAGCTCTTCGAGGCTGGCTATTTTTTGCAATTCAGCAATGGACTGCGAAGCGACTTCTTCAACCTGGTCCGTCATTTACAGATCAAAAGGGCGGTTAGTTCTTCAGCTTGTCTGCCGCCACCTTTACCAGCGCAGAAAATTTGGATGGGTCACTGACCGCTATGTCGGCAAGCAACTTGCGGTTGATATTCACTTCCGCCTTTGTCAGGCCGTTCATAAACTGGCTGTAGGTGAGACCGCCTTCCCTTGCCGCGGCATTGATCCTGGCGATCCAGAGTTTGCGCATGTCTCCTTTGCGCTCCCTGCGGTGCCCGTAAGCGTAATCAAGGGCATGCAGCATCGATTCGTGGGCGTGCCTGTAAAGGGAATGCCGCTTCCCCCTGTGGCCCTTGGTTAATCCAAGTACTTTTTTATGGCGCCTGTGACTGACGACGCCGCCTTTAACTCTTGGCAACTGAGTCCTCCTGCATACCTACTGGTAAGGTAATAATTTTTTAATCCTTTTAATGTCGGCCCGGTGGAGGGTTATCGTCTCGTCATAAAGCCCCTTGACCTTAGCCGATTTCCTTCGCCTGAAATGGCTTTTACCCTGCTTCATGCGCATGATCTTGCCCGTTCCAGTGAAATGGATGCGCTTTTTAGCTCCCTTGTGCGTCTTTAGTTTAGGCATTTATACTGTTTCCTTGACCTTTATTTCTTTCACTTCTTTAGCGGCCACAGGTTCCTTCACGTCTTTGGCCTGCACCTGCTTGGCCGAGACCGGTGAAAGGATCAGGCTCATTATCCTGCCCTCGTGTATAGGCTGGCCATCCAGCTGGGCAACGCCCTTCAGATCGTTAGCCACCTTCTGCAGGAGTCTGATGCCCAATTCGGGGTGTACCATCTGGCGTCCCCTGAAGACTACCAGTACCTTAACTTTGTCCCCGTCTATAATAAATTTCTTTGCCCGGTTTATCTTTATATCAAGGTCATGGTCCTTAACCTGCGGCCTTACCCTTATTTCCTTGAGGAGGCCGGACCTCTGACCGCTGCGTACCTTTTTTTCCTTCTTGGTCTGCTCATACCTGTATTTACCGTAATCAAGTATCCTGCATACAGGCGGGGCCGCCGTCGGTGCCACTTCGACAAGGTCCAATCCCTTTTCATTGGCCATCTGCTGGGCCTTGTCTGTTGCTAAGACACCTATCTGCTCCCCCTCATCTCCAATAAGCCTTATTTCCTTGGCGCGGATGCGGTGATTGATATTCAGTTCTTTAAATATTTTGTTCTATCCCTCCCCTTAAATAAAAAGTGTGCGAATTAGAATATATCACATTTCATAGCTGAAAATCAAAGTTTGTGAAGCTCCCTGGATTTGATTACAGCTTCCAGGCGCTGTATAAAGGCGGAAAAATCCTGTGACCCGAGGTCTTCCCCGTTGCGCAGGCGCACCGACACCGTCCCGCTCTCGACCTCCTTATCGCCCATCACCAGCATATACGGTATCTTGTTCAACTGCGCTTCACGTATCTTCATATTCATGCGTTCCGACCGGTCATCCAACTGGACCCGGATATCATGTGACCGCATTTCTGCGTAGAGTTTCGCGGCGTAATCGGCATGCCTGTCGGCGATCGGAATGAGCACGGCCTGCACCGGCGCCAGCCATACCGGGAAAGCGCCCGCGTAATTCTCGGTCAGGCAGGCGAAAAAACGTTCCATGCTGCCCAGTACCGTGCGGTGGATCATGACGGTCCTGTGCTCGCGCCCGTCCTCACCCACGTAGTTGACATCGAAGCGCTCCGGCATCTGGAAATCAACCTGTATGGTCGGCCCCTGCCAGAGCCTTCCGATGGCATCCTTGAGTTTAACGTCTATTTTGGGCCCGTAAAATACTCCCTCTCCCGGGTCCACGTGGTAATCTACCTTAAGTTTATCCAGTACATTGCGCAGGGCTTCGGTGGCCATATCCCAGCTATCCTCACTCCCCACAGCTTTCTCGGGCCTGGTCGACAGCATCATCTCATATTCTTCAAAACCGAAGGATTTCATCATGAACTGCGCCAGTTCCACGACGTCCTTAACCTCAGACTCGATCTGGTCCGGCCGGCAGAATATGTGCGCGTCGTCCTGCGTAAACCCGCGCACGCGGGCCAGGCCGTGCAATACACCCGACCTTTCGTAACGGTAGACGGTGCCCAGTTCAGCATACCTCATGGGCAGGCTGCGGTAGCTCCTGAGCTGGGTTTTATACATCAAAATGTGGAAAGGGCAATTCATCGGCTTCAAGACATACTGGATCTCATCGATCTCCATCGGCGAATACATGTTTTCGCGGTAGAAATTCCAGTGGCCGCTGGTCTCCCACAGGTGGACCTTGGCGATATGTGGAGAATAGACGATATCGTAGTTGCGGCGGCGGTGCTCGGCCTTCCAGAAATCCTCGATTATCTGCCTGACCGTTGCTCCCTTGGGGTGCCAGTAGGCCAATCCCGGGCCAGCTTCCTCGTGCAGGCTGAAAAGGTCGAGCTCCTTGCCCAGTTTCCTGTGGTCCCGCTTGGCTGCTTCAGCCATCCTTTTCAGGTATTCATCAACGTCACTGCCCTTTGTGAAAGCGACGCCGTATATCCTCTGAAGCATGGGCCTCTTTTCATCACCCCGCCAGTAGGCCCCCGCTACGCTGATCAGCTTGAAGGCCTTGACCTCGCCCGTCGTTTTGACGTGCGGACCGCGGCAGAGATCGGTGAAAGCGCCCTGCCTGTAGATGGTAACCTTTCCCTCGCCGAGGTCATTTATCAGTTCGATTTTATAGGGTTGGCCGGCAAAAAGTTTTGTGGCCTCCTTTATACTGATCTCTTCAGACGTAAACGGCAGGTTGGCGGCGATTATTTCCCTCATCCTGGCCTCTATGGCCGGCAGGTCGTCCACCGCAAGCGGCCGGGGAAGGTCGAAATCATAGTAAAACCCGTCCTCGATGGCCGGGCCTATGCCGAACCTGGCATCCGGGAAAAGCGACAGGACAGCCTCAGCCATGATATGGCTGGCCGAATGCCTCATGGTTTCCAGTTTTGAGGATTTATCTTCCGTAGACATGTGTATAACTCCCTCGTCTCCAAATAAAAACCTCACGCATTTGATTGCGGGAGGTCGATGGCATATTCAGGTAAGTACGGCGTACCGCAAGTGCAGGATGATTATAACAGCCTGCATACGCTCGCGCAAATATATTTTGCAGCGTTTTCGTGTTCTTAATCGTTCAGCAGTTCGTCTATATTTACATTCTCCCTTACCAATTTCCCCATGATCTCAATTTCCGCCGTGTTTTTGGCGGTAATCAGGGGCGTCAGGGATTCGATCTGCCGCGCTGTTTCATATACACCTATGGGCACCAGCAATACCGGGATATCCTTCTCATCAGCTTTGGCCAGAATATTCTGGGGCGGCAGGATGTTGTTTGTAATAATGACGGCAGCGGTACATTTATCTTCGAACGACGCCAGCAGCATATCCGAGCGGTCACCGCTGGTTATAACCAGCTTGTTCTCCCTGTGAAACCTGGCATCCGAATAGGCAGAATCCACGGAAGCAGCGCCCACGAAAATATTACTGATCCTCCGGTCCAGCCCGTCTTCGCCGGCCACTACCCTTGCCAGCAGGTATTGCGACAGGTATTCCATCGAAAATAAGGTCAGCTCCTCACGGTAGGGTATTATCCCCAGGATATTGATTTCCGCTTTCTTCATCATGGGAACAAACACAGTCTTGAAATCTTCAACGTTGTGGACCTTATTGATGATCACGCCCCTGAAATCCATGCCCGTGAACTGTAAATACTTCTTAATAAAAATCACGTTGTCCACTATATAGTTCTCGTCACCGCCTACAAGTATAACCAGCTTCCCACCGAGGTATCCTGCCAGGGATAACACGTTCAGGTAGAAGGAGATCCCGTACTCTATGTCCTTGCCGCCCTCCACAAACAGCATGTCCTTGCCTTCGCTTACGTCCCTTGCCATGGCCAGCACCCGGTTTTTAGCCCCCTCCTCGTCATATTTAAACCTCATTTTCAAGTGTTCGAAGCCAACGGTGATGTCCTCCGGGTTCTGGGTCATCCCAAATATGTTGGTAAGCAGCGCCGCGTCATAGTCCCACACCCGCTTTTTACGGTAAACCAGGCGGTCGCCCAGCGGCTTAATATATCCGAATGACTTCCCGGTTGCTTTGGCCAGTCCGATTATCAGGCTGGTCTTGCCGGCGTTGCCATCCATAGACCCTACTATCAAGCTTTTCATTCGCTTACCTCCTTACTGGAAAGCAGTATCCTCACATCCACAGCCCTGACCCCGTCGCCATGTTCATAAGCAACCAGCGGGTTTATTTCAATATCCGAAATATCCCTGAACCTCTTTAGCACCGTGCCAACCCTGAGCACTGCATCCGCAAGGGCGTCGATATCCCTGCGTTTTTCACCCCTTACGCCCAGCAATAATGGGTATGTCTTAATCTGGCTGATCATTCTCATAGCCTCGCCCCTGCTGAGCGGGTAGGCACGGAATGCGATATCCTTCATCACTTCCACATATATACCGCCCAATCCGAACATGACGATTGGGCCAAAGGAAAGGTCCCGGCGCGCGCCGACGATTGTTTCCACGCCGTGCTTCACCTGCTCCGACACTTCGATGCCTTCAATGCGGGCATCAGGGTTGAATTGCCGGCAGTTTGATAGTATTGCCTCGTAGGCATCGGCCACCTCTTTCCTGTCGTCGATATCCAGGGCAACCCCTCCAGCATCGCTTTTATGCACGATGTCCCTGGACACAACCTTCATCACTACAGGGTATCCCATGTTTTCTGCAAAATTGACGGCCTCTTCCAGCGTGTGGCCGATATTGCTGGCGGGGGTGGCTATCCGGATAGCCTGCATGATCGCCCGGGCCTCGTACGAGTAGAGGAAACGCCGGTCATCCTTTCTGGCTGCATCGAGCACGCCCTGTATTGCCACATCGTCGATTTGAATTATTTCCTCGCCCTGCAGGAGTTCCTTTTTCTGGCGGTGGTTACAGTATATTGCCCCCAGGCAGGAAGTGGCCTGCAGCACATCGTTAAAAATTGGCACGCCTGCTATCTTCAGCCGTTCTATGGTGTGCTCCACCTCGGCGCCGCCGACAAACGAAAATACCAGCGGTTTGCTGACTTTACCCGCCTTAAATAAGTGCTCCGCCTGCAGGGCAAACTTGTCCGGCTCAAAGACCCCCGATTCACAGCCCAGGCAGATCACGGAATTAATATTTTCATTGCCCAGGGCGGCATTGATGGCAGTGAAGTAATTGTCAGCCGTGGCCTGTCCCGTGATATCCACCGGGTTCTTGGAAGAGCCAAATTCCGGTACGACTGCACCGAAGGTCTTTTTCATATCCGGCAGGTTATCGTAGAGGTTAATGCCGTATTTCTCACAGGCGTCCGCCGTCAATACCCCGATACCGCCGCCGTTGGTAATAATCACAGTATTTTCTCCCTGTGGTTCCGGTGTGCTTGCAAGGTATTTGCACCATTCCAGCGCCTCCTGCAACCCTTCAGCCCTGATCACCCCGCACTGCCTGGCGATATCATCGAAAACCTTATCCTCACCGGCCAGTGAGCCGGTATGCGAGGCCGCAGCCATGGCGCCCCGCTTGGATCTGCCCGACTTGACCACGACCACGGGCTTGACCTTGGTGGTCTTCTTCAGCACATCAACAAAGCCCTCCCCGTGTGTCACGCCCTCGATATACATCATGATTACCTTTGTGTTTATGTCCGCAGCCAGGTAATTCAGGATATCCACCTCATCCAAATCTGCCTTGTTGCCCAGCGAAACGATAGCCGAAAGCCCGATGTTTTCCACCTGCGTTTTGCCGATCATTGCCACGCCCAGGGCCCCGCTCTGGGTAACAATTGCCACGTTTCCGGCCGGTATGCCACCCGGCCCGAAGGTGGCGTTCATTGGGGCTGCAGACGAATATATTCCTATGATATTGGGGCCGAGCACACGCATGTCATGTAGCCGTGCATAATTTATAATTTTCTTCTCTTCCTCAGCATTGCCGATCTCAGAGAAACCGGATGTGATTATGGCTGTGAACCGTGCACCCTTATCGGCACAGGCCTTGACTGCATCAAAGACAGCTCCGGCCGGTATTACGATCACAGCCAGGTCTATTTCAGCAGGAATTGAGCTGATGTCGGTGTAAACCGGTATCCCCAGTATCTCTCCACCGGCCGGATTAACAGGGTATATTTTTCCCTGGTATCCGCTGGAAACAAGGTTGCTTACCACTGTGTGTCCCAGCTTCCCAGCCCTGGAGGACGCGCCTACCACAACTACCGAGCGCGGCTCAAAAAGGTATTTTATATCCTGCATCATCCCCTCTAAGCATACGTAAAAGGCGCCGCGGCCTGTTTCAATTCTCCGGCTCTAATCCTGGGCAGGTAGAAAGTTGCTGATCAGCAGTCCGCCGTCGATAATTATCTCTGCGCCTGTTGTATAGCTGGAAGCATCCGATGCCAGGAAGATAGCGGCGCCCGCTATCTCATCGGGGTCCCCTATGCGGCCGATGGGAAGCATTTTAGCCACCATATCGCGCGCTTTTTTCTGTCCCTCCGGAGGAAGGTGGGCCCAGTGTGAATTCATCATCTTGGTCTCAATGGGGCCGGGGGCGATGGTGTTGACCTGGATATTGTGGGGTATCAACTCGGCGGCAAAAGCCTTGCTTATCATGCGCGCGCCGGCTTTGGAAATGGAGTAGATGCTTACCGCCGGCTCCGGCTTGTAACCATCGATTGAAGATACGTTGATTATCTTGCCACCGCCCTGCTTTTTCATCACATTGGCAACGGCCTGGCTGGTAAAATACATCCCCTTCATATTCAGGTTCATGACTGTCTCCCACAGACGTTCATCGGATTCCAGAACGCTGGCCATAGAGGGGCTGGCGCCGGCGTTGTTAACCAGGATGTCGATACGGCCCCCAAGTTTTTCCATGGCGGTGGCAACCATCTTCTGAATTTCGTCCATCTTGCCGAGGTGCGCCTGGATTGGATAGGCCTCGCCGCCGAACGACTTGATCTCAGCAGCGGTTGATTCGAGGTCAGCCACCTTGCGGCTGGTAACGGCAACTTTAGCGCCCGCCCTGGCAAAGCCGATAGCTATGGCCTTGCCGATGCCCCGGCCGCCACCGGTAACTATGGCTGTCTTTCCCTTTAACGAAAATTTGCTGAGCTCAAACATGATATTGTCCTCCAGTTATTTACTTGATTGCCTGTACGTTAATAATTGGTTACCGGGCACTGTGGCAGCGACTGCCGCTCGGCAGTGTCTAACCTGGCCACGTAATCTTTTACTGCCAGGGCTTCCAGCTTATCCACCGGCATGCCGGCGATAAAAAATCCCAGCGGGTGGCTGCCGACAGGGGGTATCCATGAATCCGCATGCACTATTACGCCCATTGCGTTTAAATCTTCGTCCTGCGCAGCGCTGAGGGGCTCACTGACATAGATGAATACAAGCTGTTTATCCAGATCAGCCGTGGAAAGGCCCATATCCTGCATCTGCTTGAGCCTCTCTGCGCTGGGCGAGGCTATTTGTTCGCGGCGCAGTTCCACCTGCTGGAGCAGCGTGCTGCTGACCTTGCTCATATAATCCATTTTTTCCGCACATGCTAAAGTGGCCGCTGCCGTAACCAGCAAGAATACCAGTACCGCTGCAATTCCATATCGGCTCTTTGGCGCGCCGGAAAAATCATGAGTGCGATCAAGCATATCAGGGCTGCAGCGGTGGCCCGGTCTCTCTTTTCCCGGATAGCATACCGACCCATTTCTGCATCTTGGGCCAGTGTGTGAAGTGCTGCCTGCGGTTGAAGGCCATGATAGCTGTCTGCCCGGTTGTTATACCCGCCATATAGAGCGGGTATTGCGCGATCAGCAAGATAACAGTTACTGCGGTCATCCCGATTATCACGCACCAGGGTGTCTCCCTGATAAAGATAAACAGCAGTCCGAAAGAAGCTGCTATCATCACAGGCACCTGCCACCCGCTGAGCGCCAGCCAGGTACCGTAGACCACTGCCACACCGGTCCCACCATTGAACCGCAGGAACGGAGTGAAAGCGTTGCCAACCAGCGGCGCCAGTGCCACCGGCACCATGGACAGTCCTGTCAAGTGCGAAACCTGCTGGGCAAGCCATATGGGCACAGTCGCCTTGAAAGCGTCCAGCAGTATGGCCAGCACATATATCACAGGCCCGCCGGCGTTGTAGACATTGGTGGCGCCGGGGTTGCCGTCACCATAATTCCTGATGTCCTTGCGCAGCAACAGGCGGCCCACCCAGTATGAGAAAGGCAGGCATCCCAGGCATAGGCCCACCACCGTCCAGGTGATTACTTCAGGGGTCCACTCCATAATGCTATAAGCATAATACACACCGGCCTGCATTTACCAATCAGCTTGATGTAACAGGCCGGTCAGTCGTCCGTGGGAGGTTTTCTTTTCACGATCAGGTAGGCCGCCAGCGCCGTACAGAGCGCCAGGGCCAAAAGAATTGCAGTAGTGTAAAACAGGCCGACCTGGACGGACAGCACCTGGTAGATACCGATGAACCCGAATGCCGCGAATACCGCTGCCGCTACCCACTTGATGACCTTCTCAGGTATATGTTTCTGCATCACCACGCCGACGCCGATTCCTATGGCATCAGCCACCACCATACCCAGCGTAGTACCCATCAAAACAAAGGCCATATCCCTGTACTCGACAGCCAGGCTGATGGTGGCAAGTTGGGTCTTGTCACCCATCTCGGCCAGGAAAAAGGCAATGGCCACTGTCACTATCGGACCGAAGCGGCTCTTGCGGTCAGCTTCGCCCTCCAGCCGGTCTCCCCTTATGGTCCACAGGCCGAAAACTATAAAGGATATGGACGCGACAAGTGAGATTATCTCCAGCGGGATGATAACGGTCAGGAAATGCCCCACCATTACCGCCAGTGCGTGGTTAAGCAGGGTAGCTATAAAAACCGCGATAAGGACTTTGTAAGCAGGGTAGCGCGTGGCA
>Ga0247841_10006576_pt1 | contig 17846 bp, 23 predicted proteins | sample LaCruzMarch2015__2_FD_192410 | JGI IMG/M metagenome (GOLD analysis project Ga0247841, IMG submission 192410) | Freshwater microbial communities from meromictic Lake La Cruz, Castile-La Mancha, Spain - LaCruzMarch2015_18m | ecosystem: Environmental > Aquatic > Freshwater > Lake | place: Spain... | reverse complement strand
GAATTTGTCATCATAATATTCAAGGATGAGCGGCTTGAGTTTCATCTGTTTGGCGAGCTTAAGGAAACGAAGCGTCTCGTGCGTCGGCGTAGCGACCTGACGGAAAAATACAGCGCGCGATCGTTTAAAGTTCTTTAGGAAACTTTTTGCTGATATGCCGAGGCTTTTGTGAACGGTCTTTTTCAGAACAGCGTCTTTACGGCGCTGTTGAAGATCCCAGAGAGCGATGCGCGGTTCGGTGTAGAGATGTTCAAAAGCATTAAAATGCATCACTCCATTCAAGGAACTATGCACAATACGAGGCACGCTTTCAGGCCCTTTAACTTTGGTCATAGGTCGGCAGTTGGTGTTCCTGGTCCTTCGCATGAAATGTCGCTCTGAGTCGAACACGCTATTTCTTCACAGCCATATGCCGGAGACGGACAAATATTCAGACAGGAATTATCGGAACAGTTATGGAATTGATAGGCAGGAAGCTCAAAAACGCGATATGAAATTAGGCTGTTGGGTGGACACTCTTCATCATCGCAACTGCGGACATAACATTCGTTCACTGACGAGTCGCACAGGGCTTCCAAAAAAAATGCGTAGTTCTTCGCAAAATAATTTTCATAGAGGCTCTGCCCGAGAATAATAACTACGGACACGAGCAGCACCCAAAAAATCCAAGGAGTATGGTGGTCAGGACTAATGTCCATACAGCACTTATACCACACGGATATAAAAAAGAAAACCGGCGACAGTGCATGTGCACTATCGCCGATTAGTTTAGGCCGAGCCAGCTAAGAATTAGACGAACTCCGGCAACTGCGAAACTTACAATGACTGTCCACCACAAGTTTCCTACAACAACACTTGTCCAGAAGATTCTCCAATCTCTGGACGAAAGACCGTTGTACGACTCCGCACCTTTCCGCATATATACGGTGGTCATGAATGGATCCGTGGAGCACGAAAGGATTAGAAACGCCAACCAATTGCCCTTACGGGTAACCCGTTGGAAGAAACTTCCTACTCGACTGTTCTTCTCTTCCCCGTCTCTCACTCTTTTTAGAAGTTCGAAACCGAACCAGTCTTTTTTTGACCAGTCATATAAACGGAGAAAGAGATAGCATTCAGTAGCCGAGGCTATAGTCATTACGATACCGCCGACTACCGTTCCCAGCAGTGCTATTATTGCCGGATAAATCACGTAGTCGAAAATTGACTCCTCAATATTCTTGAAGGTATGGCCTATAGCCATAATGCCGATTCGCTCTTTCCAGCGAATCGGCTGATTCGTTTTGAGAGCCATCTGGCACCTCCTTTCTTTTTTATTTAGTTAAAGAACACGGTATTTGACACATCGTCACTCTGTCGAGAGCAACCCAAATACCACCTTTTTATACTATAGCACATCTCCCCAAAAAGCGCAATAGCCGCGACATACGTCGCGGCTATTGCGTGCTTGTTGCCCGAGGCGGTACTGTACCCGCCACCGCAAGCAATCCAAAGGTTCTTTGGCAACCCTTCTTCCCTCTTTAGCGACGGGGACCGGTATGGGTCGCTTTCCAATGATTTGAAGGGTTTTCGCTCGCTTCCAATCGGCCAACTAGGGCGGCGGTACTGTACCAGAACTTAAGAAAGCTTCATGGACCTCATCGGTAATCGTAATATTCCCGAACACATCATCAATCCGGTGAACAATCGGATCATTTACTGATGCTCCTATGTACATTAAAAACTCACGAGTAGTTTCCAAGATTAATTGGGATATTGGCAATAATTGCTGTGGTCGTGGTCGGCTCCAATTAAAATTAGGAGCAAATCCTGATTCTTCATATTCAAGGTGGTGGTGCAATAAATCCATCCATCCACCGTGGATACTACGAGAACTTCCGCCATACAGACCAAGGTAAGTAACCTCGAGTCCAACGTCTTTTGTGCGCTCAAAAAGATTCTTGTCTCCCCAATTTCTTGGGCCACTCGTGGAAATGTCATCAATCTGCACTCCAGATCGTTTTGCAGCCCTTTCTATTGAAGTAAGCATTCGTTTTTCGATGTGTAATTCGTTGCCTCCACGGTCTTTGATATTTTTCAAAATTACATCTCGTAGTTTTCTTTCATGTCGTAAGGAATGTTCAATATAAGAAGTAAATAATTCTGGTGAGGCATTTTTGATGAAAAACTTTATGTTTACGATACACTCGAACATAAGTCGCGAAATTATTGCAGCAGTTTCCTGACGTTTTTGACATGTCTGATCAAGATGTACGGAAAGAAGTTTAGACAATCGAACGAAGTTTCCGCCAATGATCGCTTGATCACGACTCCATTTCTTTGAACCTGGTGGTAAAACGCCAGCCGCGAGCGCTACCAACGAAGCGACCTCTTTCGAAAGCTCTACCGACAGGACCATAAAGTCATCCTCGTTTTTTAGGGTAGCAAGCTTCTGGGTAGTGACCTCTACATGTTTTATAGTTGCCATTACCGTTTCCGCATCAGTTAATTCGTCCTCTTTGAAACTACTCATGCCTAATGGTGTGAGAAATCACATGTCTATCGAAACTTTGTCATTTGTTGCTTCAGTTTGCTCCGCGGGACTATACTTTTTACAGGCGCAATTATTTGCTCGACACTCCGCGTCCTTTTTCCCAGCTTGAGGATCTTGGCCCTGAGGAATACGCGCGAATCCGTGAAAATGCATCATACGGGTATGCTCGCACTGACACAACTTCTGCATCTGATTTAGGAAAGCTTCAGCCATAAAAATTATGTTCAGACATGCAGATGCTAATTATACTAATTCTGAATAGCCGCTAGGCATTTCTGATATGCCTCACTTCCTGCTAGATCAAATTTAGTTTTTGCCACACTCACGGCTTGCTGTTCCTGACGCGTTTCTGAAGATGAGGTCGAACTCGCAATATCACCGGCCGTTATAATACCTTTGTATTGCTGAGCATAAGATAAAAGTGCACTTTGATAATCGTTGCGTACTTTGTCACGAATACTTTGCTCTAGCGCCGGCCATGTCGCAAGCCATATAGAATTTTCCGCTTTGCATTTTTCGATTAGTAGCATTTGATTACCATTCGTTATCGGCACAGGTATAACTTCTTTGTTTTTTGGCGCAAGGGACTCTCTGTTCTCTGACACTGAACTCTCTGCCGTTGTCGTCGTTGTGGCAATCACCGCTTCTTCGACTGGTGCAGTAGGAACAATTTCTTGCGCAGGTGGAATACCTCCAAAGAATGCTCCTATGGATATGAAGACGCCACTTATTACTGCGCCTGTTTTTGCGAGTATGGAACCGATAAAGTTGAACATTCCTTAATAATAGCGCAAAAGCCGTCCTTTCGGGCGGCTTTTGCGCATGTGATGCCTGGAGGTACTGTACTGGTCCCAACGAGGGCCGGTACTGGTTCCTGGCCTCTGTAGGCGAGCCTCGCCATAGGCGGTCGTCACAATCCTTTTAGTGCGAAAAGTTTCTTTAGTTCATTCCGCCCGCTTCCACTTTTCCACCACAATTCCCGCACCTTAGCCTCCTTCATGGTCTGGAACTTTTCTAAGTGAAATATGCGGAGCGGACGCCGATACTTTGTCGCCGAAACTTGTCCTGCATTGTGTTGAGTTAGTCGTCGTTCAACATTATCTGAATAACCAACGTAAGTGCGACCGTCTCGTTCGCTTATCAAAATGTAAACGAAGTACATAGACTAACTCTAACGTATTTTATTGCGGGTCGCCTTTGGCGAACCTCGCAACAAATTTTCTCTGAAAATTTGTTGCGGGGGTCGGAATCGAACCGACGTCTGGAGGTTATGGGCCTCCCGAGGTACCTCTCCTCTACCCCGCGATGTTTAAATACTATACCTATTTTGTCACCCTCTGCAACCTATATCGCCTTCAGCTCGCGGAAGACATTTTCGTAATGCGCGATTGTGCGGCGCGCAAGCGCTTCCTGCAGATCAAATGCTGAGCCTTCGTGCGCTATTTGATTACGTACTTTATGCGCATCCCACGCTTCATGAAGAGAGTGCAATTCTGCCGATTCAATGCTTTTTAGTTTTTCACCGACGCCGTCGCCTATGTATCCCTGCCTCGACAACAGGTCATCGAGCATGATGTCAGCTTCAATTATCGCCTCCCGCCATTGGCTAGCAGTTTCTCCGTCAATAAGCGCACTTATATGCTTCCATCGCGGGTTAATTCCGCCGGTAACTTCAGGCGGTTGAATTACAGTGCTGTAATGTATTCTTTCGCGTTCGCGCAATTCAAAAAGGCGCATAACCACATAGATAATGACAAACAAACCAATTACCGACAGCGCGTAACCGATTACAATTATCCAAAGCCAGATATGGGCTAGAAGCGCCGGCAATCCGCCCGTTGAGCCATAACATGCGCCGCGCAAACATTCGTAGAAGAGACGGAACCAATATTCTACGTTGGCCTGCATATGTATCTAGTATACGCGGAACTGGAACTGCTATCGGGCTTTCTCCCCTGCGATGCCCACAGTGAAAAGAGCATCTTCCGCTTGGTGCGGCGCGGTAAAGTGAATGCCAGCCGGAAGTTTCTTTTCATCAAACAAAACTTCTCCCATCGGCACAGATATTGCAGGCATGCCTGTAAGATTCGCGAGAACAGTAAAAGTATCCTCAAGATAGAGCGAAAGAGGATCAGATTTTTCTCCTATTTTAAATGCCGGCGTCGGCATTGTCGGCGTTGCTATTACATCTACTTCCTTGAAAGCATCATTGAATTCGCGCGTCAGTTGCGCACGCGCTGCATTGGCTTTCCTGTAATACGCATCAATATATCCCGACGAAAGCACGAATGTACCGAGCAGGATACGACGGCGAACTTCGTCCCCGAAACCATCGGTTCGCGAATCGGTGTAATCATCAAGAAGCGTTTCGTTGCGTCGGGCGAGGCCGTAGCGCATGCCGTCAAATCGCGCGAGATTGGTTGAAACTTCCGCGAAATTTATAATGTAATACGCTGCGAGCGCCGGCTTCGCGGACGGAATTTCAATTTCTTTTATTTTCAGTCCGCATTTATCAAGAGCCGATTGGAAACATCCCAACATTTCCTTATCAAGCGCATCGGCAAAAAGGTGCGTCGGCACCCCTACAGTTTTCGGCTCTTTCTGTTCCGTCTTTTGCATAACGTCCGGAATTGAAGTTGAGTCCTTCGCATCATGGCCTCGGATAGCATTGAAAAGTATGCGCGAATCTTCCACGGTCTTTGTTATCGGACCTACTTGATCAAACGAAGACGCTGCGGCGATGATACCGAAACGCGAAACGGCACCGTAAGTTGGCTTCAGGCCGACAACTCCGCAATAACTTGCCGGATTCCTGATTGAACCGCCCGTATCTGTTCCGAGCGCGGCTACCGCCATATGCGCGGCTACCGCGGCGGCAGAGCCGCCGGATGTGCCGCCCGAAACGCGCGATGTATCATGCGGGTTTTTCGTAACTCCGAACGCTGAATTCTCGGTGGAACCGCCAAGAGCGAATTCGTCCATGTTGGTGCGCCCGAGGAAAAGCGCGCCGGCATTCCTAAGTTTCTTTACAACGGTCGCATCATAGACCGCGCGGTAATTCTCCAGCATCTTTGACGCCGCGCTAGCAGTCTTCCCTTCTATAAGGATATTGTCTTTCATCGCGAGCGGAATTCCGGCAAGCAATGGCGCTGAATCGCCCTCAGTATCAATGCATTTCTGCGCATTTTCAATTGCAGATTTGTCTATATCAAATATTTCCAGATAAGCATTCAGTTCCGGATTCTTTGTTCGCGCTTCCGTAATGCACGCGTCCGCAAGTTCCTGCACTGAGCATTCCCGCGCCCGCAGGGCGCGGGCCGCTTCCGTTATGGACATCTCATTCAGCTTTTTCTTATTCGCTTGTGAGGAATTACTCATAGGAAATAATCTGCTTTACGAGAAGCGCGTTATTCTCGCTTGCGGGAAACTGTTCAATGAGCTTTTCCGTATACGCGCCCGTGGCGTGAGGTTCACTGTCTTCGCGCATAACATTGCGCAACGCGGGCTTTTCTCCTTCAGTTGGTCCGCGCCGCAAAGCTTCGCCTTGCGGCATTTCGAAAGTGGAAACTGTCTCAACATACGCGATTATCGCGTCAAAATCTTTCGTGAATTTTTCAAGCTCGGAATCCTCAACCTTAATGCGCGCGAGCGCGGCGAGCTTCCGTATTTCCTCAGTCGTTGCCATTACCAGCACTTTATCATGCCGGCAGTTTCCGTGAAATGATGTTATGATGCCCACGTAGGTCCTAAACAATTACAACCCATTTAAACGTCATATCTATGAGCCCTGAAGGAATGCCGAATATTAACGCGAGACCAGAATATGGAGATATCAAAGATATTGAAGATCAGGAGCCTTCACCAAGTTCTGATTATTTCAGAATCATAAGAAAAGAAGCCTTGGACAGAATTGATCTGAAGATTAAAAATGAACAGGCTTCGGATTTTCCAAATGCATCTGAAATAGCTAGGCTAGAAGCTGCTAAAGAAAAACTTAATGATGATCAGTATATTGTTAATTTTGCTAAAGATAAGGGATGGGAAAAGTCCAGAGATACAGAGGACGTTGATACGGCACTAGCTCTTGAATTGACGAATGAGACCCTGAATTCTATTCCCCAGACGCTACACTAACTTCTTCAAAAATTCTGTTTCGTCTATTACCGGAACTCCGAGTTGATTTGCTTTGGATAGTTTGGAACCAGCTTCTTCTCCGGCGACAACAAAAGAAGTTTTTGAAGACACAGACGAACTTACTTTACCGCCTGCTTTCCGTACGCGCGCCTCGGCTTCTTCTCGCGAAAACGTAGGAAGAGTGCCCGTTACTACTACGGTCTGTCCTGTTAAAGGTCCTTTTGACGGCGCACTTACTTTTTGAATTTTGAAATGCTTCACTAGACGCGCTAAAAGCACACAATTATTTTTATCTTTGAACCACTGCGCAACCGAGCGCCCTATTATCGGGCCGATGCCCTCTATGTTTGAAAGAGATTCTTCGCCAGCGGAACGAAGCGCAGAAAGTGTTGCAAAACGCGTTGCCAAAAGAAATGCCGTTTCTTCGCCGACATGCGGAATACTGAGACCGATGAGCAGACGGTCAAAGGGAACTTTTTTAATTGAGGAAATTGCCGTTATAAGATTCGTTGCTTTCGTTTCTTCAAATCCTTCAAGAGTCAGCAATTCATCTTTCGTCAATTCAAATATATCGTCAAAATCAGAAATGAAGCCCTGCTCCATAAGCAGTTTTACCGTTTCGCGTCCCATGCCGTCTATATCAAGCGCGCTCTTCCCCGCGAAATGGATGAGTCTCCTTACCTGTTGTTCAAAAGAACCAGCAAGTACGCACCTGTGCGCCGCCTCGCCTTTTATCCGTTCGATAGCGCCGTCGCCACCGCAAAGAGAGGAGTGCGTTGGAAACTTCCACTGCTTCGCCTCTTTCTGCCTCAATTCTTTGATGACCGAAACGATTTCAGGAATTACATCGCCTGCCTTTTGAAGAATGACCGTATCGCCTATTCGAATGTCTTTTTCTAGTATGAAATCCTCATTGTGAAGCGTCGCGCGCGCGACGACTGAGCCGGCGACCTCGACAGGATTCAGATGAGCGACGGGAGTGAGCTTGCCCGTGCGTCCGACCTGAAGTGTTATATCCTTAAGAACCGTTTCAACCTGTTCGGGCGGGAATTTATATGCGATGGCGAAGCGTGGCGCCTTTCCGGTATAACCTAGCGCTTCTTGTTCTGAGCGGTTCTCAACCTTTAGCACTATGCCGTCTATCTGATAATCGACTTTCTCGCGGGCATTTCCCTTCCATTTTTTCCAATACGTAAAAACTTCATCAACTGAAGCGGCGTGTCTGTGTTCCGGATTGACCGGCAATCCGAGCTTGGACAAATAATCAAGTTCTTCACTTTGAGAATCCGGGACTTTCTCAGAAGTTTTGGCGACATCGTAAAGAAAAGCTCCGAGAGGACGCTCTGAAGCTATCTTCGGGTCCAGTTGGCGTATTGAACCCGCGGCTGCATTGCGTGGGTTTGCGAATTCAGGTTCGCCCTGTTTTTTTCTGAGGGTATTTAACTTAAGAAAGCCGGAACGCGTGAGATACACTTCGCCTTCCGCAATCAGGTCAATTGGACGGGCGATGCGTTCCGGTATTTCAGGAATGGTACGTATATTGTGGGTAACATCTTCTCCCGTAATGCCATCGCCTCGCGTCGCCGCGCTTATAAGCATTCCTTTTTGATAGGTGAAAACAACCTTAAGCCCGTCAATCTTGAGTTCAATATCGTAGCTTGGAATTGCGCCGAGAGTTTTTCGGATCCTAGCATCAAATGCGAGTACCTCTTCTTCGGAAAATGCGTCATTAAAAGACCACTGTGGGACGGCATGTCTGATTTTCTTTAAGAACGGCAATGCCTTGCCGATTACCCTCTTAGTGACCGAATCCGCATGCGCAAGTTCAGGATACTGTTCTTCAAGCTTGCGAAGTTCGCGATATAACGCGTCATATGCGCTGTCTTGTATCTCTGGCGCATCAAGCGTGTAGTACCTATGTGCGTGATATTCAAGCAATTCTCGTAACTTATCCACGCGCGTTTTTACCTCTTTTGGGGCCATAGATATCACTATACCAGTTTGGCAGTTTTAGTAATTAGAACTGATACCGCGCGAAACGAAACGTGTTCCGTCCGGATTTGCCACCACATCGCACGGAACATCATAGCCCTGCGAGAAGAAGAAAGTGGTCATGTTGGTCGGTGATTGCGGATCCTTGTATTTGTAAACTGTTATGTCCGCACAATGTCTGTTTGAATCAAGCGGGATGCGTTCGCTAACAAGAAGCCTGTTCGTATCATACGAATAACTGAGCTGTGTTGCCTGCGTGTTATCGCAGGTAATCGCACTTGGGGGATTACTGGCGCTGTGCGAAGAATAATTAAAAAGGCTTTGTTGCTGGTCGGCATACAGCGCGCACTCAAGTGCCGCATCAGCGACATAAAACGCATATTGCGATGCGATGGATGCTGATGCGAGCATTTGTTGCTTATAACCGATGGAGCTGAGAGCTAAGCCAAGCGTAAGCATCACTGACATAAAAATAACAGCGATAAGAAGAGCAAATCCCCGTTTGTCGGCAGACAGGTTTTTTTTCAATTGTTGATATTTAATCATTGCCATGGCGTTAAGTGGTCGGTAATGATTATTGAGTACGGAGTGCCGTGGAAATCCCATAACACGGTTGAAATAACGCTTTTTTCGTTAGCAGAAACATCAGTCACTTGAATCGTACGCGTAAATTGAGTTCGTGTTGCTCCGATTATGCCGCTCTGTTGAGTATAAATGCCGTTCGCAAGGTAAAGCGGAGTGCATGCGGAACCTGAACATGGGAAAAGCGAAAATCCGCTGCCGGAGCCCATGCTTCGCGTCGGGTCCAGCGTACACGTTGTTGGAATGCATTGGGTAATTGATGCGGCATCAGATCCGGATATAAAATTATTCCACGCGGTGGTAGAAACATTTATACCGCCGTCATGATAAGCGGAAAGATATTCGTCATCGCGCATCATTCGTACGTACTCAATGCCTTCCTGCGCTAAGTATGAGGCTGTTAATTTGTCCCGCGAGATCTGTGCGGCGGTCATTGAGCTGTTCGCGGAAATAAAAGAACCGGAAATGGCAAGAGTAAGAATGGTAATGGCGACCATTGTTTCAATAAGAGTGAATCCTTTTGTTTTCATAGGTCAGATGTGCGCGTTGTCGCACCGGTTTGCACGGTAAAAGACTCGGTTCTTCCAGGACCTGATGAGACTGTTCCGGAAACGACGATAGTGACATGAGGCTGAGTATAATCACCCGCCGATGCCGGACTTGTGCCGGAAACATAGAACATCAGAGATGAGATGGTCACTGACGGATCTGTGATTCTTCTGGGTACGTCATTTACCGTTTCCTGTATCGTTGATCCTGAAAGACCGTAGGAAATCTCTGCTCCTCTCGCATTCGTGAAAGAAAAATAATCTCTTCCGTTAGGACAATCGCCGCCGGAAATATCACAATTGTAATTCGTGCCTGTTCTTATGTTGCGGGTCATGGATTCAAGAGCGAACGAAAGATTGTCTATACCGGTCGCGGTCCCTTGTGCGCGTTCAGTTAGCCCTATCATTACGATATAAGCGCCAGATACAAGCGTCATTATCAGCGCAAAAAGCCCGACAGCAACGATAAGCTCAATGAGCGTGTAGCCGGACTGAATAGGCATGTTTCGTGTTTTTTTCATTGACATGGTGTGGCGCCCGCCGTTATCTCCCCAGACGATGCGACTGAGACGAAGCGCGTGCCGCCCTGAGGTGATGAGATCGTAAGGCATGCGTCTGAATATGAAGATGCGCCTGCACTTATGAACGCGTCAGGATTTGGACGAGTGAAAACGATGTCAAGCGATGACAGGCTTCCTCCGTGCGCATATGCACATGACGCACTGGCACCGACGTATGCGCAAAAGTCGCTTACTGTGATCCCGTTCCCGAGCGTATAGGTTTGTACCAGAGCATCAGCACCGGAGGAATATACATGATCTCCAGGTTTGCAATCCGGAGACGCGCAAGATGCGACAGGCGAGGTGTCTGCAAAGAGAATGAACGAGTTTGACGTGCCCTTCTGAAAACGCACTCCGTATCCGGCATTCGCGGTTACGCCGACGGCACGACTTCCGAGACCGTATGTTTCAGCGGTGCGCAGCGTAAGCGCGATATCGTACGCAGTATTTTGCAATATAAGCGTTTTATTGAACGTACTCTGATTGGTCAGGACTATGGACATGACTACTCCTATGATGGCGAGCACTACCATAAGTTCGATCAGAGTGAAGCCCTTTGACAAGCTCATGACAGGGCCGCGATAAGAGTGAATGGGTTCCATTGCGTAAAATATGCGAGGAGGAATCCGGCGGCGAGAAATGGCGCTAAGGGTACCTCAACTCCCATTCTAGAGCCTTGAGGCCTTTGCGCCAACATGATTATCCCAATAACTGCGCCGATCCAAAATGAAAAAATGAAACCTGAGAGTGCGGCCGTACCGCTCATGAGCGCAAGCCCGAAAGCAAGAGGAGCATCCGCCAAACCCATGGCGCGACCGCGCGATAAAAAATGAATTAGTGCCAAGAAAAACGCGACGAGAACAGCGACAGGAATCGTGTCGTAGAACATTGAAGCAGATCCTGCAAGAAAAAAACCGGTAAGGGCGCTTCCGATTATAAAAATAATAAGGAGTGCTGTCGGCAATATTTGATGAGCAAGATCGTACATAACAAGAGCCAGAAGAACTGAAATGGAAATAAGCATGCAAGGAAGAGCGACTGAAAAGCCGATTGTGTTGTACGCTAGCGCAAATAGAAAGCCGAGCAAAAACTCAGTTATCGGAGCGTAGGGAGTGAGAGATGCGCCGCAACAGCGGGCCCTCCCTCCCATTGTGAAGTATGAAATTATCGGGATTAGAAATAATGGCTTAAGCGGAGCATTACAGGCATCGCATCTGGAACGGCCGGTCAGAAATCCCTGTCCTGTATTAAGACGGGCGACGAGAACTCCTATAAAACTGGCGATAATCGCACCAAGTGCAAAAAATGCAAAAGGAGCAAGCTGGAACATAGCAACATGATAGCAGAAACCCGCGGCGTAGCCGCGGGTTTCTTTTGCATACATTATATATTTCGTCTTTACTGACTGGTCGTACACGAACACGCGGCTCCGGTCAGCGTAAGAGAGTTGACCCCGCAGTGTGCTCCTGAACTGTCAATGCACCAATATGTTGAGTTCGTGGAATCCGGCCGAGATACCGCCGCGGCATACGCTGTGTCAGTAGATAAACAGGCTGTCACTCCTCCTGAAGAATCAACAAGCGCTGCTGCGATCGCTTTTTCTACAGTTGAATTGTGGAAGACAGAAGTACCTGATGCGTCTATTACAGGACATGTGTCCGGCGCACCGATCCCGTTATCAAACGTGCCGTAGCCGTCATTGTCAGACAGGAACAGCGCCGCCTGCGTTCCGACTGTATTAAGATTCGCCTTAACTCCGGCATCATTGCCTTTAGTTCTGGCCGTATTCAGGGACGCCAGCACGACTGCCGACAAAATACCGATAATTGCGATAACTACGAGCAATTCAATGAGGGTAAAACCTCTTGATATTCGCGAGTGTCCTCTCATAGTTGATTAGCTTGAAGCTGGACAAGCGTAAACACCTGTACCAAGCGCGGTCGTGCTCTTTGTGTTATTGCCTGTTGAGTCAACACACCAGTAGCGAGTTGCATCGGAAGACAATTTTGAAGAAACAGCGTACGCAGTTCCGTTAGTGTTGCAGACAGGGTCCGTACCGCCGTTAGCTGTTTTTGCACCTGCTATGGCTCTTACAATCGTTGCATCGGAGCAAACGCCTGTATAAGTGTTGCCTGTACCATAGAAGACTTCGGCTTGTGTCTGAATTGTTGAAAGATCAGACTGGATAGCCGCGTCATTTCCTTTACTGCGGGCTGTGTTAAGAGATGCGAGCACGACTGCCGACAAAATACCGATAATTGCGATAACTACGAGCAATTCAATGAGGGTAAAACCCTTGGAACGATTGTTGTACATAATATATTGTATGCGGTTAATAACTAAATTGTACGCTTATATTAAGCGATTTAAAAATGGGGTGTGGACAACTAGATAGAACCGGCGAGATTGTATATAGGAAGAAGAACGGCGGCGAGAAGCGTTCCGACACCCAAGCCAAGCAGCACTATCATTGCCGGCTCAATAAGACCAACTAAGGTGTCGATGGCATTGGTTACCTCGCGATTATAGAATTTGGCGAGCGTTGTAAGTATCTTCCCTAGTTCACCGGTCTCTTCCCCGACCTTAGTCATCGCGACCATGATGCCGGGAATCTCCTGATGCCTTCCAAGAGCATCAGATATTGAGGAACCGCCTTTTACGTCTTTGCCAACTTCAGCAAGAATGGCCGCGTACGAAGCATTGCCAACGATAGAACCAGTGATTTCTATTGCCTCAACAACAGATACGCCTGAAAGCAACATAGTTGAGAAGTTGTCCGCAATGCGAGCCAGATAGAGTTTTTTGTAAAGATCTCCGACATACGGAATGGAGAGCTTTGCTCCGTCAAGAACAAGTTTTCCGCGTTCCGTTCTGCTAAGTTGCCACAAATAAAACGCGCCTATAACTATCGCAATGAACAGGAAAATGCCGTAATTCACCAAAAAATTTGAAAAACCTATAACGATTGCCGTATAGATAGGAACCGCCTGCCCGGAATCTATCAAGACAGCGCTTATCTTAGGGATAACAAGCGTCAACATGAGCGCCATCACCGCGAAGAAGACAACTATGACGAATATCGGGTAGATAAGAGCATTTTCAACTTTGCTGACGATGTCATAAGAGCGGTCCAGATAATCCGCAAGGTACACGAATGTATCCGATAATTTGCCGGACTCTTCCCCCGCGCGAACCATGTTCACATAGAACGTTGAGAAAACTTTCGGATGCTGTGAGAGAGCTTTGCTTATGGAACTTCCTCCCTGAAGATCATCGCCGATTGATGAAAGAACGATTGAAAGCTGTTTATTATCAACTTCGGAAGCCAAAAGACGGAATACGCGCAGCGCAGATACCTGTGCTTCAAACAAAGTCGCTATTTGACGCGACAATATAACGACATCTTTATTGGATATTCTGCTGAAGAATGCAATATCCTTGCCGAACATTGAGCGTTTTTCGGCGGACTCAATTACGGAAACTATGAGATTACGGCGCTGAAGCGATGAGACCGCAACTTCCTGAGATGGAGCTTCAATAGTTCCTTCCCGCTCGTGTCCGTCCTGATCAATCGCGTGATATTTGAAAAGCATGGTAATTGTGTGTATTAGAGATACCGCTCAAAAGTCTTTGAATCCATTGCATGTTCATAAGCGTGCTCCACGGTCACTTCCCCGCGGCGAACCAGATCGGCTAAAGAACGGTCCATATCTATCATTCCTTCCTGCGACGATGTTTGGATAACCGTTCCTATTTCATGGGTCAGAGAGTCGCGGATGAGCGTGCTGACGGCATTGTTGTTTATAAGAAGTTCGCATGCGGGAATGAGGCCTCCGGACACGCGCGGAATGAGACGTTGAGAAAAAATGCCTGCGAGCGATCCTGCCAGCTGTACGCGCACCTGACTTTGTTGCTCCGCAGGGAACATGTCTATGATGCGGTCAATGGTTTGAGCGGCATTGTTTGTATGGAGCGTAGACAAAACGAGGTGGCCCGTCTCGGCGGCAGTCACTGCCGAGGAAATAGTTTCGTAATCGCGCATTTCGCCGAGCATGATGACATCCACATCCTCGCGGAAAGCGCCCTGCAGCGCCGTTTTAAAATCGGGCGTATCAATATGGACTTCGCGCTGATGTATGAGCGATCTTTTCGGTGTAAAGACATACTCTATCGGGTCTTCTATCGTGAGGATATGTTCTGTGCGCGAATCATTTATGCGGTCTAGCATAGCCGCAAGAGTCGTTGATTTACCCTGCCCCACCGGACCTACGACAAGAAAGAAACCCTGTTCTCGCTGTGTGAATATCTCAAGGGAAGAAGGCAGATTGAGCTCTGAAAATGTGTGTATCTCGCGCGGAACGAGCCTCATAGCCAGAGCAACCGCGCCTTGCACGTAATAACCGTTAACGCGGAAACGCGAGTTCTTCGTACTGTGCGCGTACGAAAGATCGATGGATTGTTTCTCTTTGAAGGAACTCCAGCGGTCCTCCGGTACGATGCTTTTAAGCATCGCTTCAGTCTCCTCGCCCGTAAGCGCAGGGTATTTTTCGATCGGTACCAATGCGCCCGAAACGCGGAGCATAGGATGTGCTCCGGAACAAATGTGAAGATCCGATCCGCCTTCGGTAATGACGAGATCTAAAAGTTCAGCGAGACGTTTATCTGCATTCATAATTATTTATTATTAGCGCCCGCATTAGACGCGCTGTTAATGGCACTTCTGGAATTGCCGGCTTCAATAGTGCGCAATGTTTCTGCAAGCACTTCTGAAGGAATTGCCGACGCTTTTATGATGTAACCGTCCGCGGCAAGCTGTTTTGCTTTTTCAATGTCCGAATCTTGGCCCTGATTTGAAAGGATTATTATTTTTGCGCCCTTTGCGAGATTTTCCTTGCGTATCGTTTCAAGGGTTCCGAAACCTCCGATGCCTGGCATTATCAAATCAAGAAGAATGGCGCTCGGCGATACGGCGTCAGGTTTTCTGAGGGCGGCGAGAAGGTCCTCGCCGCTTCCGAACACGCTCACTTCATGTCCTGCATTTTTAAATTTAACTGCATAGAGATCAAGCAGAAATCTGTCGTCATCAACTAAATAGACGTGGTAGATCATTAACAGTGAGTATACTATATTCCCCGTCAACCCTGTTCGTCTTCGGGGAAAAGTTCTCCGCCAAGAGTATTTATTTCTTCAAATGGAATTTCGCCGTTAAGCGCCTTTACGATTGCGTCTTCACGCATGGTAATCATTCCGCTTGCGCGCGCTGCAGTGAAAATTTTATCCTCCACAGGCTCTTTAAGAACGACTTGTTCCAGCTTTTTATCCATTTTCAGTATCTCAAAAACAGCCGTTCTGCCGCGCGTGCCATTCGGGCATTCGTCTGTCGGACTCGCGTGATAAAACTCCTTAAAAGGAGGCAGATTACTTTGGTATTCCTTGGGCAGATCAGAAAATTCCCTGCTTAGAAATTCCTTGAGACTGTCCGTAACCGGGAATGGTTTACCTGCGCCGTCGCAGAGCTTCCGGACAAGTCGTTGTCCGATGACGGAAACAAGCGTCGGCGCGATAAAGAACGGGTCAACTCCCATGTTAATGAGGCGGGGTATTGCGCCGACTGCAGTATTTGTATGAATAGTTGAAAAAACAAGATGGCCTGTCAGTGCAGCCTGCACAGCAAGTCCCGCTGTTTCCTTATCGCGAATTTCGCCGACCATAATGATATCGGGGTCCTGCCGCAATATAGAACGGAGGCCGTTCGCGAATGTGTATCCTATTTCAGGACGCACCTGACTTTGCGAAACGCCCGGTATCTCATATTCAACAGGGTCTTCAAGCGATACTACGTTCGCCGTTTCGCGATCAAGTTCTGAAAGCATCGCAAAAAGAGTCGTGGATTTACCGGAGCCGGTCGGTCCGGCGATAAGAATGATGCCGTACGGCACTTTCATCATTTCACGAACTGCGGCAAGATTGGCTGCTGTAAAACCTACTGACTCCAAAGTTGTTGTTGAAGCTGATTGGTCAAGGATGCGCATCACGGCTTTCTCGCCGTGCTCAGTCGGGAATGTTGCAACACGAAAATCAATACGGCGATTCTCAACGGTCGCGGAAAAACGCCCGTCCTGCGGTTTCCTTTTCTCATCCAAGCGCAGCTTGGCGAGTATTTTTATGCGCGCGACAACCGCTTCATGCACCTTGGCAGGTAATTCCAAGGAGGTGTGCAAATCGCCATCCATGCGAAAACGAACACGGGTTTTGCTCGGAGAAGGCTCAATGTGGATGTCGGATGAGTGCCCCTCAATGGCATATCTCAATATTGTTGAAACTATCTTCGTCACGGGGGCATCTTCTTTCAAAGTCTCATGCGGTCCTGTAAGAACAAGTGATTCCTCCTCATTTGCAGATGCTTCCTCAATTGACGAAGAGGTGTCTGTCTTCTGGCGAACGTTGGCAGATTGAGGTTTTGTAGTGGTTTCGTATTCGGAAAGAGCTCTTCCTATCTCGCCTGAGAAATTTTGGTACGCTTCAAGCACGCGATCAAAATCCTGTTTGGTGATTAGGAAAATTTTATACGGAATACCTATCTTTCCTGAGATGAATTGCAGTGCGTCAAGCGCTTCAATGTTATCCGGATCTGTAATTCCGACCTCCAGCGCTCCGTCAACTTTATCAAGCGGAACGAATCCGTAGTGGCGTGCCGAATCGATAGGAATATAGCTGAATACTTCTTCATTTGCGGGAGGATCACCAAGCAGGCGCGAAGGAAGACCGTACGCTTTTCCCGCTTCTGCGAGCGCATCTCCAAGCGCTATTCCGTGTTCAGCAAGAACTTCATCAAGCGAGCGTTTTTTTGCAAGTTCGGCTTCAACTAACGCGCGGTCGCCTGCCGAAAGGAATCCTTTGTCGACGAATAATCCTAGAAGATTCATCCCGTTAGAAATTAATACGGCTAATAAAATCGACTTTTGAAAGTATATCGTTCATATGTTCGTGATTTCTAACGGGATTCATTACTCAATTTCCATTTACACCAGTAATTACAGCAAAAGGGTCTAGACGGCCGGATGGTTCCGGAGAGACGGGCGTCGTAAGATCAACGAGCGCATTGAACTTAGGGTCTGAAAAAATACTTGTATCAAATGATATCGGCGTCAGTTCTCCAACAAGCGTTTGGAACTGAGTTTGTGCCTGATTCTCCGACCCGCTACTTGTAATTGGAGCCTGATTCCCAGTACCGGAAGAAAAATACCAGTAAAGACCGGCGGCGGCTATCAGTACTGCTATGACGATTGGAGTGATGTTGGATTTCATAATTCAAAATTGCTTAATGTAGCCAGTAGAGACGCAACGTCATCTGATATTTATAGACGCCTGTATCAGACCCTTTCACAATGATGTCTCTGACATCAAGAAGCCGCTGGCTTTTTTCTATTCCGGTAAGAAAAGACTGAAGTGCCGTATATGTGCCTATCGCGGAGAGAGAAATATCAACTGAACTTA
>Ga0247841_10006575_pt1 | contig 17847 bp, 15 predicted proteins | sample LaCruzMarch2015__2_FD_192410 | JGI IMG/M metagenome (GOLD analysis project Ga0247841, IMG submission 192410) | Freshwater microbial communities from meromictic Lake La Cruz, Castile-La Mancha, Spain - LaCruzMarch2015_18m | ecosystem: Environmental > Aquatic > Freshwater > Lake | place: Spain... | reverse complement strand
GTAAAACCTTTCAACCTAATACTCAGCTGCAACGGCATGCACCGACCACCGATTACCAGTTCAGCCGCTGCATGTCCGCGTTGCCGCGCGCAGCGCGGCCAGCACGTCCGGCGTGAAAACCGGCGAGCGGTACGCCAGCAAACTGTTGTTGTGCCACAAGGGTTCGTCGGTGATCGGCACGCGCGACTCCCCCACCGCCGCCGGCCATAGCGCCGTGCCTGGGATTGGCGAGTATTCCGCCAGCTTCGCTTGCACCCCAAACTCTTCGCGCACACAGCGGATCGTCGCGCGCACCTCCTCGACCGTCTGGCCGGGCAAGCCCACGAGAATATACATGCCGATCATTTCGCGCGCAAAACCAGCCGCCCGCAATGCCTGCATGCAGCGCGCAACGTCCGCTGCGGCATACTTCGCGCCGGTCGCGCGCACGCGCGTGGCATTGATCGTTTCCAAGCCAAGGCGGATCGTCGTGACCTGCGCCGCCCGCATTGCGTCAGCGATCTCTTGCGTCATCAAATGAATATGCATCGCGTTGGGCACATGGAAACGCAGTGGCCAGCGCTGCGCCGCCGCGTGCCGGAGCAGCGGCACAATCCGTCGCGACGCATTAACCAGCAAGGCGTCGTCATAGAACGCCACATCTTTCACGCTGAAGCGTGCGCCGGCCGACTCGATCTCGTCCACCACCTGCTGCCACGGGCGTTCCTCGAACTGTGGATAGAGCTGGTGCGCGACGCAGTAGTTGCAGGCATTGACGCAGCCGCGCGAGGTGCGCACCGGCAGGTAGCGCAGCGCGGGATACAAATCCAGCGCCGGCGAAGGCAGTCCGGCAAACGTGTGCCACGCGGCCGGAATGGCGCGCCGGCACTCAAGCTGCCGCGCCACCTGCGCAACGATTTCGGCAATGTCCGTGCTGGTGACCACGCGATCCGCGCCGCTGTGCGCGCCGGCATGCGCCGCGCAAGTTTGCGCATAGATGCCGCCGAGCCAGACCGGCGTGCCGGGATACCGCCGGCGCAGGAACGCGATCGCGTCCTGCACGCCCGGATACACATAGGTAAACTGAGATGTAATTAGTATCAGTTCGGGCGGCGGCACGGCCGCCAGCAATTCTTGCGCGCGCGCGTGGGAAAGGCCATAGCGGTAATACCATGCGCGCGGCAGCGGCGTGAGCGGCGGTGCCGCCGCCTTGCGTTTCATATATTGGGCCGTGCCGTGTTTCTTCAGCACGGGCGGCGCGATGCCCGCCTTGGCGTCGGCCGGGCCGTATTGCTGCACATCCAGATAATCCAGCACGGCGACGTTGACGCCCAGCGCGCGCAGCGCCGCGCCGATCTGCAGCAGACCCAGCGGCTTGGCCCACAAATCGAGCGCGGCATAGTCGTACAAAGGCGGATTGACAAGCAGTATATTCACAGCGCGGAGCCAGGCTGGAGCCTGGCGCTCCCCTGGCGCTCCCATGGCGCTCCCATGGCGCTCCCATGGCGCTCCACTTCACCGCTTGCGCAGCAGGACGACGTCCTGAAAATAGACGCCGGGCTGCTCTTTCCAATTGCCCGGATAGATGCGCTCGACGCGCAGCGCCGTGCCGGTCGTCAGCATTGCCAGGCCGGGCGGCGTCACGCCCACGGCCACTTCCGGGCACTCAGCCCAGGTCGGGCACAACCATGCGCCACTCTGCGAACACGGCTTGTCGAAGACCCACCAGCGCTTGTCGGTGGTGTGATAGCGCGCCGCGCGGTCGGTGCGCAGCGGCAGACTTTGCTGGTAGGCGTCATCCAGCACAAAGAACGTGATCAGCGCCGCGCCGCCGGGCCGCAACACGCGGTCAATCTCCTTGAAATAGAAAACGGCATCGTCTTCATTCAAGTGCGTCCAGACCGACAGGGCCGTGACCATGTCAAAGGCAGCATCGGCCACCGGCCAGCGCACGCGGTCGCGTGCCTGACCTGCGGCATATTGCTGATTATAAATCGGCAGATGCACAAACTCAAAGTGTGGTTCGCGAAAATGGCGGCGACAAAAGGCAAGGTCGCGCTCACTGACGTCAAGGCCGACATAGCGCCCGTGGTCGCCCAGCCACGGTTCGGCAGCCAGCGCCAGCAAGCCCGTGCCACAGCCGGCATCCAGAATGCAATTGTCAGTGGGGCGCGGCAGGTGGGCATGCAACAGTGTTTGGAAGATGCCGGTGACGTGGCACCATTCGCCATAGGCGCGTTTGCCGCCGCGGCGCTGCGGCAGGTGCGGCACGCGCAAAATGTTGCGCGTACGCAAGACGCGGCGCTTGTCCCGCGCGAGAAACAGCACGTCGGCCAACAGATACGGCAGATCCAGCACCGCGCGCACCCATGATTTGAGCATGGTCAGCAATGATTGCATACCTAATCCCCTATGAAATAATGTCCGTGACTTTGTGTTCGTGCTGGCCCAGCTTGATGTTGGCCATGCGCGCCAGGTAAAAAAGCCAGAGCGACATGCGATTCAGCACATGCAGGGCGGCCGGTTCGAACGGCGTTGCGTGCGATGCATGCCACAGCGCCAGTTCCGCGCGGCGGCACATGGCGCGCGCCACTTGGAGTGCCGCCGGGCCCGAGCGTCCGTCATATTGAATGAAGCCGGCATCCCCGGCGAACTGGTCTTGGGCACTGGCGATGTTGCGGTCAATCATGGCCAGCATGGCCGGCAAGGGCGGATGCGTTTCGAGCGCGCCGCGCGCTGCCACATGCGCCGAAAGTTGGTAAATATATTGCTGCACCGCGACGATCTCATGCCGCGCGGTCTCGTCCAAATCGAATGACAAGGCCAGACCCAGCATGGCATTGACTTCGTCCAGCGCGCCCAGCACGGCAATCAAATCATTGGTTTTCTCAACGCGGCCGAGGATCAGGTCGGTCGTACCGTCATCGCCGCGCCCCGGCGTGAACTGCGGCGGCACCGCTGTGCTGTTGTCCTTGTGCATGGCTACTGCTTGAACTATGAACTATGAACTATGAACTATGAACTAACCTGCCTTTGCATCTACATCCGCTCCACGGCGGTGATGCCCAGCATTTTCAGGCCATTGCGCAGGGCATGGCGGATCATGACCGCCAAGGCCATGCGCGCCGCCGCCAGCGCGTCGTCCGCAACCACTATTTGATGTTGATTGTAATAGCGGTGAAACAGCTCGGCCAGTTTTTCAAGGTAGGTCGTCAGGCGGTGCGGTTCACAGCTCAGCGCGGCTTGTTGAATGATCTCCTCGCATTGCGCCAGATGGCGCACGAGATCCTGCTCCTCGGGCGCCGTGAGCAGCGCGCCGTTGACGGTTGCGGCGTTCAGTTGCTCCACCTTCAATTGTGGTTTTTCTTCCGCGCAATGGCGCAACACCGAGCAAATCCGGGCATGCGCATATTGCACGTAAAAGACCGGATTGTCGAGCGACTGCTTTTTTGCCAGATCGAGATCAAACTCGAAATGGCTGCCCAATTTGCGCATCACAAAGAAGTAGCGCGTGGCGTCCACGCCGACATCATCCATCAATTCATCGAGGGTGATGTAATTCGCCTTGCGGGTCGACATCTTGACGATTTCCCCATTCTGCACAATCGTCACGAATTGATGAATGAGGACGGTCAGCTTGGTGGTGGCATAGCCCAGCGCGCCCAGGCAGGCCAGCACATCCGGATAGGTCGTCAAATGGTCCGCGCCGAAGACGTCGATCATCCAGTCATAGCCGCGCGCGAACTTCTCGCGATGATAGGCGATATCCGGCAGGCGATAGGTCGGCTCGCCGGTGGACTTGACCAGCACGCGGTCTTTCTCGGCGCCGAACTGCGCGGCCCGAAACCAGACGGCACCGTCCTGCTCGTATGACAGGCCGCGCGCGGCGATTTCATCAAGCGTCGCCTTGATCTTGCCGTCGGTGTACAGCGTGTGCTCGTTGAAATAGATATCGTGCCGCACGCCCATCCGGGCGAGGGTCGCCTTGATCATGGCAAAGGTGGCGGCGACGGCATACTGTTTGAACAAGGCAAGGTCGTCGCTGTCGCGCAACTGCTCGCCGTGCTCCTGCAGCACGGTCTTGGCGATGTCAATGATGTACTCGCCCTGATAGCCGTTTTCCTCGAGTTGCTCGGTGTCGCCCAGCAGTTGGCGATAGCGCGTGCGCACCGAGCGCGCCAGGACATTCATCTGGTTGCCGGCGTCGTTGAAATAATATTCGCGGGTGACGTCGTAGCCGATCGCCGCCAGCATCGTGGCGACAATGTCGCCGATGGCCGCGTTGCGGCCATGGCCGACGGTCAGCGGCCCGGTCGGGTTGGCGCTGACATACTCGACATTGACGCGCTTGCCGGCGCCATACATGCTATAGCCCAACTGGTCGCCGCGCTCGAGCAGGCGCACAAAGACGCGCAGGCCGGCGTCCGCCGCCAAAGTCACATTGAGAAAACCCGGGCCGGCCACGGCGCAAGTGCCATCACCCGCCATGCGCCGGGTGACCAGCGGGCAGAGTTCATCGGCCAGTGCGCGCGCATTGCGCCCGGTTTTTTTGGCAATGGCCATCACGGCCGCACATGTGAAATCGCCGTGGGACTTGTCCTTGGGCACTGATGCCGTGACGGGCGGCATCTCGGCGGGCGTCAGGTTTTGGGCCAGCCACCAGTCGCGGATGACCTCGGTCACTATTTGTTCAACGTGCGTTTTCATAAAAGTCGTGGGTGGCGCGCGTTACTTGAGTCCCTTGCTGCCGGGCTTGACCAACGGCATACCCTGCGCGCACAGGGGGCATTCCCCTTGGGCATACGTTGCGACGTCGAGCGTCAGCAGCGCGCGAAACGGCACGTCGAATGCCGCGCGGCCATTGCTGCGATCCACAATCGCCGCCACGCCCGCCACGCGCACGCCGCGCTCCGTCAACATGCGCGCCACTTCCTGGGCTGAGCCGCCGGTGGTGACGACATCCTCGACCACCAGCACGCGCTCGCCGGGCTGCAGCGCGAAGCCGCGCCGCAATGTCATTTCGCCGTTCTCGCGCTCGGTGAACAGCGCCCGTTTTTGCAGGGCGCGCCCGACTTCATGGGCGATAATCACGCCGCCCATCGCCGGCCCGACCACCACGTCAATCGGCGTGTCCTGAAACAGCGCGGCGATGCCCGCGCCGCAGGCCGCCGCATGGGCGGGATATTGCAGCACTTTTGCGCATTGCAAATAGCGATTGCTGTGCAAGCCGGAACTCAAGACAAAATGGCCTTCCAGCAAGGCGCCGCATTCACGAAACAGCGGTAACATGTCCATCGTGCATCCTTCGTAGTTCATCCAGCAAGCGTGCCACGGCGTCGCCCGCGGCAACCTTGCCAATGGGTTCTCCTTTGCAAAACAACATGCCTGCATCCGCGCCGCCGGCGAAGCCGAGATCGGCCATGCGCGCCTCGCCCGGCCCGTTCACGACGCAGCCCATCACCGCCACGGTGCAGGCCATCTGCCGCAGCACGGGGTCTTCCGCCACGCGCCGCTCCAGTTCTTCCGCAATCGCGATCACATCCACCTGCGTGCGGCCGCAGGTCGGGCAACTGATGATGTCCGGCCCGTACGGTCGCAGTTCCAAGGCCTGCAAAATGCGGCGGCCCACGCGCACTTCCTCAAGCGGGTCGGCGGTCAGCGAGACGCGCAGCGTGTCGCCAATCCCGCGCGCCAGCAAGGTGCCAATGCCAATGGCAGACTTGATCACGCCGCCCTGGCGGGTACCGGCTTCGGTCACGCCAAGGTGCAGCGGATAAGCGCAGCGTTCAGCCAGCAAGGTGTACGCCGCAATCGTGGCCGGCACATGCGCGGCTTTGACACTCAAGACGACCGCCGTGCAACCGGCGTCTTCAAGCAGGCGCGCTTGCGTCAGTGCGCTCTCGGCCATGGCCGCGCCCATGCTCAACTCACCAGCCTCCACGCGCGCCAGCAGTTCGCGCTGCAAACTGCCGGCATTGACGCCCACGCGGATCGGCACGCCACGCGCCTGCGCCGCCTGCGCCACAACGCGCACCCGCTCGGCCGCGCCAATGTTGCCGGGATTAATGCGCAATTTGGCGATGCCGGCGTCAAGCGCGGCCAAGGCAAGGCGGTAATCAAAATGAATATCGGCCACCAGCGGCACGGGTGCGGCGCGCACAATTTCCGGCAGGGCCGCCGCCGCCTGTGCATCGGGCACGGCCAGGCGCACAAGGTCGCAGCCGGCATCCGCCAGCGCTGCAATCTGCGCCACGGTTGCGCGCACGTCGCACGTGTCCGTGGTGGTCATGGACTGGACGCTGATCTGCGCGCCACCGCCAATCACCTGCGCGCCGACGCGCACCGCCTGCGTGCCGTGCCGGCTCACTTCTGCGTAAACCAGCCGTGCTGGAGGAAGGTTGTGATCAAGGCCATGGCCGCGGTGTCCCGCGTGAGATGGTCGCATTTCACCGCCACGTAGGCGACATCCCGCGCGCCGCGCAACACTGCCGGCGGGGTGTACAGCGACGCGGCCACCACTTGATTATCAAACTTGTCCATGGCCGGCGCCAAGGCGGTGCTGGTGACGATGACCCCATAGGGAATGGGCGGCAGGCCACAGCGGGTGGCAAAGCCGGCCGGCCCCTCGGCCAGTTGCTGCAGCAAGGCGCCATAGCGGCGGCGCCCGAGCCAGCCGGGCTTGTGCGTGCGATACTTATCCGAGGGGTGCTGGGGATCGGCGACGATGACGCAGCGGCGCGCCGGTAAAATCTCGTAATGCGTCAAATAAAAACGTTCGACCAAGCTGCCGGTGCCAAAGCCGACGAAACTGACTGAATGCGTTTTCTCGCCACCCAGCACATCGCGTTCGACGAAGGCGGCCAAGGTCAGCGATGCGCGGTCAATTGTCCAGTCGCGGACGGGGTATTCAAAGACATGGGCGCGCATGCCATGTTGCTCGATGCCGGCCTTGATCAGCGCCATGCGGGCGAGGACGTCATCGATCCCCGGTACCAGCACAATATGATGATTTCTGCGGTCTGTACTCACTAATAATCCTTGGTTGTGTTATGCTGGCGAAGTATACCATAATTGCCGTCAAAGCACAATGCACAAACAGTCCTGAAATCCGTTGATGAAAAACAGGCGCATAAGAATGGAAGGATGGAAGGTTGGAAGATTGAAAGAATAGTAAGGATGGGGCAGCGGCAGAGGCGGCGGATTCCCAGATCCGGCGACTCTTTTATGTAGCTGCGGTGTTGCGCCGTGCCGCCGCTGGCTTGTGCGCTGTTGGTGGGACTGGCTGGTGCCAGCCGGAACAACGAGCCGGGCCGGCTCGTCTACGACAGGCGCTGCACGTAGACGCGGCGGCTCGCCGCGTTATCCGCCCAAAAAGGTACCCACCCATGGCACCCAAATAGTACTCGCTCTGGCTAGTGTCTACCGGCATGGTCGCCAACAGATTGTGCGAGTCGCCGGATCTGGCGGATTGCACCCGCTTGCGCGGCGGGGCATAAATTGTTATACTTTTCCGGCAGTTGCGGTTAAACACTGCGGCGCCGTTTCATGCAACGACATGCACTCAACGACACACGTGCAACACAATTGTTTTACGCGCCGCGCCACGGTGGCGCGTGCTGCGCCGCCGTCTGCCACTCTTCTGGAGCGGCGTGAGCGGCGCCATGGTCGTCCTGCTGGCCGCGCTCGCCCCCCTTTGGAAAAGTGGGTTGGGGGATTTTCTGCCGTTACCGTCACCCTTGCACAAAATCCCTCCCCCGCCAAGCCGGGTACTCCCTTTGAAAAAGCGTGGTGGCTGATTTTTCCGCCGTTGCTCGTTGCCCTGCTGCTCTGCCACAGTCTGCCCGCCGGCGTGTTTGCGCCGGGCGCGGCGCCGGTGCTCCTGACCAACGGCATTACCGGCAGCTTTTTCGAGGGGCCATCCTGGGACGGCGCCAGTAATGTGTTCTTTACCGACGGGCCGAACAATCGCATATACCAATGGAGCGACGCCGGCGGCTTGTCCGTCTGGATGACCAACGCCGCCGGGCCGAACGGCACCTACATGGCCAGCAACGGCGACTTGCTCGTCTGCCAGGCGGGGCTCAAGCGCGTCGTGCGCATTGCCATGAACCGGATCGTCACGCCGGTCGTCAACAACTATTACGGCACCAATTTCAACAGTTGCAACGACCTGTGGGAGGCGCCCGACGGCGGGATCTATTTCACCGATCCGCGCTGGGGCCCGAACGGCGGCTTGGTTTATTTCGTCGCGCCGCTCAGCACCCAGGCCGTGCGCCTGGCAACCACCAATGTGATCCAACCCAACGGCATCATCGGCACCCAGGACGGCAAGACACTGTATATTGACGACGATGCCGGCCAGAAAGTGTATCGCTACACGATGCTGCCTGACGGCACGGTACGCAACGGCGCCGTCTTCGCCACGGTCGGGCGCGATGGCACCACCATTGACGACCAGGGCAACATATACCCGTGCAATTGGTCGGCCAGCCGCATCAATGTGTTTAATGAAGACGGGCAACAAATTGATTTTGTCACACTCCCCTATCAATGTTGGAACTGCACGCGCTACGGCGCGCAGCTCGACACGCTGTTCATCACCGCCGGCAGCAGTCCCTCGCGCATTTATTCGATGCAGCTTGCGCCGCGGCTCGTCTATCGCCAGGGCATTCGCGGCTATCAGCATGCCGGCGCAATGCTGGCCGCCGCCCTGCCGAGTAACAACTTTGGCGCAGCCACCACGCTGCTGGTCGGGCATAGCGCCTTGTCGGGCGGCATCGTCCGCGCCGTCTATCAATTTGGCCTCACCAATCTGGCCGGGTCGGGCAGCATCACCAATGCCGTGCTGAAATTGCGCGCGCTGGCGCGCCAGGGAACCGTGACGACGCTCGAGTTGCACCGCCTGACCATGGCGTTCACCGCGGGCACCGGCACATGGGGCCAGGCTTCCGGCGGCGTGACGTGGAACAGCGCGGCCGACGGCGTGCCGTGGACGCCCGGCGGCGCCTATGACGCCGCGCCGTTTGCCCGCATTGCCCTGACCGGCACGCTCAACCACACGCCGTTCTACCTCAGCGGGCCGGGCTTGATCGCGGTGGTGCAGGCGGCCGTCAGCGCCGGCACGCCGTTTGGCTTTCTGGTGCGCAGCGCCGATGCCGAGAGCGCCGGCGGCGAAAATACCGTGCTGCTCGGCTCAAACAACGCGGAGTTCCAGCAAGACCGCCCCATGCTCGTGCTGGACGAGATCCCCGAACCGCAGGTGCTGTTATGGCTGCTTGCACTCGGCGGCGCCCTGCGGACGGGTTATTCAGCGCGCGCGTGTAGATGACCTGCAATGGATAACGGCTAAAGTTGACGGGCATGCGCCGGCGGGCGGATAATCGGCATTCAGGATCCAGTGGCGGAGCAGATGCGGCAGCACTCGCGGCGCGGAGGCCGTTCCCGTTTTTCAGCACTGGTCACTGATCACAAGTCATGGCGGCTACCGGGGCAACTCGCCATCGCGGCAATAGGGCGGGCAACATGCGCCGGCAGCTCCTCGCCGGGATAGTCCCGCTGCCAGTCGCGGCGCTCTTCGTCGCCGGCATAGTGCATCAACCACGTCCGGGTATCCTCTGCGCTGCCGGAGCCGGCGAGATCAATGCGCTGGTTCATCTCCGCTTCGAACGGGAACACCTTGGTCGGCTCGCGCAGCAGGTCATCGAGCAGGCATGCGGACAACGCGCGCTCACTCAGATGATCCGTGTTTAGCAGGAACGTGCGCAGCGCCGCGAGCGCGTCGATGACTTCCCACAATTGCGTGTGCAGCGCGGCATCGTCCAGCGTATCCGGCGGCGGCATGGGTACGCCGCGCCCGGCCAGTTGCTCGAGCCGCGGCATCTCTGGCGCATGTTCCCACGCTTCAATCTGGTTATCATGCTGCTCATGGCGACTAGTATATCACAGTTCATTTTCGTTCCGCAACAAGAATGCAATGGGTGCCGATCCGGCGCTTTGTTTGTGTTTGTGCTCCCCGTCCATCCCGGCGCAAGGCCCGGAGATTCCAGAACTCCTGACATAGTTTCGCTATTCTACTTATTTGACGGGCGTTACGGCGTGTTGTAACGTCGGCAGGGTGCGAACCCTAACCTGTCCGCTTATTTTAGAATCTGGATTCACCTCCTTGCCCTTGCCTTGAAAGTTTGCCAGCCACCGTCACGACAATTCTTGTTCTTGACAGGATTTACATGATCGCACATGACACTCCGTCTTCCTTATCGCGGAATTTCAGTGGGAATGCCGGGCTCCCCTCTTGACTGCCTGCGCGCAATTTTGCTATACTAATGCTTAACGATAACCTGCTATTCGAGAGACTGCAATGAAAACACATGCAATGGCGCTGCTTCTGGTATCGGTGTTGACGATGGTCATGCTCGCCGCGGCGCTGACGGAACTGCGCCAACCGACGCCGGCCATTACCGTGGGCGACCAGCCCATGCTTGCTAAAACGTCCGGCGACGTAATCGTGAAATCCGTCAGCGGCAAGTACAAATATAAATCCGAAGACGTGCAAGATGCCGAGCAAGGCTGGGCTGTGGCGGGTGAATGCCCCACGACCATGACCACCTTGGATCCCAATAGCCGGGTGACCCTGTCAGGCAACGCCTTCGGGCGCATGCGCGCGGACAGCCAAATGCAGTCATTCATACCGGCGGATCAGCAGTGCAAGTTGAACAAGAAAGGCACCAGCATGACGGTCAAGTTTCCGGACAGGTATGCCGCGCGGCAGGTTGGCATCCTGAGCTCGGGTCATCACGCGATCCCCAATTTTGGCTCGTTCAAGATGCTCCTGAAATGCAACAAGGATGGCCAGCAAGTCTTGCGCTTCATGTACCAGATCAAGAAAGCCAGTGACGCCGGCTTGATGACCGACACCAATGATTACAGCCAAATGAAGGAATATGTGCAGAGCAATGGCACGGTCAAGACGACCACCACGGTCAACGGCTCATTGAAGATTGGTGACGAGCCTGCTCACCGCGCATCCCAGGATGTGAATGTGAAGATGACGAAAAACGCGGCAGCCTATAAGCTCTGCAGGTAAGCGCGCGGTCGGCGCCTCAATCGGGTGTGCCCACTAAACCAGCGTGGTAAGCCACCATCCCAGCGCGCTGGCCGCTGCCAGCACCAGAATAATCACATGAAACCGATCGGCCAGCACCCGTGAGGGTTGCTGGCGTTGCCGCCATAAATAGACCATGGCGATCACGCCGGCACTGCTGGCCGGCACTCGCAACCACGCCGGCGCCAGCCCGGTGGCGAGTGCATACGATACGCCAGCCGCAATAACGCATGGCAACAACATCAGCAAGCGCCAGGTGTTTTGCACACCGAGTAGCATGGCGCTGGTGCGCAGGCCGGCGCGCCGGTCGTCGTCAATGTCGCGCACTTGATTGTACAATTGCCCATAGGCGCTCGTGATGCCGATCAGCAGCGCCAGCCAGCCGGCCGGCCGCGCCTGCGGTGCACAGGCCCACACGGCCGCCCAATACGGCAGCACGCCCAGCATCAACGCATGACTGACGACATCCAGCACCGCGATGCTTTTCACGCGCACCCGCCGCCAGGAATAGACCACACCGAGCAGAATGCAGCCAAGGCCGGCAAGCGTCGCCCGCGCACCCACCATTGCATACAATCCCAGACTGATGGCAGCCATCATGCCCGCCGCGCAACCTGCCGCCGTGGGTGACAGCGTCTGCAGACTGACTGGATTGGCGCAACATTTCTCCGCCGTGCCGCAGTCATCCTGCGCATCGGCAATATTATTAACCATGAACGCAAAGGCAATCGCGCACCAGTTGGCAGCCAGCACCAGTACTGCCGCGGCGCCGGGCGGCGCGCCGGCCGTCACCACGCCCAAGACGGTCAGCACCAGCGCAAACAACCAATTTTGCTGATAGCGCGTCAGGTGCAGCACCGCAACAAGCGTGCGCCAGGCCGTCATGCGCGCGGCTCCCGTTGCGCCGGCGTCAGAAATGCGCCATAGACACGGCATTCATCCAAGCGGCATGAATTGACCATCTGCCCTGCATGCCAGGTGATGTCCGGGCAGCCATCGCACATGTCCACCCGGCCGTCGGCAAGAATATCCGGCGCTTGAATGACGCCGATGGTCAGCACGTGGGCGCGCGAGAAAACACGCCACGGCCGGCGCAGCAGCCAGCGCAGCCATGCGCACGCCGTGCGGCGGAAGACCGGATCAATGACCGCCAACAGCAGGGCAAGCAGGCTCACCCGCGTGCGCCGGTTATAGGCCGCATAGTGCCCATGCAGCAGGTGCTGCATGACCTGTTCCAGCTCAACCGTGCGGCGGCCGACCGGGCCAAGCACATGCTGCCCGGCCACAAGGACAAACCCAGCCAGCCATTTTGTGGACGTGTGCAGGATCGTGCCGCCCAAAAAACCGGCCGGCTGATACTCCGGGATCGCGGTGACAATCGCGTGGTTGATTTCCGCCGCCGTCACGTGCGGCGCAGCCGGCTCAGTCTGCACATAGCCCAAGGCATGCGGGTCAACCGACACACCGCGCTTGTCACATGCGCCATGGTCGCGCGATGACGTCTGGCGTTGCGTGATGTACACCACGCCATGCACAATCTGCGCATGGTCACATGCCCAGCGCGTCAGCGCCGGCACGGCCGCGAGCGTCGTCGCCGTCACCGTCGCGTTGAAAACCGTCAGCAAGCCCGGCACGGCCGCGATCATGCGCGCCAATTCGAGGCGCAGGTCGTTCAAGCCAACTTCGTCACACGATTCCCAGCCGGGCCGGGCCTGGGTGCTGTCTACGTGCAGGGTGAAGCCGGCCAAGCCCGCTTTCTTCAGCGCGCGGACGCGGAGCGTGTCCAGCAGCAGGCCGTTGGTCAGCAGCACCGGCTGCAGGCCGCACGCGCGAATGTACGCGACAATCTCCAGCAGATCGGGGTGCAGCAGCGGCTCGCCGCCGGAAATGGAAACATTGTCGGGATTGCGCCACGCGCGCATCTGGTCGATTTCCCCGCGCACCTGCGCCAGTGATTTATGCCCCGTGATCGTCGCGCGATAACAGCCCGCACAAGCCAGGTTGCACACATCGGTTATCTCAACCCAAGCGATCGGATTGTCATGCAACGACCACGGCAGGCGATACAACGACTGGCGTTCCACGGGCGTCATGCGCGCTGGTCGATCCGCGCGCTGCGCAGGTTGAGATATGCCAGCGCGTAGCCGGCCACGCCCCAGCAGATAAGGATCAGCACATCCCGCGCCAGCAGCGGTTCCGTGCCGGCAAATGCCGCGCGCGCCAGGCGAATGGCGTAATACGTCGGCGTGCAGTACGCCAGGAACCGCTCCCAGCTTGGCAAGGTCTCGATCGGCACCAATGCGCCGCTCAAAAACATCAGCACAAACGAGAGCAGGAAGCAGATGTCGCTGTACAATAGAAACCGGCGCGTCAACGATGCAATGGCGCTCATCACGCCGTTGGCCGCCAGCACAAAGACCAGCACGGCGGCCAGCGCCGCGCCCACATGCACCGGCGTGCCCGGCCGGCTGATGCTGCTGTACAGCGCCCAGGCCACGGCCACCACCAGCAAGGTCAGCAGGGCACTGCCGGCCGCGCGCACGAGCAACAGCAGCAGGCGCGGCACCGGCGCCACCAGAATGCGGAAGAGCATGCCCTGCTCCCAGTCCAGAATCCACGCCAGGCCGCCGTTCAGCGCGGTCAAGATCATGATCAGCAACGGCAGCATGCTGGCTGCCATGAACATGGCCAGCGCGCGCCGCGTGATGCGCATGTTGTACATCTGCAACCGGGGCCCGCCCGGCTGCGCGCCGGAAATGTCGGCCGCCACGCCGATCAGCATGCCGGCAATAATCCGGTCCAGCAAGGGATTGTAGCCCGCCAGCGTGATGCCGACCTGATGCGGGAAATTGCTGGTGATGGCGACGCAGGCGACAATCGCCCGCGCCCGCAATGCGTCCGTGGCGGCCGCCGGCGTGGCAAACGTGCGCGTGTTCAGCTCGTGTGCGGCACAGGCGCGCGTCACCGCCCGCGCCAAGGCCGGATTCGGCACGTACAACCCGATCTGCACGTGCGTGCCGATATACACAATCAATAAATAATGCGCAATCATCAAAAACACGGCGCTCAGCGCAACGCTCACCAGCGCATGGCGCGGCTCGCGCCACCACTGCAGCACTTGCACGCGCAGCAGCATCCACGTCATGCGCCGAAGATTCATGCGCACGGCTCCCCTGCCGCGGGCTCGGCAAACCAGCGTTGCAACGCCGCCAGCAGTGCGGCCGGCGCCGCACCCCGCATGGTCTGCGTCACCACGCCGTGATCCAGCACATACACCGCGTCGCACACGTGTGCGGCTTCCTCAAGATAATGGGTTGTCAACAAAATCGCGCAGCCCTGCACGGCGAGCGTGCGCAGAATCGCCCAGACATGCTGCCGCACGGTCGGATCCAGCCCGGTGGTCGGCTCATCCAGCAGCAGCACGGCGGGCGTATGCACCAAGGCGCAGGCCAGCAGCACACGCTGATACATCCCGCTTGACAGCGTGCTGATCCGTTGGGCAGCGACGGCGTCCAGTTGGCACAGCGCCAGCACGCGCGCACAGGCGGCGGCACCGGCCGCCGCAGCCATGCCCTGCAAACTTGCTTGGAACAGCACCATCTCGCGCACACTCAGAAATGCATACAAAGGCGTGTCGCGCGACACGACGCCCAGTGCGGCGCGCGCGCCAAGATCCGTGTCGCAAACCACCCGACCGTTCACCTCGACCTGCCCGTGATCCAGGCACAACCAGCCGGCACAGGCACGGATCACGGTGCTCTTGCCCGCGCCGTTGTGCCCCAAAATGCCGGCAATCTCGCCCGCCGGCACGGCCAAGGTCACGTCATGCACGACCCAGCGCCCATCGTAGCGCTTGCCGATGTCGCGCAGGTGCAATGCTGCCGGTGTTGGTGTGGTCGTCGTCATGCCTTTGGTAAAGCTGTACAACTATAACAAATGCACGGCCATTCGGCAAGGCAGCAATTCTTTCGCGACGAAAGAATTATAAAGGAATGATCCATCCGAGTAGGGCAGACTGCCTTGCGTAGTATCTCATTGAAATTCCTATGATAAGGGAAAATGCGAACCTGTCGTAGCCAAGTCTGGCACGTGCGTGGCCGGAGGGTGCGGTAGGGCGGTCAGGCCCTGACCGCCGTGGCTGCCTGCGTGCGCACGCCGTTGCTACAATGGCATAACGACGACTGCGGCGGTCAAGGGCCTGACCGCCCTACCTGTCTGCGCGCTCTACGCCGGCAGCTACTGTGGCAGGATCGCCGCAAGGAAATGCGGCTCCCATTTTCATATCGGCATTTCAGTAGTGTTTCATAAATACCTTGACAAACCAGAGCTGTCCAAGCAGGTTGCCTTCTTCATAACCTAAATCCCTCTTGCATCTCTCCCGCCGCTGGCGGGATCCACGCCGCTGGCGGGACTCCAAGCAGCTGCAAAACCAGCCACCCAAAGGGAGACCATCCAGCGCCTGCGCAAGCGCTCCGTCCCCTTGGCGGCGCTTACGCCGTCCCGCCACATGGCGGGAGGATTGGGGGATTTTCTGCGATCTTGCCGTAGTAGTCAAAGGTAAAGAAATGTTGGAGACACTCCACTGTCCTGTAATCTCCGTTCCAATTGCCGGGCCAGTTGCAAGGCCACAAGGTGCAGCCATGGCAGGCTGGGTAGCCTGCCCTACCTCAGACGCGTAACCATGAAGTGCATCCCTAAGTTGACGCGCATGCGCCTCCTGATGCTCATGCCAACAACCACGAGCATTGTGGACAAAAAAGGCTCCGGCACAGGGAATTCATAGCAGCCCATGTCGACGGTGCCGAAGAGAATGCGATTGGTGCCGGCCAAGTCCCACGCGCCGACCACGTACGCATTGTTGCCGGTGTTGATGCAGGGCGATCCCCATGCCAACTGATAAGCATCTTCAAAATGCGGATCATCAGCGATGTTGCCTGCGCCGGCGGGCAACGGCACCGCACACGAATAAGCGAAAGTGCCACCCGAATAATCTGCATTGCCCGATGCGCTATTACCGTAGACAATCGAGTTGCGCACGGTGCCACCGACCGTGCCACCACCTTCCCCGCGCGCGTAGTTATCCCCGGTCACGGTGCAGTTGACGACGAGGCCCTCCGGCGCGGCGCAGCAGATGCCACCGCCGCTGCTGCCGGTACCCCACGCGCGATTGCCCGTCACAAGACAGTTGTACAAACCACCGCTGTTCATAATGTACACACCGCCGCCGTACCCGTAAGCGCTCAAATCCGAGAGATTCCAGACGCTGTTGCCTCGGATAATGCTGTTGTAAATGCTGCCGCCATTCTTGACATAGGCGCCGCCACCAGAACCGGCGCTGGTGATGCCGTCGCTCGCGTGGTTGCCTTCGATAACACTGTCGCAAATCGTCCCACCGTCTACAACAGCTCCGCCACCAACTACGGTCACGCTATTCGCCACTGCTCTATTGTTGCGTATCACACAGTGGCGGACCGTGCCGCCACCGTTACAAACGATTCCCCCGCCACCCGCAATAGATAGTGAGGTGTTGTACTCAACCAAGGAATCGATCAGAGTACCCCCACTACTAAAAAAAACGCCGGCACCACCTATGCCGTTGTCGATGTTATACCTAATCATACAATTGCTCGCGATACCTTCGCCATTTGACAGATAGAGCGCACCGCCAGCACACTTGTTACTTAGTATATTGCACGACACCGCCGTGCCCGTCGAGATTAACGTTAAAGCTCCCATTGTTACAGCGGTATTCTCCTGTATTGTGCAGTTGCGGATTGATGAGGCATAAAGCAGGACGACCCCTCCTGCTGCGTTTTCGGCGCTGTTGCGGGAAAACAGGCAATCAGACAAATCGCTGTTAATTGCATAACCGCCACCACCGGATAGTCGCGAATGATTGGCCTGTGTTGTTGCCGCAGCAACTGTGGAGCGCGCTTTCACGCCAAAGCCGCCACCAAATGTGGCCTGATTGGTCTCTGCACTAACTACTGCGATGGTGCTGGCTACGCCATAGAAACCCCCGCCATTCATCCCAGCCTGGTTGAGTAGCATCGAGCAATTGCTGACGGATGCCGCGGTGACAAAAAGCCCGCCACCACTGCGATCTTCTTCTGACCCGCTCTGCGCCTCCGCCAGCGTGTGGCCGTTGCTCATGGTGAACCCGGTCAGTAAGGCACCGTTGATCATGTATACGCCGCGCACGGCATTGCTACCAAGGCCGCCGGTGAGCGGATCGGGCGCACCGACAATCACCGTCGCGTCACGGCCAAACACACTCGCGAGCGTGATGCGGTTCGTGACGCACACGCGGTTCATGAGCGTGTACCCAGGCGTTATCGCGCCGCCATTGCGATACGCGCCGCTTGACACCAGCACCCAGTCGCCATCCGCCGCCGCGTCAACGGCATCCTGAATATTGGTCGCGGCACTGACCCAGTTCGTGTAGGGCCAGACGTGTCCGCCTCTCAGCGCAACGTAGTTCGTCGCCGCATGGACACAGGCGTTGAGCGCGACGACAACGACCACTGTTCTATGCATCATGACGGCCCCCAACAGAATAAAGAGTCCACACCACTATGAAAGCCAGACTGGTCTCAGCCGGCTCCGGCACAGGGAATTCATAGCAGCCCATGTCGACGGTGCCGAAGAGAATGCGATTGGTGCCGGCCAAGTCCCACGCGCCGACCACGTACGCATTGTTGCCTGTGTTGATGCAGGGCGATCCCCATGCCAACTGGTAAGCATCTTCAAAATGCGGATCATCAGCG